>JACLAC010011636.1_pt1 | contig 19935 bp, 33 predicted proteins | sample 8027881 | NCBI WGS metagenome assembly JACLAC01 (sample SAMN15725517, study PRJNA655200) | protist metagenome | isolation source: fluorescence activated cell sorting (FACS) single amplified genomes of... | place: Spain: Blaines Bay Microbial Observatory, Mediterranean Sea | collected 2016-01-19 | reverse complement strand
CATGAGGAGGAGGGTTCCAGAAGGCGCGCTCAAGAGTAGTGGTCCCCAGTGCAGCGTGAGTCCCGATTTTTGTTCAAGGACAGGGCCTGCTAGGACCTCTCTGTTGCCGATGATGAGGTGGGTTGAGCGGAGTTTCTTCCTCAAAGAACCGAGGAGGTGAAAGAGTTTAGAATAAGGTGGGTGGGAGCCCCAGTGATTTTCATACCAAACTTCGAAGAGGTCACCCATGATGATGAGGTGGTCACTGTTTTGAAAGCTATCAGTCCAAGCGCAGAGGGAATCGATGTTGTCTGAGCAGAGCAAGTGTAAGTCTGTGATGAGATGGACGACCTCATTGTCTTTTAAAGAGAGGGTTGAATGTGAGGGAATTTTGATGTTGGGAAAAGACACGAGATGAGGTGTTTGGAGCTACTTTGAGCTAGGGGTCAGTGCGTGATGGTGAGTAGTGAGGTCGCTATGTTTTGAGCTCCCTTGGGCTTGCAAGATGATCGATGAGGGGACTTTAACAAATGATAAAAACATGCGGAGCGAGAGATGGGTGATAAGAAAAAGTGTCGTTTTGTGACTCATGAAGGGTTGATTTCATACCAGCTCGCCCTCGATGATCAGTTGTCTGCCGTTGATCGCATCATTGCGGACGATGAGGCCCCTTGGGAGGTTCATTTTCTAGAGCACGGCCACGTTGTCACCTTAGGTCGTGCCGTGGAGGATCAGCATCTGTTGTACCCTAAGGATAGGATGATTGCAGAGGGTTTTGAATGGGTAGAGGTGAGCCGGGGAGGTTCGATCACCTACCATGGTCCGGGGCAAATGGTCGTCTATATTCATGTTGATCTTAAGGCGTTGGGTTTGAGCTTGACGAGATACCTGAGGGATCTTGAGCAATGGGTGATCGATGCTTTGGGAGTATTTGGTGTCGATGCGGGTCGGTTGTCGGGAAAGACAGGTGTATGGGTGCCTGAAGGTAAAATTTGTGCGATGGGTGTGGCCGCGAAACGTTACGTGAGTTATCATGGCTTAGGCTTGAACTTTGATGTCGATCTAGCTAGGTTCAAGTGGTTCGTTCCATGTGGTCTGACGGAGCCGGTCGCAAGCCTATCGCCGATATTGAAAAGAACCGTGCAAAAGGATGAGGTGGTTGCTGCGATGAAGAGAACGATGCCGGACTGGCTCGGTGAGCTCTCTCTGGATAGCTGAAGCTAGGATGTCCAAGGGCAGGATTGTCGATAGTGCCATATGGCTTTGCCAGAATGGTGACCGTTGCCAAGGGTGAGTGAGTCTTCTGCTTCTTTCTTATTCCAGGTCAAATGGTGGTCATGACCTTTTTCCCAACCCATACGCTGATACCAGTTTGCGGCTTTAGGACTTTGGGTGTAGAGGCTGATGGAGCTGCCCACTTGCAAGCGAGAGCTGATGGCTTTGAGCAGTTTTTTTCCGAAACCTTTGCCCTGAAGTTCGGGGCATATCGCTAGCACCTCAAGGCTATAATCGCTGGGCATGTTGTTGATACGGTGCCCAGCGCCAATGCCAATCAACTGATCATTGAGGGTGAAGATAAAATCGCAGTCCGGTGAGAACTTCGGCTTTTCTAGGTATGCAGCCTCCCAGCCTTCGCTGAGGGCTTGAACTTTGTTGACTAGCTCAAGCCAATGCTTCGCTTTAAATTGAGAATCCTCAAAACACTGAAGCTTAGGCTCGAGCAAGTCGTTACTTAGATAGGTTTTCGTACAAGGAGATCATCTCTACTAGGGCCATTGCGCCGTCGAAGCCTTTGTTACCTGCTTTTGTGCCTGCACGCTCTAAGGCCTGCTCAATGTTTTCAGTCGTTATGATGCCGTTGATGACGGGGATATTGCTTTTGAGTCCAAGGTTGGCGAGGCCTTTTGCGGACTCACCAGAGACGATCTCATAGTGGGTGGTGGATCCTCTGATCACAGCCCCAAGGCATAAGATGCCATCGTAAGTGTTTGAGTTTAAAACTTGCGCGCATGTGGCGGGCACCTCAAAGGCCCCCGGCACCCAAATGATATCGATGTTATCGGTGTTGACGCCACAGCGTTCAAGGTAATTCGTTGAACCGCCAACGAGTTTATTGACAACCAGTTCGTTGAAGCGAGCAGCAACGATAGCGATTTTCCAGGTTGGTTTTCCCTGAAGGTGACCTGATATGGTATTGGACATGGTATTAATTGAAGGATGAGTGGCGTTGAAAGGAACCTTGTTTATACGAACTTGAAAAAAAGCCTAGGCTGTCCTTGAAGGGCAATATGCATTTGATCGTGTAACGAGAGGATGGGGAGAGGGAGTTCTTGTCGATTTCAAGTTGAAAATACCTGAGGGAATCGAGTTGTAAGTTAGGCTGCCCCTTTAATAACTCAAGATGGAATAGTTCATTTAGAGATTCGGGGTCGATCTGGTAGAGATCGTGGTACTTGGTGCAAGCGAGATGTAGGCTTTCCATCCAACGCTTCGCTAAACGGTGACTCAAAGAGCTAGGCGGGATGTTGGGGCTGACGGGCTTGAGTGTTTTGAGTCTAGCGATAGCTGTATGAAGGAGAATGGACTCTCCTTCACTGACCTTGTTGATGGCGACTTGGGGTAAAGATGAGAGCTGCTCCGATGCCCATGTTCGCAAGGTTTGAGGCCCTATAGAGCAAGCTTTTGTCAGCCACAATTTTGCTTCATCGTAAAGGCCCACTCTGCGGTGCAGTTCGCCAATGAGGTAAATGCACGAACTCAATTCGTTAAAAGAGTACTCGTTTTTTCGAATAGCGTCTTTCATGTGGATGAGGCATTCTTTTAAATGAGAGGTTTCATTGATGAGGCGATCGTATTTGAATTTAGCCAAGGCCCTGAGTTCTTTTGGATTATTGCCCTGAATAGATGTTCGAGCTTTTGCAATGGCATGGCCCCGATGACCAAGGCGGTCGAGTTGATCTATTTCTAGCAATTGGCAGGTGAACTGTAGTAAGGCGCCCCGATGCATCGCTTGGATTTCATGCAGTGCTGAGATGACGATTTGAGGCTGTGAGGTGATATTGACGACATCATCACGGGAAGCGATGTTGTTGAGTTCTTCGTTGATCAGTCCGAGCGTGTTGGAGAGACTCGGCGAAGAGATTGGTGAGCAGAGTCTGCGTCGTTCACACCAAGCGAAGTTGAGATAAAAGTCGGCCTTGGTTTTGGCGCTACAATCGAGTTTGGGGAGAAGCTTCTCCATGAGCGTGTATTTGATGACCGTGGGGATGTCCTCTTGCTCCATCTGGTAGCCGAGTTGGTGAACATTGATGCCAAGGTGTTCTAGGTGAAGTGAGATCATGAATCCTTTGAGCTCACTTTGTTCATCCTCTGAAAGTGATGTGCTTGGTGGATTGATGAAAAAACTTTTGTGGTGGGAGTAGCCGCAATTGGGGCAGGACCAGATGTCGAGGTCGTTTTGTGTTTTCTTTCTGGTGTGTTTGCAGAAGTCACGGTCGATACCACGGGTGGGATTTGATTTCTCCTGGTTGATGACGGTGATGATGTCTTGACAGTTGGGGCATTGGATTTTGATCAGAGAGTTGCCCTGCCGGTCCATTTGGAAACCTTCTCCTTGGGTCAGCATTTTGCGAACATGAAGTTTAAGTTTTCCATTGCTAGCCGGAGGGGCTTCTGATGTGTCGCCAAAAGGCCCGAAGGAGGAAAAAAAGATAAAGAAAATGAGAACTCGCAAAATCATTGCATACGATTTGGGATCAAAGGCATGAGGCATGTTATTCTAGTCGCAAAGCGGCGCTTCACCAGTTGTTGCGTTGACACAGTGATGTGGGTCTAAAAATTCATCATCAAAAAGGGGATTAGGGATTGGTATGAAGATGATGAAGATCAAGTTTGTATTGTGTTGGTTGAGTTTGTGCGCCATGTCGGTGTCGCTTCTGGTGGCAAAGGGTAAATTTGTGCAACGCAACAAGCCGACGATGGAATCCTCGTCATGGTTAAGAAAGCAAAGCGCTCAGTTGGGCGAGCTGACTTTGAAGCAAATGGGGCGAGCGCCAAGGCCACTTCTCCCCGTGTGGGAAACAAAATTGGGGTCAAAATCTGCTGAGGTTTTTTGGGTGGGGACGACAGGTAAAGATGAGCCCTATACAGAAAAAGAGTTTTATAAAATAAGGGAAGCCAATATACTTGAGCAACTCGACGTTTTGCGAGCTGAGCATGTCGCTCAGCGCCGAGCTGAAGCAAAAGGAGCTGACGGAGTCGAAGATCTTCTCGACGAATTTGACGACTTATTGGAAGACCCTGGCGAAGTTGAGGTGTCGAAAGAAGATCTCAATCAATACCTGAAGGACTTTGATGAGGAAACTGTTAAGCGAACTGTGGCTAGGAAAGTGTTTGTCTCCCAGAGCAGGTCGGTGATCACTCCGGCCTTGTTTGTTCAAAATGAAGATAACGAATTGTATTGTTATGAGCTAAAGACCGGTAGAGCTCTATGGGTTCTAGGTTTAGAGGAAAGGTTATTGCAGCAGCCCTTTGAGACGGAAAAACATTTGTTTATTGTTGAAGCAGGATGTTGTAAAATTATTGATAAAAGATCGGGCTCGCTCCTAGATAGGATGAGGTTTCGAAAAGCAGTGCACCCGAGGGTGTTTTCTAAGGAAGGTGAGGTTTACGCCTTGGCTTATGATGGCGTGTTGTTTGCCATGGGACGAGGTGAGCGTTTTCCAAGGTGGTCAACTCGGGTTGGTGGTAGAGGTAATGTTGGGGTCTGGGGCTATGAGGGAGGCTTGTTTGTGCCGCTCGATTCTGGATTTTGCAAGTCTTATACTTTTTCTGGGCGAGAACAATGGGATTTCTCATCTAAGGCCATTTCCGAAGAGAAAATCTATTTAGAGAAAAAAAGAGCTAAGCTAGCTAAGCACGTTGAAGATGAAAGGATGAATGCCCGTACAAAAGGACGCCCTGAAGACCTCGAGTACATCAAGGGATACAAAGATAAGATCGCCTTGGTGGATGAGGAAAGGAGTCTCTTGAGGAAGCGCAATAGGGGAGGTTTTAGGGCCGAACCGACGTTTGGAGGGTCGAAGATGTTCGTTGGAAATGTTGATTTTCAGTTGTACTGCTTGGATAGTTATTCAGGATTGCCCATTTGGTCATACCCGTGTCAGGGGCAATTGACTGAGCCTCCAATGGTTAGGGGTGAAGATGTCTGGCAGTTGGATCAGCGTGGTCATTTGCACCACTTGCAAGTCGATACGGGTGTCGGTCGTGTTTTTGAGCGAGGAGTTGGGCGTGTGGTCATGGCGTCGTCTGACACTATCGTTTATGTGACCGAAAGCGGTGAGTTGAATCTCAGGTATAAAACAGGTCAAACTGTGGTTCAGATCGATGGTGCTTTTGTGAAAAAGGGAAGATTTCTGGGTTACGGTGAAGAGGGGTACTTGTTTTGGGTGGGAAAAGGAGGCGAGTTGAAGGCCTATTCACTAAGTACAGAACAGGTGATGAATTGAAGATATGTTAGTCTTGTCGCGAAAGCGTGGCCAATCCATTGTCGTCGGTGGCGATGTGGAGATCAAAATTCTTGAAAGCCACGGCTCAGAGGTGAAATTGGGTATTGTTGCTCCCCGAGAAGTGGTTGTGCTTAGAAAGGAGATTGTTGAAGAGATTGAGAGTCAGAATAAATTATCTGTTCAGACTGAGGCTGGCGAGGGCTTGTCGTTGGGCGTCATTGTGTCGGCCATGAAAAGAAAGGGCGACAGTGACCAGCATGATTGATCTGATGAAGAAAAATGGCGTGATGGCTGTTTTTGCTGTTTGGTTGCTACTGGTTATGTATTCATGGGAGGAGAATGTTGCGTTGAACGCTGGTCAGGCATCAACTTACCGTTACGGTCGACAGGACCTGATGCCAAAGTGGATGCCAGAACGGTGGATGTCTAAATTTCTAGAAGAAATAGGCTTTGGAGCCTCTGAGCCATTGTTTGCCCGTGGTCTCGGGGAGTTGCGTTCGAGTTTAGATTCGACTGGATGGATTGAAGCCGTGAAGCAGATCAGGAGGGTTTACAGCGGCGACATGACGATGTCCGTCGAGGTCAGGCGTCCCGTTTGTGTGGTGGAGAATGGTGCAGAACTCAGGTACCTAGCGGCTGACCTGACGGAGTTGAATACCTTCGCTGCTGAACCCGAGAAATTGAAGCAAGGTTCAATTCCCGTTGTGGACGTCTCGCTAGTGGCGGAATTGCGTCATGAATATCGAGAACGTTGTTTGGCGGAATTGCTAGCATTTATTGATGAATGGTGCGGTTATCCGAAGCTATTGGAGGCGTTTGTGCTCAAGCGGATTGAAATGGTGCCCGCGGGTAACGGTAAAGAGTGTCAGTTGAGGCTTATCGTGTGGGATAAGAGATTTGGGCAGGACGTGGATTTGTGGTGGGGGGTGCATCGTGAATACAACGCATTGGAGGATCGGCGATCACGGGAGAAGTGGTCTGATTTACATTCTGCATTAGAACAGAATCGCCGCTTTAGCGTATTGGAGTTGCGCTATAGGCCGCCCCAAAGCAGCTATTGATGAGTTCTGGGGGAGGTCAGCTTCCGTGAAGCTTGACAGGGCTTGAGGTCCTATATCCTGCGGCGCCCCCATAAGGGGAGGCTCTTTGCCAATAGTAAATTTCAGTTCAGGACACCATAGTGAGTAAAGGATACAACGAGAGAATCCGCATCCGTCTCGAGTCATATGACACCGAGATCCTGGATCAGTCGTCAGCATCGATCGTTGAGGCTGCAAAGCGGACTGGGTGTCGAGTGTACGGCCCGATTCCTCTTCCTACAAAAATAGAGAAGTACACCGTGCTTCGTAGTCCCCACGTTAACAAAAAGGCTCGTGATCAGTTTGAGATAAGAACTCACAAGCGATTGGTTGAATTGGAAGACGCGAATGCAAAAACACAAACCGCATTGGTGAAGCTAGAGCTTCCCGCCGGTGTAGAGATTAAGATTAAGGCGTAATCATGAAGAAGCTTATAGGTAAAAAACTAGGCATGACTTCCATTTTTACGGAAGACGGCGAGAATATTCCCGTGACGTTGATTGAGTTGGGGCCATGCTCCGTTACTCAAATCAAGACCGTGGAGAGCGATGGTTACTCAGCTGTTCAGATCGCCTACGGCGATGGTGTCCGTGAAAAAAATGTAACGAAGCCGGTTATGGGTCATCTCGGTAAGGCTGGCGTTGGTCCTTCTCGATATATGGAAGAGATCCGATGTGAAGATTCTGCTGGCTACGAGCTAGGTCAAGTTCTGACTATCGCTGAGCTAGATGAGAAGCTTCCTGTAGATGTTATTGGAACATCCAAAGGTCGCGGTTTTGCAGGTGGAATGAAACGACATGGTTTTGCTGGTCACCGAGCTTCTCACGGTGAAGAAAAGCACCATAGAACGAACGGTTCTTTGAGTAGTTCGGCTCGTTTGACGCATGTTTGGAAAGGAAAGCGCATGTCTGGTCATATGGGTGACGCGCGTGAAACCATCAAAAACTTGGCTATCGTCAAGGTTGATGTTGAGAAAAATATCATTGCTGTTAAGGGCAGTGTTCCAGGGCATTCTGATGCAAAAGTGACGGTGGTGCAAAAATGAGTGAAGTAGCAGTTTACGGTATTGCTGGGAAAAAAACATCCTCAGTTGAGATAGATCCAGCCTCGATCACGGATGGTGTTTCTCCTATCTTGTTGCACAGAGCGGTGGTTTCGTACGAGGCAAATCTACGTCAGGGCAGCGCCAGCACAAAGACACGCGGTGAGCGATCGGGATCTGGCAAAAAGCTTTGGCGTCAAAAGGGTACAGGTAGAGCTCGTATGGGATCGATCAGGTCTCCTCTTTGGAAAGGTGGTGGGGTGACTTTCGGTCCAAAACCTAGGGACTACACTATGAAGCTCTCCAAAAAAGAGCGTTCTATAGCTCTGGACGGTGCACTCGTCGGCAAATTGGAAGATGGTGAGATCTCTGCGATTGAAAGTCTTGCTTTGACAGAGGCCAAAACAAAAGTCGTGGCCGAATTTTTGTCAAAAACAGGATTTGATAAAAGAGTCTTGTTTGTTTCTGATGGCTATGCCGAAAGCTTTTTGCGTGCATCAGCTAATATTGCACAGGTTAAGGTTTTGCCACTTAAGGATCTCAATGCTTTGGCTGTTCTGACAGCTAACGTGGTGGTCTTCGAAAAATCTGCTTTAGATAAATGGATCGCTGTGGAGGCTATCAAGTCATGAGTGCCCATCAAATACTGAAAAAATTAGTTCTAACGGAAGACACCTACAACCTCGTGCAGGACTTCTGCACCTTTGTTTTTGAGGTCCCCCGTGAGAGAAATAAGATAGAGATAAAGAAGGCCGTTGAGACGTCCTTTGGTGTGAAGGTTAAGGCGGTGAATACCGTGATCGCACCTTCGAAGAAAAAAACCGTACGTGGGCAATTTGGTCGTAAGACTCGTGTTCTTGGATCCAAGAAAGCATTTGTTCGCATCCGTGAAGAAGACGTGAGTAAAATCCCATTGATATAGTAGTATGACCATCAGAGTATTTAATCCTACAAGCCCGGGGAGAAGGGGCGGTTCTGTTCTGGTTTTCGACGAGTTGACAAGGTCAACGCCAGAGAAGTCGTTAACAAAAGGCAAGTCGGGCAGCGGTGGCCGCAACAACCTTGGTCGAAGAACATCGAACCATCGTGGCGGAGGCCACAAGCGACGTTTGCGTGTGCTCGATACAAAACGAGACAAATTTGATGTTCCAGCAACGGTTGCATCTATTGAGTACGATCCAAACCGATCTGCAAATATCGCATTGCTCCATTATCATGATGGTGAAAAGAGGTACATTCTTGCAGCCCAAGGCCTCAAGAAAGGAGCTAAGGTTATCGCTTCGCAGACGCCTATCGATGCAGAGGTTGGTTGTGCGATGCCTCTCAAGTCCATGCCCGTGGGTACCGTTGTTCACAATGTAGAGATGACGCCTGGTGTGGGCGGTCAAATGGTGCGTTCAGCAGGAGCTCAGGCTCGTTTGATGAGTCGCGAAGGGAAGTATTGCGTTATTGAACTGCCGTCCGGTGAGTTGCGCAGACTTCTGTCAGAGTGCATGGCTACCGTTGGACAAGTAGGAAATCTTGATCACGGCAATGTTAAGTTGGGTAAGGCGGGTCGTAACCGTTGGAAATCTGTTCGTCCAAGCTCTCGTGGTATGGCGATGAACCCGGTTGCACACCCCATGGGTGGTGGTGAGGGACGCTCTAAATCGGGGCAGATTCCACAGTCTAAAACTGGTGTTTTGGCTAAGGGTGGTAAAACTCGTAATCCAAATAAAGCGTCTAGTTCCCTTATCCTTAGGAAGCGTAAGTAGGTTCAATCATGGGAAGATCATTAAAAAAAGGGCCTAGTGTTGACATCAAGCTCATCCGTAAGGTCTTGAAGCAAAAGCAAGAAGGTGGGGATGAGCCCATCAAAACATGGTCGAGGGCATCGATGATTGCTCCTGATTTTATCGGCCATACCTTTGCTGTGCATAACGGCAAGGCTTTTCTTAACGTGACCGTCAGTGAAGATATGGTAGGGCATCGCTTGGGCGAATTCTCACCTACTCGTAACTTCAAGACTCACTCGAAAAATAAGAAGTAAGGGAGGTCTAAAGTGCCAAAAGTAAAAGGTAAAATAGAAGGTGAGCACACGGTCATCCATAGATTTGTTCGCATATCACCAAGAAAATGTCGTTTGGTAGCAGACTTGGTTCGTGGCCTGCCCATTGACCAGGCGATCGAACTGACTCGTCGAGACACTCACCGTGGTTCATATTTCGTCAACAAATTGTTGCGATCCGCAGCAGCTGGTGCAATGGAAAATAACATGCCGGAAGATCTGGTTGTTGCAACCGCGCGTGTTGACGAAGGCCCAACCATCAAGAGATTTCGTCCCCGTGCCCAAGGTCGTGCGACATCGATCTTCAAAAGGACAAGTCACATCATCATCGGTCTGAAGGCAAAGTAAGTTAGAGCATTATGGGACAAAAAGTACATCCATACGGTTACACGGTTGGTGCATTCCGCGATTGGCGCTCACGTTGGGTCGCTGATAAATCTAGTTTTGGTTTGATGATTTATGAGGATTATCAAATCCGAGGCATCATCAAGCAGCAAGCCAAAGGTGCAGGCATATCCAATATCGAAATCGAGCGCCGTGGTGAAGAGATCACGGTGTTTGTTAGTGCAGCCAGACAAGGTATCTTGATTGGCAAAAGAGGAGCTGAGATCGATCGTATCAAGGATATGGTCCAAGGCGTATGTTCAGGACCAGTTAAGATCGTGATCAAAGAAGTCGCTAACCCAGATGCCGTGTCACAGAATGTTGCCGAGTCCATTTGTGAGCAATTGGAAAAGCGCATGGCTTTTCGCCGCGTCATGAAAAAAACCATCGAAAGCACTTTGGGCGCAGGGGTCAAAGGTGTGAAATTGCAAATCAGTGGACGACTCAATGGTGCTGAGATGGCTCGGACAGAAAAGGTGTCCGTTGGACGTATGCCCTTGCAAACCATGCGTGCGGATATTGATTATGGCTTTGCTGAAGCACACACGACTTACGGACGAATTGGTGTTAAAGTTTGGCTCTACCATGGAGACAAGATGGGCAAGCGCTCCATCAAGGCCCCATCCCCTTCGGAAGTTAATTAAGGAGGTTCATTATGGCTTTGATGCCCAAAGACGTTAAGTTTAGAAAAACCCACCGTGGACGACTCAAAGGAGTCGTTCAGCGCGGAACCACCTTGGTTCACGGCGATTATGGTATTCAGGCGATGGAAGCTGGGTGGATCACCGCACAGCAAATAGAGTCTGCGCGTGTTGTTGCCCGTCACTTTGTCGGTCAGCTCGGTCGCTTGTTTATAAGGATCTTTCCTCACCGTAACTTCACCGCTCGTCCAGCAGAGACGCGCATGGGTAAAGGTAAGGGTATGCCAGATAAATGGTTTGCCGATATTCGTCCAGGAATGATTTTATTTGAATTACAGGGTGTTAGCGAAGCGATCGCCCGCGAAGCTTTTCGTCGTCAGGCGCACAAGCTTCCTTTGAGAACCAAATTCGTAGCGAAGAGTCACTATGCAAATTTCAGAGATTAGAGGTAAAGAGACATCTGCTCTGCTTGAAGAGCTCAGTTCTCTGGAGCAAACTCAGCTGGACGTGAAGGTGCGTACCGTGACCGAAGAGGGCGAAGGCAACAAGCTGAAAGCCATCCGTCGAGATATCGCTCGCTACCAGACTGTGCTTAACGAAAGGAAAAAAAGCTCATGAGTGAGACAACGGCAGCCAAAACAATCGTCGGCACTGTTATCAGTGACAAGATGGATAAAACTATCCGAGTGATTGTCAAAGGCAAGAGAAAACATCCCAAGTACAAGAAGTACATTCCTACTAAACAAGTTTTTTTCGCCCATGACGAAAAAAATGAAGCTGGTATCGGAGATGAGGTGGAGATTTCATTTACGCGCCCCCTCAGTAAGAAGAAGCGCTGGAAGTTAGACAAAGTTATTTCAGTCGCAGACTAAGAGAGGAAATAGTTTTATGATACAAGCGCAAACCATTCTGACGGTTGCAGACAACAGTGGCGCCAAGACCGTGATGTGTTTCAAGGTTTTGGGTGGCTCTGGCAAGCGTTACGCCTCCCTAGGTGATGAGGTCATTTGCTCCGTCAAATCGGCTGAGCCCAATGGCAATGTGAAGAAAGGGGAAAAGGTGCGTGGTGTGATCGTTAGGACGAGCAAGTCTGTTCAACGTCCCGATGGTTCCACCATTAAATTCGACACGAACTCTTTGGTGATTGTCGATGAAGATAAAAATCCTAAAGGAACACGTATTTTTGGGCCAATCGCTCGTGAGCTTCGCGGTGCTGGCTATGGAAAGATCGTTTCGCTAGCAGTGGAGGTCGTGTAATGACGATTAAAAAAAACGACTATGTGATCATCACTGCAGGTAATGCAAAAGGTCAAAAAGGTCGAGTTAAAGAAGTTTTTGGAGAGCGGGGTCGTGTTTTGGTGTCGGGAGTAAATCTCCGCAAGAAGCACATCAAACCTTCCCAAGAAAACCCCCAAGGGGGACGCATTGAAGAAGAGGCTCCTATCGCCATTTCAAATGTGATGCCCTATAGTGAAAAGGAAGATTGCGCCAGTCGAGTTAGAGTTTCTAAAACCGATGATGGTAAGAAAGTGCGCATCTTAGTCAAATGTGGTTCTGAATATGGAGAGAGGTACTAAAATGGCACGCCTCCAAGAAAAATACAATTCACAGATCCTACCTAAGGTAAAGAGTGAATTTGAGGTCAAAAACCCAATGCAACTCCCTAAGGTGACAAAGATCTGCCTATCTATGGGTATGGGAGACTATCACTCTGATGTCAAAAAGATAGAACAGTGTGCAAAAGAACTGTCGGTTATATCAGGTCAGAAAGCAGTCATCACACGTGCAAAGATCTCTGAGGCTGGTTTTAAAATCCGTCAAGGCATGCCAGTCGGAGTACGTGTCACCTTAAGGGGTAAACGTATGTGGGAGTTTTTCGACAGATTCCTATCTGTTGCGGCTCCTCGTATTGCCGACTTCCGCGGTTTTTCTCGTAAGGGCTTTGATCAAAAGGGCAACTATTCGTTTGGGATAACCGAACAAAGTGTGTTCCCTGAGGTGAACCTGGACAAGATGGAAGTCACCCAGGGGATGAACTTCAACGTTGTTTTCGAAAATAGTAGCGCAGCGGTATCCGAACGGGTCTTGGAAGAGCTGGGCTTTCCCTTCACGAGGAAAAAGTAAGGATACCATCATGGCTAGTAAATGTCAAATCGCAAAAAGTAAAAAACTGCCAAAGTACAGCAGTCGTATCGTGAATCGCTGCAATATCTGCGGTCGAGCACGTGCCTATTATAGGAAGTTCGAATTGTGTCGGCACTGCTTTCGTAAGCTTGCCCTAGAAGGCATGATTCCCGGTGTTCGTAAGTCTAGCTGGTAAGGAGGTAAAGATATGAGTATGTCCGATCCCATCGCTGATCTTTTGACAAGAATGCGCAACTGCATCATGATCAAAAATCAAGTCGTACGCATTCCATTTTCCAAACTAAAGGCACAAGTGCTAGAGGTTTTGAAAAGAGAGGGTTTCATCCGCAACTTCGAGGTCGTGGTTGAGAATAACAAGAAAGATATCTTGGTTTACTTGAAGTTTGCTGCCAATGGCTCTTCAGTGATCAACTCCTTGGAAAGGATATCCAAGCCTGGTTGCAGAATCTATAACAAAGCTGATGACGTTAAGCCCATTTTAAATGGATTAGGCATCTCGGTGGTGACGACCAATAAGGGCGTCTTGAGCGATCGCGAATGTCGTCAACAAAAAGTTGGCGGCGAAGTCATCTGTGAAATTTGGTAAGGTTGCGAAATGTCTAGATTAGGAAAACAAGCCATCGAGCTTCCTGCAAGTGTTGCAGTAGAGGTCAATGGGGTTGACGTAACGGTGAAGGGCCCAAAGGGAGAATTGTCGTTGCAGGTCTCTGCAGGTATCGAAGTGAATGTTGATACTGAGGCTAAGAAAGTTCAGGTTTCTACTGCAGAAGTAGATCGCCGTTCAAAGGCAAATCACGGTCTTTATCGATCCTTGTTGCAGAATATGGTTACGGGCACCAGTGTTGGTTTTTCAAAGACATTGCTGCTCGAGGGCGTCGGCTATAGGGTTGTCTTGGTAGGTCATAAACTGACACTATCCTTGGGCTTTTGTCACCCCGTGGATTACTTTGTACACCCACAGGTTAAAGTCAGTGTCGATGGCAACACAACCATTAAACTTGAGTCCCATGACAAACAGTTGTTGGGACAGACGGCAGCCGAGATTCGAGAAATTCGTAAGCCTGAACCTTACAAAGGTAAAGGTATTCGATATTCCGATGAGGTTATCCGTAGAAAACTGGGTAAGGCTGCGTCTAAGTAAGGTAGTAGGATGAAAAATAGACTAAAGAAAAAGACCGCACGGCGAGCCTTGGCAAAAAGTCGCGTTCGCAAACGTATCAAGGGCACTGAAGAGCGACCACGTCTGGCCATCTTCCGCTCTAACCTCCACACTTACGCTCAAATCATCGATGATGCGAAGGGTGTGACCTTGGTCTCCGCCTCTACGGTTGAGAAGGAAGGGCGAGATATCAAAGTTGCTGCCGAGCAAGCGACTTTTGTTGGGAGCAAGATTGCTGAGCGTGCTGCCGAGAAAGGTGTATCAAAGGTGGTTTTCGACCGTGCTGGACACCCTTATCACGGTAACGTAAAAGTCCTAGCCGACAAGGCTAGGGAAACAGGATTACAGTTCTAGGAGCCGGTCATGAGTAATTTGAAAATAGATGCTGCTGAGTTACGGGAAGAAACCTTGCTCATCAAGCGCTGTGCCCTCACGGTAAAGGGTGGACGTAGAATGTCATTCGCGGCTTATGTTGTTGTCGGTAACGAAAACGGTATGGTGGGCTTTGGCCACGGTAAGGCCAAAGACGTCTCATCTGCTGTTGCTAAAGCGTCAAAGGATGCTCGTCGTCATATCTTCAGTGTTGAGCTCGACGGCACAACACTGCCTCACACTTTCAAAGGCAAGTTCTGTTCTTCTACGGTTCTTTTGATGCCAGCTAAGGCCGGTACCGGTGTGATCGCATCAACAGCGGTGTCCTCTATTATGCGTTTGGCTGGCGTCCACGATGTCTTGACAAAAGCACATGGAAGCACCAATACGGTCAACATGTCGAAGGCAGCCATCAACGGCCTAAAAAATATGCGTAGTGTTAAAACAGTTGAAGCTATGCGAGGAGTCAAAGTTTCATGAATCTTGCTGATGTAAAAGATGGAATACGACTAGGTCAGCGCAAAAAACGCGTTGGTCGTGGTGCTGGTTCTGGACACGGGAAAACCTGTGGAAAAGGGCACAAGGGTTTGAAGGCTCGTGCTGGTGCAAACATGCACGTCACCTATGAGGGTGGACAGATGCCATTGTTTCAGCGAATCGCTAAACGTGGCTTCAGCAATGCTCGTTTCAAAAAAGTGTTTTCGGTTGTCAACTTAGATGTCTTGGAACTGTTTGAGAGCGGCTCTACTGTTGCCCTTGAGGACGTTCAAGAGAAAGGTTGGGTGGATAACCCTAAGGACGGTTTGAAGATTCTTGGTGGTGGAACCTTGACTAAAAAGCTGACGGTTCAGGCCAATGCCTTCTCAAAGTCTGCTATCGATGCGATAGAAAAGGCCGGTGGCAGCATCGAGTTGATTCAACCTAAGCAAGCAAGCGCCGAGTAACTATCGTGGAAGCGCTACTAGGTATCTTTCAGGTTCCTGAACTTCGCAAGAAGTTATTGGTCACTCTGGGTCTCTTGATTGTCTACAGAATGGGGACTTTTTTGACCCTTCCTGGTATCGACTCGGATGCTGTTAACCAACTGTTCGAGCAGTTTGGTCAGCAGAAGGCCGGTCTAGGGAAAATGATGGATATGATGAATATGTTCAGTGGTGGCGCTTTGCGTAATGCCTCGATATTTGCTTTGGGCATCATGCCTTATATCACAGCATCGATTTTATTTCAGATCTTAACGACGATGATACCTGCCTTGAAGCAGTTGCAGAAAGACGGAGAGTCAGGTCGTCGTAAAATCAATCAATACACTCGATATGCGACCTTGGCCCTGTGTACATTCCAGTCATCTGTGATCTGTAACAGTTTACAGGCTTTGGAAAATGGAGCTCTAGTCCCAAATCCTGGGTTCATGAGCTTTGTTTTGGTCGGCATGGTGTGCTTGACCACGGGCACGATGATCGTGATGTGGTTGGGTGAAATGATCACTGAGTTTGGTTTAGGAAATGGTATCTCGATCATCATCATGGCTGGTATTTTGGCTGAGTTGCCGACGGGAGTTCAGTCTTTCGCTGCTCAGTTACAAGATGGTGGTGGGGCTGTGAACTATGGAACATTGGCTTTCCTTTTGGGATTCTTTTTTGTGGTGACGGTTGCGATCATATACACAACCTTAGGCCAAAGGAGGATACCTATTCGTCAGAATCGTCGTTCTGGGGGAGCTTCGCCGTCAAATCGAGCTCAATACCTCCCATTGAAGGTCAATATGGCCGGTGTGATACCTATTATTTTTGCTCAAGCCATGATCATGTTCCCCAGTTTGTTGTCGTCTATACCAGCTTTAAGTTTTATAGGTCCTTATGTTCAGCCCGGTTCGTTTGCTTACAACGTGTTCTACCTAGGCTTGATCGTGTTTTTCTGTTATTTTTATACGGCGATGATCTTCAATCCCGAAGAGATGGCTGAGAACATGAAGCAGGGCGGTACGTTTATACCTGGAATCCGACCTGGACTGGAGACTCAGCAGTATTTTGAAAAACTATTGGTGCGATTGACCACTTTCGGAGCCTTGACACTGGCTTTGATCGCTGTTATTCCCCAAGTTCTCAATGCTCAGTTGCATATAGATTATGCGTTGGCAGGTATTTTTGGTGGAACAGGATTGTTGATCGTTATCGGTGTTGCCTTAGACCTTATTCAAAAGGTTGAGGGGCATTTGACGAGCCAGAATTTTTCTGCGATGCTCCGTTCCGATAGAGTTGAGGCTGGCCTTTAATGGCAAAAGAAGATAATATCCGCGTTGAAGCAGAGGTGACAGAGTCGCTGCCCAATGCAATGTTTAGAGTAAAACTGCCCAATGGGCACAAGATCTTAGCTCATATTAGTGGTAAGATGAGGATGCACTTCATTCGCATCTTACCAGGTGATACGGTAACGATCGAAATATCTCCCTACGATTTGACTAAAGGTCGGATCGTGTATCGCAACGATAAGCGTAAATAGTCAGAAAGAACGGAGCATTCCCATGAAGGTAGTCGCCTCACTCAAGAGAAGATGTGAAAAGTGTAAAATCATCAAACGCAAGCGTGTGCTTCGCGTTATTTGCGAAAATCGCCGCTGTAATCAAAGACAAGGTTAAGTCATGCCCAGGATAATTGGTAAAGATATCCCAGATAATAAGCAGGTTTGGATCAGTCTGACCTACATCTCGGGGGTTGGTCGAACGACCGCTGTTAAATTGTGTGAAGCAAGTGGGGTTGACCCCATGAAAAAGGCACACCAGTTGACCGACGATGAGAAAAGTCGTCTGACTCAAGAGATAGAGGGCACATGTGTTGTCGAAGGTCAACTGCGACGTATGGTTGCCGCTGACATTGCACGATTGCGTAAGATCGGTTCCTATAGAGGCTTTCGCCATGCAAGAAGCTTGCCATGCCGTGGTCAAAGAACACAGACCAATGCGAGAACACGCAAGGGTAAAAAGAAGACCATTGCCGGCAAAAAGAGTGTAAAGGATATGAAGTAACATGGGAAAGTATCAAAAAAAGAAAGTTAAACGTACTGTGTCTCGTGGTGTTTGCTGCATTCATGCGACCTTCAATAACACGATCATCACCATTGCTGATACAACCGGTGGCACCATCTGCTGGGAGAGTTCCGGTAGTGCTGGCTTTAAAGGCTCTCGTAAGAGCTATCCTTTTTCAGCTCAAGTTGCAGCTGCTAACTGTGCCGAAAAAGCGGTCAAGCTTGGCGTGAAAGAGGTTGATGTCAAAGTCAAGGGGCCAGGTGGAGGACGTGAGTCAGCCATTAGAGCTCTCAAAGAAGCTGGTATCAATATCCGCAGTATCACTGACGTCACGCCGATTCCTCATAATGGTTGTCGCGCGCGTGGTCGTAGAAGGGTTTAGGTCAGGAGTGCTTAAAGCTATGTTTAGTTACGTTAGCGGAGAGTCTTCAGTTCATCATTTGTTTTTTAGGTCGGAGGCGTCATGAAAATTCGTTGGAAAGGCTTTGAGTTACCCTCTGGGGTTGAAGTCGATCAGGAAACGCTAACGGACACGTATGGCAACTTCTGGATCGACCCCTTTGAAAGGGGGTTCGGTACCACGATGGGCAACACCTTACGCCGTATCTTATTGTCTTCTATCGAAGGCAGTGCGATAACGACCGTTAAGATAGAAGGCATCCGTTGTGAATTTGAAAACCTTGACGGTGTTGTGGAGGATACAACAGAACTGGTCCTCAATCTGAAGAAGATGTATGTGCGCATGCATACAGATGAGCCATTGCAGTTGAACCTGGAGAAGGTTGGTCCTGGTGCTGTTACAGCCGGAGATTTGAGTCCACACCAAGATATCGAGGTGATGAATCCTGATCTCGTGCTATGCACCTTGTCCGAAGACGTTAGATTCTCAATGCAAATTGAAGTTCGTAAGGGACGCGGGTTTGTTTTGGCCCGAGAAAACATGGACAAAGCCCCTGCGTTTGACGCCAGTGCATTTCATGTCGACTCCATTTATTCTCCCATTCACAAGGTTGCCCACAAGGTTGTTGGGACTCGGGTTGGTCAGAGAACCGATTACGAGCGTCTTGAGCTAGAAATCTGGACCAATGGTATCGTGACTCCAAGTGATGCTCTGATTGAGGCTGCCGCTATCATGCGCAAGCACATCAGTCCATTTTTGAGTTACAATCAGGTATCAAGGGTTGGGCCAGCTGACGTCGAGATCGTCGATCACAGTGAGGATGACACTGAGCGTGATGACAAGTTGAGGCTGCCGATTAGTGTTTTGGAGCCAAGTGCAAGGACGCGTAACTGTTTGGAAGCTGAAGGTATCGAGACCTTGGGTCATTTGGTCAGTTTGACGGAACACGATCTGATGAAATTTAGGAATTTTGGTACAACATCTTTGAATGAGATCAAAGATAAGTTGATCGCTTTCAATTTGGAAATCGGCAAAGGAGAGTAGACCATGCGCCACAGAGTAAAAGGAAGGACCCTCGGTCGGTCTCACAGTCATCGCAAAGCGATGTTGAGCAACTTGGTTTGTAGCTTGTTTGAGCATGAACAAGTGGTCACCACGGGTCCTCGCGCAAAAGAAGCTCGATCGTTAGCTGAAAAGATGGTCACCCTCGCCAAGCGTGGAACACTGCATGCTCGTCGCCAGGCGATCGCAAAGTTGAAGCGTAAAGAGATTGTTGCTAAGCTTTTTGATGACCTGGCAAAGAGAAACCCCGAAAGGAAAGGCGGCTATACAAGAATCTTGAAAATGGATGGTCATCGTCTCGGCGATAGTGCTGAAAAAGTTTTGTTTGCACTGGTCGACGTCAAGGTCACGGAGACTTCTGAGGAGACTCAAGCAGATAGCTGAGTTACGTTCGTTATGAATGGTAAAGCATTGTGGGCTTGGTGGTTATACACCACTCCCGCAGTGCTTTTTTTTTGTGGAAATGTTATTAAGGAAAGCTCTTGAAAGGTTCTCTGTTATTAGAAAACGGTCGTCAGTTTAAGGGGCAATTGCGAGGTTTCACCGAGGGTGAGCCATGTGTCGGTGAGATCGTCTTCAACACCTCAATGACGGGTTATCAGGAGATCTTAACGGATCCATCTTACGCCGGTCAGATCGTGACCATGACTTACCCCGAAATTGGAAACTATGGTGCTAATCTCGATGATGTCGAGAGCCCTTCCCTTCACTGTCGTGGTCTAATCGTCAGGGAATTGTCAGAGATACAGAGTAATTTTACGGCAGCGGAGACCTTGGAATCTTACCTGATCAAAAACCGAATCTCATGTTTATCAGAGGTTGATACCCGAGCTTTAACACGTCAATTGCGTGAGACTGGAGCTATGAAAGGTACTTTTTTGCGCCCTGGTGAACCTGTTGAGGACGGCCTCAAGAGAATCGAGTCCTTCAACTATCAAGGTGTCGATTTTCCGGCTACGGTCAGTGGTCTACAAAATGAAAAAGATTACCAGATCAGTGGCGATCGCCCTAAAGTTGCCGTTTTGGACTTCGGTATCAAGAGTAATATCCTGCGTCTCATCAGTCAATTCGCTAATTGCCGTGTCTTTAAATTGGA
>JACLAC010022839.1_pt1 | contig 19960 bp, 13 predicted proteins | sample 8027881 | NCBI WGS metagenome assembly JACLAC01 (sample SAMN15725517, study PRJNA655200) | protist metagenome | isolation source: fluorescence activated cell sorting (FACS) single amplified genomes of... | place: Spain: Blaines Bay Microbial Observatory, Mediterranean Sea | collected 2016-01-19 | reverse complement strand
ATTAGGCCGCTCAAAATCACAGTAAGGTTTTCCGTCTCGAATGATTTTTGTTTCTTCAACTCAACATGGTTTCAAACAAAATTTCAGATGTTCAATAAGGTGCTAGTGCTAATTTGCTGTGGGTTTTTTTGTGGTTGTTAATTCAATGATGATGTAACCAATGCTGCAAAAAGGAATTGTTCGTAAACGAACTAGAAGTTTCTATTATGTAGATTGTGAAGGTGATACAAGACTTTGTCGTGTGAAAGGGAACTTGTTCCAAGAAAGTCGCTATGACGAGAAGATTGCAGTGGGGGACCTGGTTGAGATTGATTTGGATGCTTCCGAAGACGCCGGTTGGATCCACAAAATCCTTCCTAGAAAAAGTCGGCTATCGAGAAATATTCCTGAACGACAACTGGAACAGGTGATCGTAGCGAATGCGGATCAAATCCTGATCGTAGCTTCCCTGAAAAAACCAGATTTTCGTAATGGTGTTGTTGATCGACTTTTAGTTGCAGCCCTTCGAGGAGACTTAGAACCAATCCTGATATTGAACAAAACTGATCTGGGTTCAGAAGCTGAGTTTTTATTGATTCGAAGCCTTTACAGTGAATTGGGCTACAAAGTTATGGGAATCAGCGCAAAGCAAGGAATTGGCATTGAGGAGGTCAGAGACTCTTTGAAAAACAAAATCTCAGTTTTGGCTGGACATTCCGGGGTAGGAAAATCCTCTTTGGTCAAAGCTCTCTATCCAGATTGGGAGATCAGAATTGGCGCTGTTAATCAAAAAGTTGGAAAGGGGCGCCATACAACCACTTTGGCAGAGATGTTTCCTTTGCCCGAAGGTGGCTTTCTTGTTGATACCCCGGGAGTTCGTGAATTGAGACCCTGGGATGTAGAAAAAGCTGAATTGGATCAATATTTTGTCGAATTCGACGTTCGGGAAAATTGTCACTTCACTAGTTGTTCACATCGTCATGAACCAAACTGTGCTGTTTTAGCGTCTTTGAAAGTCGGAAAAATTCATTCCTTACGCTATAATAGTTATTTGGCTATCTATAACTCTCTTGAAAATTAACCAATTCCAACAGTGAGTAGTAGTCAGGACTAACTAAGGGCGCTAAATAAATGCGAAGACTTCGTTGAGATTTTGATTAATGATGGGAATCAGGGCTTGGTCTTGTGAAACAATTGCTGAGTCAGGCCCCTAAAAAAATAATTGCAACCTATTGAAGCGCATAAACTGCTAAAGAACTGATGGATTTAGCGGCAAATAATTCCCAAGTATTGCGTCCTATTTTTCCCGACAGAACACTTGAGGAAGATGTTATCAGTATCGCTAAAATGGTCAGCCTGGAGACAAATAAACTAGATCTAGTCATCAGTTGAGTTGGCTATCTTCACAACGCTCAACATGGGCCTGAAAAAATTTTAGCTATATAAATACCAACCAACTACTTGAATCAGCTAAAGTTAATGCTTTACCAACATTACAGTTTGCAAAATATTTCCAGAAGCTTCTCAAGCATAATTAACCATCTGTTTTTTCATCAATGTCATTAACAGTGCGAAGTATTTAAGCTAACCGCCTGGATGGGTTAGTACAATTACAGAGGGTCGAAGGGTATGTTAAACATGATGATTAGCAACATAGCAAACGAATTTAATCTTACAAATCCAAATAATAATGTCCTGACGCTTCACTGAGGTACGGTTGTTAATAGGCTCATTGAACCTTTCAGCAAAAATCTTGTGCCCGAAAAGCTTTTTTGCATTGATGAAAGTGTCAATTGCCTCTTGGAGGTAATCAATAATACTGAAAAGAAGCCCAAAGACGGCTTTTATGTCTAGGATGGAGAAGGAACAGCTTGGTAGTTCTTGGGTATGCAAACAGTGATAAGGTTGAAAAAACTTGAGAAATCAAGATTTATGAATAAGAATATAAAGCTTTATCAAAAGCACTTTCATACAAGTTAATTGTTCAATGAGGATCGCTTGCCAAAGCCTGTAATCGCTGGCAACTGGAAAATGAATGGAAATAGGGCCTTATTGGTAGATATGGTTGCTGCCTTGTCGAGGATGAACACCTCGTCAAAGGTGGTGATGTGTGTTCCATATAGTCTCCTCCAAACTTTGGAAGAATCAGCCCAAAATTCAAAGATTGGAATCGGTTCCCAAAATGTCCACCAAGAAGTTACAGGAGCTTACACAGGCGAGGTTTCGGTTGAACAATTGAAAGAATTCAATGTACAGTATTGCATTGTGGGGCATTCGGAAAGACGAAAATTTTTTCAGGAAGATAACGAACTCATCAGCAAGAAAGTCAAAAGACTTCTCCAATCTGCAATTCACCCAATTCTTTGCATAGGAGAAACCTTGGAGGAGCGTGAAATTGGAGATGAGCAAATTATTGTATGCAATCAACTGACTGAGGGACTGAAAGATATTGCATTTGATGACCTCCGCAGATGCATCGTAGCTTACGAGCCAGTTTGGGCAATAGGTACTGGTAAAACAGCCACTCCGGATCAAGCTAATGAAATGCATCAATTCATCAGGGGACAATTAGTTGGTCTTACAAACGCTGCAATAGCTGCAGAGATTCCAATCCTCTATGGAGGAAGTGTTAAGGGAAGTAACGCCCGTGAGATGCTCGCAAAATCTGATATAGATGGAGCTTTGGTAGGAGGCGCTAGCCTCCAATTAGAAGATTTTAAAAGCATCATTCTCTCTGCTCAAAACTGATTTGGATTCATACCCATGTTTTCTCTGGTCTTAATTCTTCATGTCTTCGTTTGTTTGCTGATAATATTCTTTGTGCTAATGCAGTCTGGGCGGGGTGCCGAATTAGGTGCAGCCTTTGGCGGAGTGGGGCAATCGCAATCAACTAGATCAGAAATGAGTGGAATCGGTAAAGCAACCACAGTCGTTGCTGTTCTGTTCATGTCGACTTCTCTGGTCTTGGCCCTCCTTTCTTCTGAGAAAGCAAGAGAATCTGTCGTTAGAGATATTAAAATAGTTCCGGTCGTACCAGGAATGGAGGAGACTGTTTCACCTTCCACAGAACTCCAAATCCCATCTGAGGAAGAAGTTCCATCGAAAGATCTAGAGCAAACCGCTGCACCGGCCCTTTCACCCTCTACGGATTCTACGCGGGAGACGAAAAATCTTCAAAATGCGGTTCCTTCAGAATCATCACCAGCACAAAATAACTGATTTCACAATTAAAACTTTTTCCGTTTCTAGCGGGTTAGATTTTTCAAGCCAACATAGCCTGAGCTGCTGACAAGCCAGATAACGCTGCTCCTTCAATCTTTGGCCCAGCAAAAGCGTCTCCCGCAAAAACTAAATTTGGCAAGCCTTTGGCCACTAGTAAAGACTCTTCATGAATTTCAACTGGTTGACTGTAGCGCCAGCGGTGTACCTCCATTTGCCCTATCTCCAGTTCTGTACCTCTTTTTCTTAACTCTCCTCTTACTAAATCAATCAGTTGCTCTGGCTCACTTTCCCAATATTTAGTACTTGCTTGGGGACCTAAGTGGATAGTCAGAGCTTGCCCTGGATTTGTAAGCCCCTTGAGCTTATTATCAGCGATAAATTGCAGTGGCTCTTGATTGATTTGCCATGCACCATGCTTCGGCATAAGTAAAGGTTGTTTGGGAAGAACCATCATCGCGATGCATGGATCATAAGAAATTTTATTGAGATAGTTCTTCGTAGAAGACGCTAGTTCTACCTTTCCGGTTTCAAGAAGAGCAATGCTTTGGGGTACTGGAGAAGTCATCAGGAGTTGATCTGCACAAACACTTGGAAAAGTTTCAAAATCTAGTTGCCATGATTGATGGGCGAGTTGGACAGATTTCACTTTGTGACCTGTTCTAACATCGAGTTGGCCAGCCAGCCATTTTGGTATTGAGTTCATTCCATCAGTACCACGAAATCTTAGATGTCCATCACCAGCTAATGAAAATCCTTTGCACCAAATTTTCGCCACTCCAGCTTTTTCCCATCTTTGGACGTATTTCTCGAAACGAGAATCACGAACTGTAAAAAATTGGGCACCGTGATCCAGCCTGAATTCGCCAAAACGCCTCGTGTTCATTCTACCACCAGGTCCCCTTCCTTTATCGAAAAGAACCGATTTTTTTCCATTTTCAGCAAAGTAAGTTGCTGCCATCAAACCTGAAATACCGGCACCAATAATTGCAATTTCAAATTGTTCCATAGTGTAAGCCTATTTGGGTGATACCTTTTAAAGTTTTTATTTTTCAAGGCCACAGTGATGGCAAATAGTTTCCTGAATAGTCTGCCACAATTTTTGCAGAATCTAGCGCATTTGAAGAAAATCCGCTTCAGGGGTATCTAAATGATTGCCATGATACTGGCAGGGGGAACTGGAACTCGGCTTTGGCCTTACAGTCGATCGATGAGTCCGAAGCAATTTCTAAATTTGGGATCATCCCATGAATCTCTTCTACAGGATACCTGTCGCAGACTTGATCCCATTGTGCCACCTGAGAAGATGTTTGTCATTGGTTCTGTCACACATGAGTTTGAACTGCGAAAGCAAATTGAACAGGTTATTCCAAACCTGCAAGAGCATCAGGTGTTGCTGGAACCACAAGCAAAGAACACAGCCCCAGCACTGCTGTGGGGTATATCACGCTTAAAAGATGTGGAAGCTAATGAACCAGTAGTGATCCTTGCAGCAGATCATCTTATACAAGATCCTGATCGGTTCCGAGTAGCTCTTCTACAAGCACAACAGCTTGCAGAGGAAGGTTTCATAGTAACCTTTGGGATTAAGCCAGAGCGACCTGAGACAGGCTATGGTTATATTTGTGCTGGAGAACCATGTGGACCAGGCTTTAAAGTTGAGAGATTTCTGGAAAAACCGAGCCAGGAGATAGCGGAAAAATTTGTTGCTTCCTCTAAGTATACTTGGAATGCAGGAATTTTCATGGCTACAGTCAAAACCTGGAAGAAAGAGTTTATCAGTTACGCTCCTGATTTGGCCAAATTATTCATTAAAGAAGAGTCTTCAATAGATTTGGTGGATCATGAGAGGGATTACAAGATTTTTGCAAAATCTCCCAATATTTCCATTGATTATGCCGTAATGGAACACTCCGACCGAGTAACGGTATTGCCTGTTGAAATGGGATGGAGTGATCTGGGATGTTGGGAGAGCATCTACCAAGTTTCTGAGAAAGATGAAAATGGGAATGTAATTCGTGGTAACGTCATTGCCCATGAGACCAGTAACTCTTTAATCTTTAGCACTAAAAAACTGGTCACAAGTATTGGAGTAAAGAACCTGATTATCGTAGAAACAGATGACGCACTCCTTGTCTGTGATTTAACCCGTTCTCAAGACGTAAAACAACTGGTTGATACTTTGAAAGAAGGGGGTCGTCATGAATACAGGTTTCACACGAGAGTCTCAAAACCTTGGGGGAGTGCCTCCACTTTGATTGAGAACAGCCTTTATAGGGTCAGACTTCTTGAAATAGAACCAGGAAGGTATGTATCTAGTCAGCGTCATCGGCATCGTAGTGAACATTGGGTAATTGTAAGAGGGGCCGCTGACGTAATTCGTGGTCAGGAAACGCACTTACTGACAGAAAATGAATCGATTCATATTCCCAGGACTATCACACACCGGCTAAGCAACTCGGGAAAAATTCCTCTTCAGGTACTTGAAATTCAACAGGGTGAATACTTGGGTTTTGATGATGTAGAGCGATTTGAAAGGTCCTATTCAACAAGAGGTCAAGATTTTGATGACTAGAGCTTGAGAATTAAGGTTTGAATCTTTCTATATTTTTTCTAGGAGCAAGAATGTTTCGTTCAATAATTTCACAAATTTCTATCTTTCTGATCTCGGTTTTTTTTCACCAAGTTCTTGCTCAAGAATATCCAGAATTAGATCTTGAATTCAGAACTAGTTTCCAGATACAAACACAGGACGCAGAATATGACTCAGACACACTAAAATTTGAGGATGATAAAGAACAAACTCGATTGGGCTTCCGCCTAGATCGGGGCAACATAAATGCAAAGGGGCAGCTGGGCGAATCATTAAGGTACCGTCTACGTCTGAACCTCGATGCGAATCTGGATGACTCTAGCTATGCTGACGGTACCCTGAGCAACCTGGAGTACTTTTTTATAGAATATCGTGTCGGGACTGATCTCAATCTAAAAATCGGCAAGCAATTTGTGTTGCAGGGTGGCGAGAAGGGAATGCACAGGAGCGCCTCATTCATTCTTTGGTCAAGGGAATTACAGACTTCATTCAAGAAGATACAGAGGCAGCACGACAATTGTTTGATCGGCCACTTGAAGTCATTGAGGGGCCACTCATGGACGGAATGAGAATTGTGGGAGACCTTTTCGGTGAAGGGAAGATGTTTCTTCCACAAGTTGTCAAAAGCGCGAGAGTAATGAAGCAATCGGTTGCTTACTTACTCCCCTTCATGGAAAAAGAGAAAGAAAACAATTCTGCATCTTCGGCTAAAGCTAAGATCTTGTTGGCTACTGTGAAAGGAGATGTCCATGACATCGGAAAAAATATTGTAGGAGTAGTACTTGCCTGCAACAACTATGAAGTAATCGACCTTGGAGTGATGGTACCCTGTGAAAAGATACTTCAAACAGCAAAAGAACAAGAAGTAGACATCTTGGGATTATCTGGTTTGATCACACCTTCTCTGGATGAAATGGTTCACGTATCGAGAGAAATGGAACGTGAAAAAATCCATCTTCCGCTGTTAATTGGTGGAGCTACAACCAGCGCAACCCATACTGCAGTCAAGATCGCGCCATCCCGATCAAATCCGGTCATTCATGTTCTTGACGCCTCAAGGGTGGTTAATGTTGTGTCGAAGTTACTGAATCAAAATCAATCCGAAGAGTTCATTGCTGACATTCGAATGGACCAGGAAAAGCGAAGAGTGGCTTATTTAGAGAAAAGTGAGCGAAGGCAGATCATCAGTTTAGAAGAAGCCAGAAAACGTAATGTTCCAATTGACTGGAAGCAGACTACAATTCCTATCCCCGAATTCTTAGGAATGAGAGTTTTTGGTGGTGAACATCTGGAATTAGATAGTCATTTATTTCCAGCAATTACCTTGGAAGAATTAATTCCCTTCATTGACTGGACACCTTTCTTTCACGCTTGGGAGCTTCGAGGTCGTTATCCCAAAGTCTTAGAGGATAAAAAGATTGGACACGAAGCAAAAAGATTGTTCGATGATGCTCAGCAAATTTTACAGAAGATTTTAGAAGAGAGAATATTTCAGCCCCGAGCAGTCGCTGGATTTTTTCCTGCTAATTCAATCGGTGATGACATCATTGTATTCAAAAATGATTCACGCTCAACAATTAAAACTGTCTTCCATTGTCTTAGACAGCAAATTTCTAAGGAGGAATCGCTAGCTCAATACTCTCTCTCCGACTTTATAGCGCCAATTGACGCTGGGAAAGCTGATTATATTGGGGGTTTTGCTGTAACTACAGGTCATGAAGTTGAAGAAGCTGCTCAAGCATACTCCCTCCAAAATGACGACTATAATGCCATCATGATCAAAGCTCTAGCAGATCGTTTGGCAGAAGCTTTTGCAGAGTATCTTCACCTGCGTATGCGTGAATGGTGGGGTTTTGGTAAAAGTGAAGCCCTCTCCAAAGAGGATTTAATCGCTGAAAAATACCAAGGAATCCGACCAGCTCCTGGCTATCCCGCTCAACCAGATCACACTGAAAAACCAATCCTGTTTGATCTCTTAAAAGTAACCGAACACACTGGAATAAGCCTTACAGACAACCTTGCAATGTGGCCTGCCAGCTCAGTCTGTGGTTTTTATTTTTCTCATCCGCAATCACGCTACTTTGCTGTAGGCAGAATAGGCCAAGATCAAGTAAAGGATTACGCGAAAAGAAAACAGCAACCTCTTTCTGAGATTGAACGCTGGCTAGGGCCTGTATTGGGTTATGAACCAAAAGCTGCCTGACTAACAATTATAATTGATTGATCATAATGCGCATCATCGAGATGTACCAAAATCAGCCATTCGTCTTCTCAATCGAGGTTTTCCCTCCCAAGACAGAAGAAGGAATGGAGAATCTGAAAAAAAAGCTGAGAACTTTTTCTTCATTCAAACCTGATTATATTTCCGTTACTTATGGTGCTGGTGGAGGGACACGTCAAAACACTCGGCAACTTGCAGGTTTTATTGGTAACGAACTTGGAATTGAGGTATTAGCTCACCTGACTTGCGTCAGTCACACACGTAAAGATGTGAGCCTCCTTAAAGAACAATTTCTAGATGAGGGTGTAGAAAACATTATGGCGTTGCGTGGAGATCCACCCACTGCAAAAAAAAAATTTGAGCCAATGTCTGGAGGTTATCGCTACGCAAGTGAATTAATAGAAGACCTTTATCGAGATCGACGTTTTGGAATCGGGGCAGCTGGTTACCCAGAAACTCATATCGAAGCCATTAGTTCCCAAATGGATCGGTATTTCTTAAAACAGAAAATTGAAAGGGGTGCTGAATTCGTGATCAGTCAGTTTTTCTTGGAAAATCAGAAATTTTTAACTTGGCGTGATCAGTTGTATCGAGAGGGAGTAAGAATTCCAATTATCCCAGGACTAATATCTGCGCAATCTTCTAGCCAGATCCAGAAGTTTGCACAGATGTGTGGTTGCGTGGTTCCAAGCAAACTAATCAAGAAGTTGGAACGTTTTACGGGAAATGCTGGAGATAGTCTTAGAGTCGGCTTAGATCACGCAGAAAAACAATTAGAAGGTTTAATTAGGGAAGGGGTTAAAGGAGTACATCTATACGCTCTCAATCGTGTAGAAGTCGTCAATGACTTGGGACCAAGGATGGTAAGTTTGAAGAGCAAAACTGATCGGATCTACAGTGAATTTTAGAATACCACGGTGGGCTTGGCTTCTGACAGTGCAGTCTCAATCATTTCTCGGAAACGTGATCTGTTCGGGAAGCCACTTGTCTGAAGATAATCGTCGGAAGTCATAGTCTGGCTAACCTCTAAGTTTTTCCCACGCACTTTAACGCTTTCACCGTTTTTTTTAAGTGTCTTGATCTTACAGCGATATTTCAATTCAAGATTATGTTCCACCATTCTCAAATAACACATTACATGCTCTAAATTGGGAAATTCTCGGCTTCCTGTTGGAGGGTCTAACTGTACTTCCGTCCATCCATCTTTATATTTGGGACTTTTCTGAACGAACTGGAATTGAGTCGCAAAGGTTTGGAGAAAACTCTGAAGCAACTCCATCATCTTTGTTCGGACATCCAATCTACCCCCACGATCTAGCACATCTCCTCCACCAAAAAGTAGAAACAAACTTCCACTTTTATCTGTTATCGGCGCATCACTGGGCAAATTAAACCGCCAATCATAAGTCAATTGCTGATTTCCTTCCAGACTAAGATCTTTCTGAATATTTTCTAGATGGAGCACACTCCAACAGTTCTCTTCACCAGCCTTAATCTTCCTAAAATTTCCATAAGCTAGCAGTACATCTACTGTACTGGTACTCACCCTTTCATCATTCATATTTCGTATGGAGAGCTTACCCTCTATCGGTTCTCCTTGAAGCCATTCCTCTTTAGCAGTGAGAAGTTGATATTCTAGGGGCCTATCAAAAAATGTACTTCGCATAATTATTTAATTCGATTATGTAATGCGGAAATCAACAGTTAAAGCTGCAAGACTTTGGCTTGAAGAACGAAAAAGTAACTAGTCAAAAATGTTAATTACTAGTGTTGCAAATTATATTCGCAAATTGCAGGATAACACCCATGCAGTTTTATGCTTACATAAAAAAATTTTCAATTAGTTGACCATTTGGTTTTAAAGGAAGCAAATGTCGAAGCATATTGTCATCACTCCTGGTGATGGAATTGGGAAAGAGGTTACTGTACAAGCACGCAAAGTCATGGAATACATGGCCCAGCGCTTCCAGCTAGTTCTTGAATTCACTGAAGTACCAATTGGAGGTACTGCCTATGATTTAACAGGAACACCACTACCTGATGAAACTCTCCACGCTTGTAGAGCTGCGGATGCTATTTTGCTCGGTGCTGTCGGTGGCCCTCAGTGGGAAGCTCTTGACTACCCAGTTCGACCAGAGAGGGCATTACTTGGACTACGAGGAGAACTGCAGCTTTATGCTAATCTACGTCCAGCACAAATTTATGGAGAATTGGTAGGGGCATCCACATTAAAACCAGAAGTGGTGGATGGTGCTGACATCATGGTAATTCGTGAACTGACTGGGGGAATTTACTTTGGCCAGCCTAAAGGAGTCGAGATTCGAGACGGAGAGCGAGTTGGTTTCAATACATTAATCTATTCTGAGTCTGAAATCCGTCGAATAGCCAAAGTGGGTTTTGAGACTGCGCTGAAACGTGGAGGTCGTTTGACTTCTGTCGACAAAGCAAACGTGCTGGAGGCCACAGAATTATGGCGAAATGTTATTCAGGAAGTTCACAATGACTATCGAGACGTAGAACTCGGCCATATGTATGTCGATAACGCTGCCATGCAATTGATTAGAGCCCCAAAACAATTCGATACCATTGTGACTACCAACATGTTTGGGGATATCTTAAGTGACGCAGCTGCCATGATAACTGGATCAATTGGTATGCTTCCCTCAGCAAGTCTTGGTGGAAAGGTTGGTCTATATGAACCTGTACATGGCTCAGCACCTGATATTGCAGGACAAGATTTGGCAAATCCACTTGCAACGATTCTCTCAGTAGGGATGCTTTTTCGTTACTCGCTCGACCTTCGAGAAGCAGATGAATTAATCCAAAAAGCTGTTGAGATGACGATCCAAACCTACCGGACCGCTGACATCATGGCAAAGGACAAAACAGATGTTGGTTGCCAGAGGATGGGTGAGGAAGTGCTCAAAAGCTTAGAGCAGATCTAATTTTCAACTAGTTCTCACCTCAGATTTAAACCTAAGCCTTCTTGAATTGTCTTTGGATGCACAGGACTCCTAAAGATATTTATCACCAATCAATAACAAAAAATGTCATATAATCGCTATAGCTGGGATGAGCGTTTTCGTTATTGGCTAGACAGCTTCATGTCCAAAGGCGGAACATCAGTCTTTCTCTCCCTCTTGTTTTTATTTTTTGTGGCTTTCGTGGTGATGGGAACACTCCGTTTCGTTGTGTTTCTTATTTTTCCTGATGAAACAATTGAAGATGGGACCTTTCTTCTTTGGCACGCTTTCTTTCAAATAATTGATTCTGGGGCCCTAGCAGAATTAGACGCAGGGTCAAACTTTCCAGGGAAGCTCGTAGCGATCGTTACGATCTTCATAGGCTTGGTTCTTTTTTCTAGCATGGTTGCATTCATCACTCAAGAATTTGAAAATCGCATATCCACACTCAAGAAAGGTAAGAGCCAAGTCCTTGAAGAGGATCATGTCCTTATCGTTGGCTTCAGCGAGAGAGTGATTGAGATCAGCAAAGAATTAATTGTAGCCAATGAGTCAGACTCTGGTGTTGTCGTTATCGTTGCAGAGATGGACAAAGAGGCGATGGATGACTATCTCCGAGACTCTATACAAGACTTCAAAACTACTAAAATCATCACAAGGAGTGGTTCTACCACTAGTATAAGAAATCTCAAAGGAGTTGGCATTCAGCATGCCCACTCAGTGGTCGTCCTCAATAATGCAAAGTCTTCAGACAGCAACGACTCCAAGGAATTGGCTGATGCAAGAGTTATCAAGACAATCATGGCAGTAGTAGCTGCGAGAGGGGATGAAGCACCACCTGTCATCGCTGAAATTCATATTGAGCGCTACCGGCTTCTCGCAGAAACGATCGTCCAAGGCAAAGTTACGACAATGAATGAGGCTGATATTCTCGCGAGAATGTTGGTGCAAACCTCGCGTAATAAAGGTCTGGCGATGGTATATGCAGATTTGGTTGGCTTTGAAGGAAATGAATTTTATTTTTTCAAACCTGACGAGGGTTGGAATGGTGTAAACTTCGGTGACCTTCAATTTCAATTTATGGAAAGCGTGCCTTTGGGGTTGCGTCTTCCAACTGGTGAGATTTTGTTGAATCCACCCAGACAGTTTGTTCTCGGAGAAGAGGATGAAATTGTTGTTTTGGCAGAAGATGATTCAACTATAAACTTTTCATCTACAAAGGTTTTTGAACCTAAAGTTCATCCTTACAGCAATCAAAAGAAGGTAATTCCTGAAGAGAACCATCTGATTGTGGGCTGGAACAATAAAGCGCCAATTGTACTTAGTGAATATGCTGGTTACATGGCATCTGGTTCCTCCGTCGACTTACTAATCGAGGCAAACGCAGATCCTGAAATTCGAAATGACTTTGAGAAAATTGCTAGTAACTTTCCAGATATTCAAATGAACTTTAATGAGATCAATTTTCAGTCTGAGGAAGAGTTGGATAACTTGGGGCTACCTGGCTATACAACCGTCTCAATCTTAGCAGGAAGTGGGGATGAAGCCGAAGAAATTGATGCGCGAACGATTATGCGACTTCTGCAGATACGTAACATTTTCAAAGAAGCTGAGATAAGTAGTGGTTTACCTATAGAAACCAAATTGATTAGTGAAATCGTCAACTCTGAGAATACTGAGTTGATTGTTCAGGTTGGAGTGAAGGACTTCTTGATATCAAACCAGTTCGTCTCCAGAATTTTTGCCCAAGTGGCTCTAGAAAAAGACGTAATGCGTGTTTATGTTGATCTATTTCAAAAGGAAGGAAGCGAGGTTTATATCAAGCCAATTTCGCTTTATTTCGAACAGCCTGAAGGGCTTCATGTCACTTTTGCCGACTGTATTTTCGCGGCGCAACAAAGAGATGAAGTGTGCTTTGGGATTAAGCTAGGTAGCTTAGAAACTGATATAGAACACAATTTCGGCATTTACATTATTCCACCAAAAGATAGACACTATACTCTTAGAGATGGTGACGCCTTAATTGTTCTTGCTGAAGAAGAAGATTGAACCCTAAAATCTTGCGCTCATTCCCAAGTTGAAAAGATACTGATTGAAAGCCCCAGCATTTACCTTCCAGTTTTGAAATGCTCCCAGTGCATGAATTCTGAGACGATCATCTGCAGTAGGATAGACCTCGATTCCGGCACTAATTTCATTACGATAATCCAGAAAAGCACTGTTCAATCTTGACTCAGAAACCATATCGTAGGTCCATTTTACAAATGGCAGTGGACTTTGAACAGGTTTGGATTTTGGATCAACACGATACTCAATAGCAACCGTAATTGCCTCCCTTTCAATCAATTGCTTGGCAGTAGAAATTCCATAATAGCTACCATGAATCAAATCTAAATCCAAATATGCTGTTCCAAAATTCAGCCTTGTTCCTGCAGAAATTAACTGCTCTGGTATTAAGCATTTCAAGTCACTGCAGGGATCAACTGGCTTTTCACTTTTCTTTGGAAAGAAACCCACCTGCAATGTAGGTTCAAGCAGACCGGAACCCAGCACACCATACCATGCTACGTTATACGCTAGATTTTGATCACTTTTGCCATTGCCTTCAGGTTGGTTAGCGAACTGAATAACTACATATTGCGGGACTTCGTTTCCTCGGAATCTAAATTCATGAATCAACCCAAGTCCGACTCCATACAAATCTTGAATTCTTTCTCCCTGGATTGAATATTGGTACACATCCAAACCATTATTCATTCCCTCGCGGCCACCCTGCAACACAAATTGCTTGCCGATTTTTAGATTGAGATCAGTCCCGACACGATATTCTATAAAAAAGTACTCCAGGTTGCTCAGGGTACCGTCAGCATAGCTAGAGTCATCCAGATTCGCATCGAGGTTCAGACGTAGACGGTACCTTAATGATTCGCCCAGCTGCCCCTTTGCATTTATGTTGCCCCGATCTAGGCGGAAGCCCAATCGAGTTTGTTCTTTATCATCCTCAAATTTTAGTGTGTCTGAGTCATATTCTGCGTCCTGTGTTTGTATCTGGAAACTAGTTCTGAATTCAAGATCTAATTCTGGATATTCTTGAGCAAGAACTTGGTGAAAAAAAACCGAGATCAGAAAGATAGAAATTTGTGAAATTATTGAACGAAACATTCTTGCTCCTAGAAAAAATATAGAAAGATTCAAACCTTAATTCTCAAGCTCTAGTCATCAAAATCTTGACCTCTTGTTGAATAGGACCTTTCAAATCGCTCTACATCATCAAAACCCAAGTATTCACCCTGTTGAATTTCAAGTACCTGAAGAGGAATTTTTCCCGAGTTGCTTAGCCGGTGTGTGATAGTCCTGGGAATATGAATCGATTCATTTTCTGTCAGTAAGTGCGTTTCCTGACCACGAATTACGTCAGCGGCCCCTCTTACAATTACCCAATGTTCACTACGATGCCGATGACGCTGACTAGATACATACCTTCCTGGTTCTATTTCAAGAAGTCTGACCCTATAAAGGCTGTTCTCAATCAAAGTGGAGGCACTCCCCCAAGGTTTTGAGACTCTCGTGTGAAACCTGTATTCATGACGACCCCCTTCTTTCAAAGTATCAACCAGTTGTTTTACGTCTTGAGAACGGGTTAAATCACAGACAAGGAGTGCGTCATCTGTTTCTACGATAATCAGGTTCTTTACTCCAATACTTGTGACCAGTTTTTTAGTGCTAAAGATTAAAGAGTTACTGGTCTCATGGGCAATGACGTTACCACGAATTACATTCCCATTTTCATCTTTCTCAGAAACTTGGTAGATGCTCTCCCAACATCCCAGATCACTCCATCCCATTTCAACAGGCAATACCGTTACTCGGTCGGAGTGTTCCATTACGGCATAATCAATGGAAATATTGGGAGATTTTGCAAAAATCTTGTAATCCCTCTCATGATCCACCAAATCTATTGAAGACTCTTCTTTAATGAATAATTTGGCCAAATCAGGAGCGTAACTGATAAACTCTTTCTTCCAGGTTTTGACTGTAGCCATGAAAATTCCTGCATTCCAAGTATACTTAGAGGAAGCAACAAATTTTTCCGCTATCTCCTGGCTCGGTTTTTCCAGAAATCTCTCAACTTTAAAGCCTGGTCCACATGGTTCTCCAGCACAAATATAACCATAGCCTGTCTCAGGTCGCTCTGGCTTAATCCCAAAGGTTACTATGAAACCTTCCTCTGCAAGCTGTTGTGCTTGTAGAAGAGCTACTCGGAACCGATCAGGATCTTGTATAAGATGATCTGCTGCAAGGATCACTACTGGTTCATTAGCTTCCACATCTTTTAAGCGTGATATACCCCACAGCAGTGCTGGGGCTGTGTTCTTTGCTTGTGGTTCCAGCAACACCTGATGCTCTTGCAGGTTTGGAATAACCTGTTCAATTTGCTTTCGCAGTTCAAACTCATGTGTGACAGAACCAATGACAAACATCTTCTCAGGTGGCACAATGGGATCAAGTCTGCGACAGGTATCCTGTAGAAGAGATTCATGGGATGATCCCAAATTTAGAAATTGCTTCGGACTCATCGATCGACTGTAAGGCCAAAGCCGAGTTCCAGTTCCCCCTGCCAGTATCATGGCAATCATTTAGATACCCCTGAAGCGGATTTTCTTCAAATGCGCTAGATTCTGCAAAAATTGTGGCAGACTATTCAGGAAACTATTTGCCATCACTGTGGCCTTGAAAAATAAAAACTTTAAAAGGTATCACCCAAATAGGCTTACACTATGGAACAATTTGAAATTGCAATTATTGGTGCCGGTATTTCAGGTTTGATGGCAGCAACTTACTTTGCTGAAAATGGAAAAAAATCGGTTCTTTTCGATAAAGGAAGGGGACCTGGTGGTAGAATGAACACGAGGCGTTTTGGCGAATTCAGGCTGGATCACGGTGCCCAATTTTTTACAGTTCGTGATTCTCGTTTCGAGAAATACGTCCAAAGATGGGAAAAAGCTGGAGTGGCGAAAATTTGGTGCAAAGGATTTTCATTAGCTGGTGATGGACATCTAAGATTTCGTGGTACTGATGGAATGAACTCAATACCAAAATGGCTGGCTGGCCAACTCGATGTTAGAACAGGTCACAAAGTGAAATCTGTCCAACTCGCCCATCAATCATGGCAACTAGATTTTGAAACTTTTCCAAGTGTTTGTGCAGATCAACTCCTGATGACTTCTCCAGTACCCCAAAGCATTGCTCTTCTTGAAACCGGAAAGGTAGAACTAGCGTCTTCTACGAAGAACTATCTCAATAAAATTTCTTATGATCCATGCATCGCGATGATGGTTCTTCCCAAACAACCTTTACTTATGCCGAAGCATGGTGCATGGCAAATCAATCAAGAGCCACTGCAATTTATCGCTGATAATAAGCTCAAGGGGCTTACAAATCCAGGGCAAGCTCTGACTATCCACTTAGGTCCCCAAGCAAGTACTAAATATTGGGAAAGTGAGCCAGAGCAACTGATTGATTTAGTAAGAGGAGAGTTAAGAAAAAGAGGTACAGAACTGGAGATAGGGCAAATGGAGGTACACCGCTGGCGCTACAGTCAACCAGTTGAAATTCATGAAGAGTCTTTACTAGTGGCCAAAGGCTTGCCAAATTTAGTTTTTGCGGGAGACGCTTTTGCTGGGCCAAAGATTGAAGGAGCAGCGTTATCTGGCTTGTCAGCAGCTCAGGCTATGTTGGCTTGAAAAATCTAACCCGCTAGAAACGGAAAAAGTTTTAATTGTGAAATCAGTTATTTTGTGCTGGTGATGATTCTGAAGGAACCGCATTTTGAAGATTTTTCGTCTCCCGCGTAGAATCCGTAGAGGGTGAAAGGGCCGGTGCAGCGGTTTGCTCTAGATCTTTCGATGGAACTTCTTCCTCAGATGGGATTTGGAGTTCTGTGGAAGGTGAAACAGTCTCCTCCATTCCTGGTACGACCGGAACTATTTTAATATCTCTAACGACAGATTCTCTTGCTTTCTCAGAAGAAAGGAGGGCCAAGACCAGAGAAGTCGACATGAACAGAACAGCAACGACTGTGGTTGCTTTACCGATTCCACTCATTTCTGATCTAGTTGATTGCGATTGCCCCACTCCGCCAAAGGCTGCACCTAATTCGGCACCCCGCCCAGACTGCATTAGCACAAAGAATATTATCAGCAAACAAACGAAGACATGAAGAATTAAGACCAGAGAAAACATGGGTATGAATCCAAATCAGTTTTGAGCAGAGAGAATGATGCTTTTAAAATCTTCTAATTGGAGGCTAGCGCCTCCTACCAAAGCTCCATCTATATCAGATTTTGCGAGCATCTCACGGGCGTTACTTCCCTTAACACTTCCTCCATAGAGGATTGGAATCTCTGCAGCTATTGCAGCGTTTGTAAGACCAACTAATTGTCCCCTGATGAATTGATGCATTTCATTAGCTTGATCCGGAGTGGCTGTTTTACCAGTACCTATTGCCCAAACTGGCTCGTAAGCTACGATGCATCTGCGGAGGTCATCAAATGCAATATCTTTCAGTCCCTCAGTCAGTTGATTGCATACAATAATTTGCTCATCTCCAATTTCACGCTCCTCCAAGGTTTCTCCTATGCAAAGAATTGGGTGAATTGCAGATTGGAGAAGTCTTTTGACTTTCTTGCTGATGAGTTCGTTATCTTCCTGAAAAAATTTTCGTCTTTCCGAATGCCCCACAATGCAATACTGTACATTGAATTCTTTCAATTGTTCAACCGAAACCTCGCCTGTGTAAGCTCCTGTAACTTCTTGGTGGACATTTTGGGAACCGATTCCAATCTTTGAATTTTGGGCTGATTCTTCCAAAGTTTGGAGGAGACTATATGGAACACACATCACCACCTTTGACGAGGTGTTCATCCTCGACAAGGCAGCAACCATATCTACCAATAAGGCCCTATTTCCATTCATTTTCCAGTTGCCAGCGATTACAGGCTTTGGCAAGCGATCCTCATTGAACAATTAACTTGTATGAAAGTGCTTTTGATAAAGCTTTATATTCTTATTCATAAATCTTGATTTCTCAAGTTTTTTCAACCTTATCACTGTTTGCATACCCAAGAACTACCAAGCTGTTCCTTCTCCATCCTAGACATAAAAGCCGTCTTTGGGCTTCTTTTCAGTATTATTGATTACCTCCAAGAGGCAATTGACACTTTCATCAATGCAAAAAAGCTTTTCGGGCACAAGATTTTTGCTGAAAGGTTCAATGAGCCTATTAACAACCGTACCTCAGTGAAGCGTCAGGACATTATTATTTGGATTTGTAAGATTAAATTCGTTTGCTATGTTGCTAATCATCATGTTTAACATACCCTTCGACCCTCTGTAATTGTACTAACCCATCCAGGCGGTTAGCTTAAATACTTCGCACTGTTAATGACATTGATGAAAAAACAGATGGTTAATTATGCTTGAGAAGCTTCTGGAAATATTTTGCAAACTGTAATGTTGGTAAAGCATTAACTTTAGCTGATTCAAGTAGTTGGTTGGTATTTATATAGCTAAAATTTTTTCAGGCCCATGTTGAGCGTTGTGAAGATAGCCAACTCAACTGATGACTAGATCTAGTTTATTTGTCTCCAGGCTGACCATTTTAGCGATACTGATAACATCTTCCTCAAGTGTTCTGTCGGGAAAAATAGGACGCAATACTTGGGAATTATTTGCCGCTAAATCCATCAGTTCTTTAGCAGTTTATGCGCTTCAATAGGTTGCAATTATTTTTTTAGGGGCCTGACTCAGCAATTGTTTCACAAGACCAAGCCCTGATTCCCATCATTAATCAAAATCTCAACGAAGTCTTCGCATTTATTTAGCGCCCTTAGTTAGTCCTGACTACTACTCACTGTTGGAATTGGTTAATTTTCAAGAGAGTTATAGATAGCCAAATAACTATTATAGCGTAAGGAATGAATTTTTCCGACTTTCAAAGACGCTAAAACAGCACAGTTTGGTTCATGACGATGTGAACAACTAGTGAAGTGACAATTTTCCCGAACGTCGAATTCGACAAAATATTGATCCAATTCAGCTTTTTCTACATCCCAGGGTCTCAATTCACGAACTCCCGGGGTATCAACAAGAAAGCCACCTTCGGGCAAAGGAAACATCTCTGCCAAAGTGGTTGTATGGCGCCCCTTTCCAACTTTTTGATTAACAGCGCCAATTCTGATCTCCCAATCTGGATAGAGAGCTTTGACCAAAGAGGATTTTCCTACCCCGGAATGTCCAGCCAAAACTGAGATTTTGTTTTTCAAAGAGTCTCTGACCTCCTCAATGCCAATTCCTTGCTTTGCGCTGATTCCCATAACTTTGTAGCCCAATTCACTGTAAAGGCTTCGAATCAATAAAAACTCAGCTTCTGAACCCAGATCAGTTTTGTTCAATATCAGGATTGGTTCTAAGTCTCCTCGAAGGGCTGCAACTAAAAGTCGATCAACAACACCATTACGAAAATCTGGTTTTTTCAGGGAAGCTACGATCAGGATTTGATCCGCATTCGCTACGATCACCTGTTCCAGTTGTCGTTCAGGAATATTTCTCGATAGCCGACTTTTTCTAGGAAGGATTTTGTGGATCCAACCGGCGTCTTCGGAAGCATCCAAATCAATCTCAACCAGGTCCCCCACTGCAATCTTCTCGTCATAGCGACTTTCTTGGAACAAGTTCCCTTTCACACGACAAAGTCTTGTATCACCTTCACAATCTACATAATAGAAACTTCTAGTTCGTTTACGAACAATTCCTTTTTGCAGCATTGGTTACATCATCATTGAATTAACAACCACAAAAAAACCCACAGCAAATTAGCACTAGCACCTTATTGAACATCTGAAATTTTGTTTGAAACCATGTTGAGTTGAAGAAACAAAAATCATTCGAGACGGAAAACCTTACTGTGATTTTGAGCGGCCTAAT
>JACLAC010022743.1_pt1 | contig 19962 bp, 8 predicted proteins | sample 8027881 | NCBI WGS metagenome assembly JACLAC01 (sample SAMN15725517, study PRJNA655200) | protist metagenome | isolation source: fluorescence activated cell sorting (FACS) single amplified genomes of... | place: Spain: Blaines Bay Microbial Observatory, Mediterranean Sea | collected 2016-01-19 | reverse complement strand
AGACCTTCTCTAAGGCTTCCGCTTAGACGTTTATGCTCTGTGCCTTCATTCTCCTATTCAGAAGGTCCTTCTGTGGGGATTTCACCACGATTGATTGCGATCTTTCCCGCCGGGATCGGAGTGACGGTTCTGTTTGCTCTTTGGGGAGGTAATTTCGGCTTTGCTCCATTTATCTTTAAGCTATTTGGGAGTTTTGTCGCGTGCTTTTTCATAATGACCGGGGTCGGGATTTATAAGACTGCTGGAAAATTTGATGACCCTCGCAACATGGCTCAGACTCTTCAGGAAATGCAGAAGGAACTGGCAGCGAATCAACCGGCGTCTGATTCAGTGTCACCTCAGCCTGACGATGCAGCAAAGTCGAAAGTGGGATATGACTGCCCGAATTGCGGAGCGGCCCTTGGTAAGGAAGCGGATGTCTCGCCCAGCGGAGATGTTAAGTGCGGATACTGCGAGCGATGGTTTAACATTCACAGTGCGAGCTGATTGAACGTCGAACATCCAACATTGAATACTCAACATCGAATGGACTGACGAATGATCACGAGGATCACGGGGCAACTGGTTCAACTGGGCGACACGGCAGTGACAATCTCCGCGGGGCCGTTCGAGTACGAAGTTCTCATTCCTGAGTTCGTACGCAGGCAATTGCAGCCGCTGATTAATCAGGAGGTCAGCCTGCGAACCATTGAGTACCTGGACGGCAATCCTCAGCAGGGCCGGCTGACGCCGCGGATGGTTGGATTCATGAACGATGCCGAGAAGGAATTCTTCGGCATTATCTGCCAGGTCGACGGTGTCGGGGTGAAGAAAGCGCTGCGTGCGATGGTGCGTCCGGTTCGTGAAGTTGCGACGGCGATCGAGGAACAGGACGTCAAGCAGTTGACCACGTTGCCGGGAATTGGTGCGGCGATGGCCGAGCGGATCGTCGCGAAATTGCGGCGCAAGATGGCCAAATTTGCCCTGCTGATCGATCGAGACATGCCCGACGGTTCTGCGGCTCGACCGTCTATCGTTGAGGATGCCTACGAAGCAATGTTGAGTCTCGGGCACAGCACGTCTGAAGCTCGCGAGAAGGTCGAAGCCGCCACCGAGAGTAAACCGAAAGCCAAATCGGTCGATGAGTTGCTGATCGAGGTCTACCGTAATAATCGAGATGGCTAAAGAGTCTGTTCGGATTAGCCTTTCCAATCTGGTTTACGGAAGCACGGAGTTTGTCGCGAAAGATTGTTCCGATGTCGCTAAGCATTCCTGGCAGGAAGTCTTTAAATTTACGTTTCCAGTATTTATCAATTCAGCTTTGACGCCGCTGTAATGTACGTTCTGATCCGAGCATCAGGCACGTGGTCACGTACTCGCATCAAGGATTGATTCCGGCGTGGCTTGTTCCTGACGCTGTGTGCGAGATTGAATGATTGCGCAAGACTTTACGAACGGGCGTCCAGTTTGATTTGCCGGAATTTTCGTAATTCCGCTACTTACGCGTTATACCTTGGCTGCTTTTTCGCCCGTTGTCGAAGCGTCGGCATCGTTGTTGTCGAGCATTGATTGATTTGTGCGCGACTGATTGGGTGTATGATCGCTGCGGTGAGATCATTTTGAGACCGATGTCGTACGGACACGTTCGACAGGATATGCCAGAGCGGGAAACGACATGACGGATATCGATGCCAACGTTCTGTTGAATCAACTTGCACGTTATACCGCAAACGGTGCTTTGAACTCGCAATACTCGCTGCCGGTTCTAGGACGGTTGGCAGATACAACGCCTCCACTGAATGGTGAGGAGTTGATCGAGGCATTGCTGCAGCATGGCGACCCCGGCGTTGCCGCTATGGTTCCTCGAGTGCAGGCGGCTCGTCATTCGGCAGCGGCTCAACTACACGCTGCTCGACGGGAACAACGGCTGTCGTCGGCTCAAGCAGTTACCGAACAATTTCCGTTGCTCGCCGATCTGCCGTTGGATGTTCAGTCAGGGTGGAGGACACTCACGCACCCCTTGAAGCGGCTGGCAAGTGCTCTTTCCGTCTACCGTGATGTCCGGTTCGCAGTAGCACGTCAGAACGAAGCTCCAAGGACTGCGGCGGCCCTCGAGTCAGAGCTGGCAGAAATACTGCAGGATACTGACGCTCCGCTTTTTCCGTCGGATCGTCGTTTTGTCCTGTCGCTAGTCAAGCACGCCAGGTCGCATTGTGTTGACGACTCGGAGATGACTCTCGCGTTGGATCGCCTGAAATCTCACATTGAGCTGCAGCGGGAAGCAGACGAGATCGCTGTCAAAGATGTACTCGACAACCGGCAAGGACAAATTCCGGCAAGCCTTGATGAAGAGATTGTGCTGGATGAACTCGTGTTGCGACATCAGGAATCAGCAACCAGCGGTGACGGAAATCGATGGCTTGACGAGCTTTGTGCATGGCCTGGCGTGAACGCCGCTTGTCGGCTGGTCGATGTTTTGCAATCAAACGACGAGCGCGAGCGTGCGGCATTGATTTTCACGCTGCGTGCTGGTTCGCGAAATATTGCTGGCTGGTCCGGGTGGAGAAACTGGCTGCTGCAAAGTGGCCGAAAGCTGGAGCGACAGCAGAAAGAACTGGGTCGGATTGGCCAACAGAGTCCAATGGAAGTTCTGACCTTTTGGTGTCGACAACAATCTGGGATTCCTCCCGCAGTCCAGTCGGCTCTTGAAAGCTGGTGCCAGTCTCATGCTCCGGAAATTGATGCTGATCGTTTTGCCGAACGATGGGAAATGATCATTCCGGGCGAAGAACTCAGCGGGCTGCTCGAAGCTGTACACGTCGTTGAGGATGGGGACTTCGTCGAGGAAGACCCGGCGGCACCAGTACCCGCCGATGAAGTTCCGCAGGCCCCGCAAACTGCGTCTTTGCAGCAGGCTGTTGAGTCGGCGGCGTCCTCGTATTCGGTAAAACTTCCAAAGGAGTCCGCTCCAGAACCGGCTCAACTAATCGGGCCACCACCGCCATCGGTGTGGCGCGATCACGTGCAGCCGTTCTTCGCCGAGAACTGGTACATGGTGGCGGGCGTACTGATGGTGATTGCCGGGAGTTCGCTTTTGGCATGGTACACGTGGGACAAGCACTGGGCCGTTCGCTACACAATCATGCCGACATTGCTGGCAGCATTTACGTGGGCTTTGGGGGCTATGGGCACCTGGGTCGAACGTCAGGACAAACAGTTCGAAGGCGCAGCAGCGATACTGCGTGGAGCGGCAATCGGACTGCTGCCAATCAATTTCATGGCGATCGCACTTTTGTCGAACGATCAGCAGGTGGAGCAGAAAGTGCTTGTCGTTCCGCTTCTTGGAATGGTCTATTTATCGCTTGGGGCCTGGGGCTTGAGGACGTGGTGCGGCCGAATTCACGAATCGCTCACCTGGTTGCTGGGTGGAACGTTGTTGCTGCTTAACAGTCTGGTGATGCTCGGACCGGTGGCTCAGTCGTTTGCGGAGGTTGGCGGCGAGCAACTAAACGTCATCATGGGTGTGGGTTTTCACATCGGTTTTATGGTGGTGGCTGGTGCGGTGATCCGATTTTCAGGAAACGTACTCACGCCGGAGATGGCAAACGGTCGGCGTGTTCCCTGGTTCTTTGGTGCGACGCTGGTCGTTACGTTTCTGCAGGTTTTTGGCTGGGTGCATGCATACTTAAAGCACCTTCCGCACGTATGGACTTACGCGCCGATGGTCATATTGACCGGGTGGCTGGTGCTGCTGACGGAGCGCCGCGCTCGAGAATTGACACTTCGACAGTCACAACTTGGCGGTGAGTCGTTCCTGGGCTTTGCGCTGGTTCTGATGGGAACACTGATGGGAGCCACTCAGCCAGAGATTCGTGTGTTATCGTTCACGTTGGCGGGCGGTATTTGGATTTATCAGGCAGTCGGACGTCAGTCGAAGGTGCACGAATGGATTGGGCTGACCATTTTGATGCTCGCTGTAGCTTCGGTCGGCATGCTCGATCAGTTTCCACGGGAGTGGTTACCAGCATTGGGACTAATGGCGGCGGCAATTCTTGGCGTCCTGCATTACTTCTTCAAGGTCCTGAAATACGATTCGTTCAGCCAGTCAGCAATCGGCGTCCAGGTGACAGTGTTGATGCTGACTGCCATCGTTGCAGGATTGTGCCAGTGGCGATTTCAAACTCCCCCGATCCACACCGGCGAATGCCTGCTGATCATCGTGGCGTGGTTTTTCTGGCGAGCATTCCGGGACAACGAACTGCGGTGGGTGCATTCAGCAATGTCGGTGTGCGCTCTGTCGTTGTTGTACCTGGGCTGTGTGGACATGGAAGGCCGCAGCCTCGAAGGCAACACACTTGTCTTCGGGCTTTCAGTGTTGTCGATTCTCTGGCTGGCAACCCTGGCGATCACTCGATCCAGTCTGTTGTTGCGTGCTCGTTCGACGGTACTTTGGGTTTACGGATCGTTAGCAGTTGCTGCGATGGTGTTACGAGTGGTTGTTGAATACGACGTTCCCGGCAGTGCGGACTGGCTGCACAACGGGATGGACTATCTCGGCCCGTTGCTGATGGCTGGCGTGCTGGTTGCCACAACGTATTTCTCGCGTTCGCTCATTCCGGCCATGATGGCGATGGCCATCGTAGTCATCCTGTTTCCCGAGTTGAAATCGAACTTTCGCGCGACGTTCGACCATTTCAGTTGGGGGACCGGTCTTGGCAGTGCCTGCAGCGCGCTGGGGTTACTTGTTGTGTCGTTCCCGCTTCGAGAAGCAGGGTTTCTCAAGAATCTGTCCGCAGGCGATCGGTTTTTCGATCGGACGTTGTTTCCTCTTCGGCGTTACGATCACAAGCTGTTTACGTGGCCGCTGGTCGCCTCGGCTGTCTTTCTGATTTCACGAGTTGATGTGTGGGTTCTGCTGAAGAATCTGTTTGCGGACGGCATTGGCCTTAAGACTGCGATCGCGATCGGTGTGACTTCGGTTTGCTGGACGTTGGCAGCGGTCTACGCTCGCGAGTATCGGCGATCGTTGATCGGAACTTACCTTGGCGGGCTGTTTCTACTGATCAGTCTGCTGTGCGGGCACTGGCACCTTTCTGAACATCCTCACTGGTACGGTCCTGTGCTCGTGACGGGGATCGTTCTGCAGATTCTGTTTTTTGCATACACGTTGCAGAGAACTAAATTTGAATGGGTTGAGACGATCCTGGTCGCGCCAACCAGGTCCATGCTGAGTACTGGCAGCGTGATTGCGGGCAGTTTTTGTATCCTGGCTCTGCTGGGTGGGCGGGATGTCACAACGCTGCTGCCGCTGATGACTTTTGCCGGTGGACAACTTGTGTGGCACGGGTTGCGAACAAAGCAACAATTGTTCGGTGGATTGTTGTTCTTTCTCGTCTGGGTGGCTTTGCTGGCAACGACGCCCGGAGAGCAGTCACTGCTGTTTCGGCTGTCGGTTACGCGAGCGTTCTGGCCGACGATCGGCTTGCTATTGGTCGTTCAAATTATCCACATGTGCCTGGAGTTCAAACCCGCGATTCATGACAAGGTCGCTCCGTTGCTCCGGCCTTTCAATGTCCTTGGCAGTTTGCTGACTGTCGTGGTTGCAGTGTCAGCGATGACCGATTCGATCTTCAGTGTCGAACTGTCCTCCACCCAGTTAGTTTTTGCTATCGCTGCTGTCGTTGTAACGGCAAGGGCACATCAGTCAGCACCACTTGGATTGATTTCGTGCTTGCTGACTTACTTGCTCGTTTGCCACTTGGAGCTACAGGATGGCAACGGTTATTCAATTCGTGAGCGGCTGGAACTTCTGACAATACCGTGGCGAATGAGCCTCTTGGCTTTGGCGATGGCTTTGGCTGGGCACGCCGGACGGCTGTTAAGTGTTCGTCGTCCTGCCATCGTACGGGGACCATTTCCGGTGTCGTTCTTCAGAATGCCGGATGTCGCCTGGGTATTTATTCCAGCCATTGCATTTGCCGTGTTGGCGACGGTTTATCACTCGTCCAGCGGTGAACTGCGGGAGCAATCCGTGCAACTGGTCACCCCGTTTGTGGCCTCCGTTACCCTGGCAGTTATCGGCTGGTCATGGCAGAACAGCCGGTTTTACGCGATTGGAACGCCATTATTGACGCTGGGCAATATTCACATCATCCGGGTCTTCTGCGGAGACTACTTGCGCGGGTACGGACTGTCAGAAATTCATCTTGTCTGCCTTGCACTGGCGGCCAGTCTGCTTGAAGCAACAGTCATTCGACGAATTGTGGCACGGGAAACGATCACTTCTTATGTGAATCGAGCCAGCCTGGTTCTAGCCGTTCTGGTACTTATGCTGTTGAGTGCCAATTACTTTGTGCATCCCAATCTGGCACGGATTCCAGTGTTTCGGTTTATTGTTTCCGGGTTGATGGCGTTGCTGGCTGGTTGCTACTGTCGACGAGCCGCACGCCATCCCGCTGACGGCGAACAGGAATACGTTAATTGGTGCGAGGGGTTTTACCACTTTGGAGTGACGCTGGCGATCTGGTGCGCGGCGTTGCTGATTCCTGGCCTTCGGCAACCTGCGACTGCCATCTTTGCCTTCGGACTGCCAATCGCCTGGTTCTATTTTCGATCAGAAACTGACTTCCGCAGCGGTCTGGAATCAGGCCGGCGATACCGAAACTCAGCGACCGTTCTGAGTTTCACAATTCTGGCGTTTTACATCTGCCGCGGCCTGTTCCAGATGATTCTGTTTCCGAATGAGCCGATTATTCAGACCGACTACTATCATCTCAATGCGCCGCTGGTCATGGTTGTCGCTCTGATTCTGTTGCGTCTTCATGGTCTCGGCGGAAATGCCTGGCTGGCATTCTATGGTGGCCTGTCGCTGATGGTCGGCAGTTATTTCACTCTGACGCTTTTGCCTCGGATGAGTCCATTTGATTTTCCGATGGCGGCCGCGTGGTGTGGAATCGGACTCGCACATTTCTGGATTCTCTTCAGTACCCATCGGTCGCCCGCACGAACAGTCATTCAACAATTGGCTGCAATTGACGAGGCGCATTGGTTCGCATTGAGGCGTTCGTGGGGAGTTTGTCTTCAGATTGTTGTGCAGGGGCTCGTACTATGGGGTCTGACCGATTGGCGAGTCGACAGTTTGTTAGTGGCTCCACTTCTGGCTGGCAGTGCGTCGGTACTTATTCACCACGGACTCATGCGTCGCTTGCCGGTGTATTTCGTGATTGCCGGTATGCAACTGTTGCTGGCTTTGCACATGGACTTTTTCGTTACCAGCTGGCTACCGAAAGGCCAGGTCATCTGGGCCGTGCTGGCAGCTCAATCTGTATTGCTGATTGCTCATCAAATTTCTCTGCGATTCACTCCGCTACCAAAGATGGGCACGAGCATGCTGACCCTGTCGGGGCTCGTCTTCGCCCATGTTCTGTGGCATCATCCAGAATCGGTGACTGGTCTGGTGGCGGTTGCGATTGGCAGTGTTATGACTGCGCTGACGCCGCGCCCGACATCGAAAGCCTGCAACAACGAGGAACGACTACTCGCTGCAATGATTCTGCTGGTGCCGGTCTGGCTGACGTTCTTCAGTCAGACACATCTTCGCGATGCCGGATTTAGCGATGCCTTACAAAGCTGGCCGCTGCTGATGGCGGCGGCTGCTCTGTTCGCATTGGGGACATTCGCTCGAGTGTTTCAGGAAAGACTTTTCGTCACCTATGACCAGTTTGATCGAGCACAACCCAGACTGTTTGACCAGACATGTCACTGGATGGCTACTTCCGGAGCGATGACAAACAGCGTTGTATTGTGGGTTACGTTTGCGATCACCATTGTCGCTCAAGTCTTGCACTACGGCCGGCCGTTTGAGGTTCCGACTCTGATGCTCGCGGCAGGTCTGTTTGCAGGTTTGTCTATAGGTTGGTACTTCGAAGGGCGACTGCGGCAGAGCACGGCTCCGTATATAGCGTTGCAATTATCAATCCTGGCGTTTTTCGGAGTTATCCGTCGACACCTTATACTGACCACTGAGTTCTGGAATTTCGAATATGACGTGTGGGCGAGCCTTGTTGTCAGCTTCGGTCTGGCCGGTAGCAAGCAACTGTTCGATCTCCAGCCAAAGCAGATTCGGATACCGCTGCTTGGTACGTTATTCACGCTCCCGGTCGTTGCCCTGGTGTGGGTTCTTTATCACAACCTGGGAACCAACGTGGCGCTGCTGGTTGTCGGGATGCATAGCCTGATGTTTACCTTCATGGGTAAAGATGACCGGCAGTCACCGTATCACCTGGTTGGGATTGCCGGCTTTGTCGCGTTCGTCTTGATTGTCTTCTGGTCGAAGCTGGAGTTCCAAGTTCTGTACGCGTATACGGTGCCGGTCGGAATGGGTGTGCTGGTCATGTTGCAGTTATTCCGTGATCGCATTCATCGAGACACTCGAAATCGGATTCGGCTGGTCACGATCATGACGATGCTCGGCAGTGCCGGGTACTACGCATTGGTCGATGATAGCTCCCCGGTTACATTTAATCTCAGCCTGATTCTGCTTTGCCTTGCAGCCATGGGGCTGGGAAGTTTCTTCCGTATCCGGCTTTATTTGACTTTGGGCTTTTCGATGCTGCTGATCGACCTTGTCACCATTGTCGGCAAGGTTTTGACTAGACAGGAACGTGGTATCCAGATGACGGCTGTTGGTTCTATCGTCCTGCTGATCGGAATCGCGTTGGTCTTTGGAGCGATCTACTACAAAACGCACCAGGCAACGCTGACAGCTATGGCAGACCGCTGGCGGGAAAAGTTCGGCGGCTGGGAATAAGCGCAAACCGAATTTGTCAGATTTTCAAGCGAGCCGGGCATTGCGACCAGGCTCCGGAAAACATGCCAGACAGCAGGCCTGTTATCAATGTTATCTCGCATTCCGGAGTGTTGAAGCGGATCGCGATGATCGTGCAAGGCTGAAATTTGGGGGTTGCCACTCATTTAAGTGCGCTGAATAGGATAAATGGGCTACGGCGATCATTGAATGATCTCGAGATTGTCAAAGTTTGACGATTGTATCGCCGATAACACTTATAGCGGTTGTACTGCCGCGCGGTGCGCATGATGTCCAAACAAAGAAGGACATTTGCAAACTGTTGCAGATAAGTGCCGCTTTCGAGTCTCTCGATAGGCTGAGGATGAATCGATGGTGTTTCGGCGTTTCCAACGTTTGAGCGTGAATACTCAGGGCACTGCTTTTTCCGTACCTGCCGCATGGCTGCCACGGGCTTGGCGAAAACGTATTCAATGTACGTTACTTTTTGCCACAGCAAGTCTTACGACAGGATGCCTGTCGAGTGGCAATGAGGAATTGCAGTACCTCATTGGCGAGGCTCGCGAGCTTTCATATTACAAAGATCAGGCCACGCAGGTCGAATACCCGAACGTTGCTCAGGAGCAGAATGAGGCCGTCTCAGGCAGTCAGGAGCCCAGGCGAATCAGGCATCCTCGGAAAGACGAAATTCAGGACATCTCATTAGAAGCTGTTCTGCGGAATGCATTGCAGAACGCCGAAGTCATCCGCGACAACGCTTCGTTCCTGAATCCGGGCAACCGATTGTTGAGCAATCCCGATTTCGCATCGTCGATTTATGATGTTGCGATTCAGGAAAGCAACACGCTATTTGGTCAGGGTGGTGTTCAGGCGGCCTTGTCTGAATTTGACGCGACACTTACGACCAACATGACCTGGGGAGCGTCGGAACAACCGGCCGAAAGTGGCACAATCGGCTTTCAGGCTCTTGACGGTCAGCGTGACGAGTTCGGAGATTTTCGGGCTGAGATCAGCAAGATTTTCGGCGACGGTGGATCGTTCTCTGTTGAGCACAACTGGCTTTACACAGACACCAACCAGACAGGCAGCAATGCTCGGTTCTTCGGAAGTCAGTACGCGTCGCGGCCAAGTGCCAATCAGGATGGCGGCTTGCCGACACTTGGTCTCGAATATCGGCGACCATTGTGGCAAGGAGCCGGTACCGAGTACACGCGGATTGCTGGTCCGATCGCTCGTCGACCAACGCTTCAGAGTACTCCGACAGTCAATCAGGGCGTTGTGATCGCTCGAATTCGAACAGACATTAGTCTTGTGGAATTTGAGGGCTCGGTCTCTCAACTTCTGAAAGATACTGAAGATACCTACTGGCAGCTTTACCTTGCCTACCGAACGTACGATGCTGAGTCCGTGGCGACTAAGAGCGCCCTGCAGACGTGGCGGGAAGTTCGAGCCAACATGGATGCCGGGAAAGTTGGAGCGGCTGACGAAGCCCAGGCCCGCGACAACTACTTTGAAACTCGCTCACGACGTGAAGGCGCTTTGTCGAACCTGTTCACTCAGGAAGTTCGACTGCGACGTCTGATGGGCCTTCCCGTGAATGATGGATCAGTCATTCGACCGAGCGACGATCCGATTACGGCTCAAATTCTTCCTGACTGGAACAACTCGCTGGCCGAGTCGTTAACTAATCGTCCTGAAATTCGCCGCCAGAAATGGAACATCAAAAGTCTCGAACTGCAGCGTGGAGCGGCTGAAGCTCTTGTGAATCCACGACTGGATTTCGTCGCTCGGTACCAGGTAAATGGTTTTGGTGACCAGTTGACCGGTGGAGACGGACGGTTTAACAGTGCCTACGACACGCTGATGAGCGGTGACCATACCGGCTGGGGACTTGGTTTTGAGTTTTCGATGCCGATTGGTTTCCGTGGTGCGACGACTCAAATGCAGAATATCGAGCATCGGATTTCGAAGGCTCGAGCGTTGCTTGCCCAGCAGGAGCAGGAAATCAGTTACGAGCTGGCGGCATCCTTCCAGCAACTTGATCAGTCTTACCAGACCGCGAAAACGAACTACAACCGCCGTCGTGCCGCTCAACGTCGAGTGGAAGCATTCGAGGCGGAGTATAGAGTAGGTCGTTCGACGGTCGATCTGGTGCTGCGAGCACAAATCAGCCTGGCTCAGGCTGAGATCGCTTACTACTCGAGCCTTGTCGGTTACAACCAGGCTCTGAACGAGCTGCGGTACCGCAAAGGTACGTTGCTGATGGACAACAGCGTATACCTGTCGGAGAGCCTTTGGACTGAAGACGCGTACGACGATGCCTTACGCCGTGCCTGGCAACGAAGTTTCGCGTTTGAATCTCCGAACAAGGTCACCGCGCCCAGCGAATTTATTGACGACTGCATTGACTGTCTCGATACAGCCAATGGCATGTTTGACTATCGCAACGCGATGCCGATGGAAGAATCGCTGCCAGCAGTTGTGCCTGGTCCGATGGAACTCCCAGAGACAACTCCGCCAGCACTTGATAACCGCTCTGCGTTAATCCCTGCTGAACCGGAAGCTGGCGGACTGGAAGCTGGCGGACTGGGGGTCAGCTACGATGAGTCCGTGCCTGAAGGGATTGACGAACCAGGTACGTCAGTGATTAAGACGCTTGACCTCATTCCGCAAAGCGGTGCCCAGGGATCGATTGTTCCTGCACCACCGACTGATGATGACTCGGCTCCGCGTTTGCCCGCAAGTGATCCGTTTGGGCCAGAAGAATTAGCTCCTCCGATGCCATCGGATGGCCGGTCGGGTGTCCGTTCAACGTTTAGAGCACCGTCGACTGACTCGTCATCAGGAAGCCAGTTCATAGGCGGAGCATCGATTCAGGCCGCAAGAAACAAATTTGAAGAGCCCATTCAGGCCGTCGAGTTTTCCGTTGAATCATCAAGTTCAGTCATCGGAAGTGCGGTGAGTCGCATTTCTACATCCAATGATGACTACGTTCGGGACGAAGAGGTTCCGCAGACTTCGGGCTTCAGCGACTCCGGAAGTCTGTCGATATCACCACGTAGTACTGATGAACCGAGCGAGCAGGCTGAAGCCAAGCAACCTTCGAGCTGGGGACGATTCTGGCGTCGGAAGTAAAAGATTGTGTCAACGGAAGTGGGAGCGGAAAACGCTCGCCGGAATGATTTTTCTGGCGAAGTTGTTTATTGGCTGGAACACATTACTTGAGCTATTGACCGGGAAGCCAGAGTTTGGAGTCGGCTTTGCCCGGATCAGCATCGGCCGTTGCCGGAGTACCGGAGCCGTCAGGCAAGACGAGCCCACCTGCCGATTCACCAGGAATCGGAATCCCGAGTTCTTTGAGTGCTGGCTCTAATGCGTCGCGAATACCTGGCATTTTGGTGCCATAGAAGTTCCAGAGGTGGTCGATCAACTCCGGAAGAGCGGGGTCACTGCGGTTTTCAATTCGGAATTGGAACTCTCGCATTGCCCACTGGAATTTCTCTTCGAAGTTGTCGCCTTTTTCGACATCCTCACGACCTTCCTTAAGCCACTTGAGAGCTTCGTCGTGATGGCCGAGTTCCCGGCAGACCTGGGCGATCGTCCATTGGAACATCGACGTGTCGATTCCCTGAATTCGGTCGACGCCTCGCTTTGAAACTTCCGTTAGGACTTTGTAGGCAAACGGAACGTGTCGGATCAGCAAAGCTCGATGAACGATGTGGCCAAGTTGTTCATCGTTCAGTTCGCTGATCGGCATCCGGTGTGACTCAAGTACGGATAGTGAGTTGAGTTCGGTTTCATCGGTAACGGCGTACGGCGTTTCTTCGTCGATGTTGAGTGTCTTGCGCAGTTCTGTGCTGTCTGAGTAGAGCATCGCGACGTCGCTGATGGACTCGAGAACGTGCAGAGCTGCTGCTCGTTTAACCCTGAGTTCAGGGACGTTGGCTGCTTCCAATGGTGTCTTGCCACCGAGGCGGTTGAGTTTAGTGTTGCACCATTTGTTCTCTACGAAATCGCGACCTTCCTGTTTCGCGATTTCTCTCCGCTGAACAAGGTCCAGACGCGTTCCGTAGTATTTTCGTTCCTGACTCTGTGTCAGTTCGTTAAGGACTGATCGAACTAGGCTTTCAGAATACAGCGGAGCATCTGATTCGTGGTTCTCATCATCTTCTGAATTCGTTATGAAATCCTTCAGCTCTTCTTCAACGACCGTCATGGCCTCGTTACGTGCGTTGCCGTCGGAGCCAATGACGGAAACAATGCCGACGGCTCCGTCATCAGTGTTCAGGTCAAAGACTGAAACTTCTGCCTGGACGGTCGGGACGTTGTCGTCGCGAACGTCTTCGTCGTCCGGTGGTGCCGGGAAGTCGAGGACCAGATAACGACCAACCACTTTCGGATTGACATCTGTCTGGTCTTTGGTTGCTGGCAATCTAACGGCTCGGTCGCAGTCATCGAGCTTCGAAAGCGTCATCGATGTTGAAGTCAGCTTGTAGCGGGCGGCCTTAACCGGCATCTGGCCTTCGACTTCAGACAGTTCCAGTAGCTGAGCGATGGTTTCACATTCGACGGCGATTTCATGGCTGGGGGCCAGTTCTGAAGCCTTTCGCAGTGCTTCGGCGGCTCCAGAGTTGTTAGCGTCCCAGGCACGGCACAATCCGATGTTCTTCCACAACGCCCAGTTGTCCGGCATTTTTTCGTTGAGTTTGTTAAAGAGCTTTGCGGCGATCTCCCAGCAGCCGAGCGCTGACAGACGAGTGGCCGTCTTGATGTCTTTTTCTGTACCTTCCGGGGCGTCGAGTTCTTCGAGTGAATGGACACCTCGAAGTGGGAATGGAATCTCTGCCGACCCATCAACTCGCATCAGTTCCTGAAAAAGATTCTGCCGTTCTTCCTGTTCCTGTGTGAGACGCAGTGCGAGTCCCAGGTGCTCACGTGCAGACATGCTGCTCGAGTAGAAGACGTCGTCGGCGATCTGCGAGGCGAGTGAGCCTATGACGTCTGGCGATGACTGCGGGCAGATTTGAAACGCTCGGTGGATTTCGGGTTTCGCTTCCTGGAAACCGACATCCATAAAGCGAGCATAAGCAAGCAGGCCGATGCCGTGGCTACTGTCCGGGTTGTCTTTGAGGAAGCCTCGCATGGTCATTGCGGCTTCGTCAAAACGCCGCTCTTCCATCAGCAACTGAGTGCGGGTAATAAAGACAATCGGAGCTTCCGGGTGCTTTTCAGCCAGACGCTCGAGAACACTCAGAGCTTGTGCTGATTGTTTCGTTTCGTGAAGGCGAGCTACTTTGTCCATTTCGCCGAGCACGGCATGGCAACAGAACTTGACTTTCTTACCGCTGCCACAAGGGCAGAGGGCATAAACATCCATTTTTGAAGTCATCAAGAAAAATCCTGAGAAAGAGTATCGCACAACGACGGCCGCATTGAACATCCGCGGTTGGCGGCAGTTCATTTGCCCGCGACGCGTTCAATCGGAATAGACGAACGGGGAAGGTGCGGCGGCCAGTATGACTATTTAAGTTGCTGATTGAAGCGGCAGACAGCACTCTACAAGGCTCCTGCCGGAGAGCCCGGATCGTATGCGAACGTTGCCCGGTTTGACAGTAATCGGCCGGAGCATCAGGCCGCTCGCTGGGCATTCTCTGTGGGAGCTTCTGCTCTGAATGTTTTCGGAATTCTGATTGGCCAGGTGGCATCCGCCGATTTGTCTTCGGCCAACTGGTACATCGCGTCTAGACGCTGCTGAATTTCCTGCGTCAGAGCGTCCAGTTCTACGCGTCCCGCGTTTTCTGGTACGTAAATTGGCTCGTCCAGAAAAGCCGTGACTTTTGCAAACGGTTTAGGGATGACCAGGTCGGTCCATTTGCCGGATATCTTCCAGCAACTCGAAACTCGATATGCCAATGGGACGATCGGACGACCACTCTTGGCGGCGAGGAAAATGATTCCGTCTTTCATGACTCGCCGCGGGCCACGCGGCCCGTCAGGTGTGATTGTGATGTGGTAATTCTGAACAACTGTAATCGCTTCGCGCAGAGCTTTGACGCCTCGTTTTCCAGATGATCCACGGACTGGCTTGATGTGCAGAAACTCCATCGCAAAGGCGAGAAACGAGCCGTCAGTATGTCCGCTGACCATTCCAGCGGTGGCGATCTGGGGTCCATGAAAAAGAGGCATGACGATTGTGTCGTGCCAGGTGCAGAACAGGTATCGGCCTTTGACATTGGGACGGCAGGGGTTGGTGTCGGCGTCAATGGAGACCTCGGTACGCCGCACCGTCAGGTAAAGTGCCTGAATTCCGCGAACCAGAAGCCAGGCCGTAAATTTCGTCAGGAGAGGGCTTTTGAGCTTCATTTTCCGGACTCATCCGTGAGTGATTTGGCAGCAGGATAGAGATTCCCACATCCGTGACCTTCCAAGGCCACCGGAATTTTAAACATCATCCCCGAATTGGCGGAAGATCGGAGTCTGAGTGGTCGATTCTGTGGGCGAACTATCAGAAGACTGATACGCAAGGAGAATGGGAAAAGTCATGAACGAGACCCACATTACAGCTTACATTATAAGCGAATAAGAGATGTGTTCTTGCATACATGCACATTGAAACCAACCCTGTGGAGCTCGATGCCGAAGAAACGGACATCAAATCCAGTCAGCAGACCTAGCCAGACGCGTCCTGAGTAGCGGTTCTGGCGATTCGTTTGGCGGTGGCTTTGTCGATCATGGCCTGGGCGGCGTCGTTCAGGAGCAGCACGCAGATGATGAAGATCAGCAGACCGTTCGAGAAGTGTGCGCCGGTTCCGTCGACAAGCAGCTTGGTGGCGATGACGGCAAGGATTGAAAGCATCAGCACTCCGAAGTGCTTGTTCTTTGCCACGATTGCGCTCAGCGGGATCATGCAGAAAACCATGATACCCGAGGCGATCAGAATGGCGGCGACCATCCACCAGAATTGAGTCTCCAGGTCCATAATTGCGACGGCGGCGAAGACGGAATCCAGACTGAATAGAACATTCATCAGTGCCAGGTAGCCAACGACGGCGAGCACTTTGAAGGTGCCGCTTTTTGAAACTTTCCCGGTGTGAGAATGTCCTTCGAGTTCCTCTCGAAACTTGTGGTAGTACTCCCACACGGCCATCGCGAGGATAATCAGCCCGCCAGCGAACAGAACAAGACTCATCCAGGTCAGCTCGACACCTTCGGGAGCAAACCACAGATTCGGAAACCAGTTTGAACGAGGCATCGGATTCTCGAGAAACGACAGTTGTGAAAGGCTGAATAGAAATCCGATTCTTAACAGAGCCGCCATGACGAGCGCGACGGATCGCCACATCATATGTTTCTTCTCGTCGAGGTTGAGTCCTTTCAACGAAAACTCAATCAACAGGCCATTGTCGATGCCGAGGCCGGCACTCAGCAGAACAAGCGAGATAAACGATAAGAATACGTCCATGAATTCAGTTCCTCATGCAACGACTTGTGACGTGAATATTTCGAGCAGGGAGTTCTACAGCTTACTGTAAACACCCCAGGCACCGGCGATCAGCAGGCCGATGCACGAGATGATCAGGCAGCCGTCCCACGCCCGGCCCGGTCGGATCGGCTTTTCCGTTTTTGTGAAGCGGAACCAGAGTGCCGCGAAACCCAGCATCGGCAGCATGATCGCCTGCATCAGGCCGCTCAGCAGCACCAGTTTTACCGGATTGATCCCGCTGCACCACAGGCTCATTGAAATCAGCGGCAGTACAATGGCAAGGACCAGGATCGACTGGTTGTGGCTCTTTTCATTGTCGCGGCTCATCAGGCCAAACACCTTGAACGCGTCCGTGTAAACTCGAGTCCACGCAGCGTTGGCCACCAGGTACGTCGAATAGAGGACGGCGATTGCTCCGACGAGAAACAGCCACTTGGCGTAGTCGCCGAAGACGGGCACGTACTGCTCAAGCAGTGTGCTGACCATACGCATACCTTCCGGGTCGAGTCCGTTCTGATACATGACGGCAACGCCCATGAAGAAGAAGGCGAGCGTGGCGATCGTGTAAATGAGCATCGACGCGAAAGCATCCCACTTCATAACGTTAATCCAGCCGTTCGCCCGACGATACCAGGCTTCGTCGTTGGTCTTTGGTCCGGTGTATCTGGCGTAGCCTTTTTCGATACACCAGTATGGGTAGGCAACCAGTTCGGTCGCACCCACTCCGATGATTCCAAACGTGGCGAGCGCTGTCGCGAGAGGTTGTTTCAGCTCCCAGTAAGGTAAATCAGGAGGTTTGACGCCGGCTTCCGGCAATAGTGGCATCAGACCGGCGAAGATCTCGCCCGCGCTCATTGCGAATTCCGGCTTGAATTGCAGGGCCAGCACGTTTCCGATCGTGATGAACGTAAACCCGACGACGAGAAACGTCGACACGTTCTGGATGAGGCCATACTTGCCACGCACCAGCAGCACGATTGTCATGACAGCAACGACCACCGACCAGTATTTGTCGTCCCAGGTCCAGGGCTTTAATGTTTTTTTTACGGCAGCCTTTTCAACGCCCAGGATGTCATTCTTATTGAACTCCTCGCCAGCGTCCTCTTTCGCCTTGGCGTCCTTTTCCCTCTCTATCAGATTTCGAACCAGTTGCAGTGTTTTTTCGGCACGGCCCGGTGAGTCCTGATTGAGCTTTGCCAAGCGTGTTTCAATAACATCCTGAGCACGGGTGACTCGTTTCTGCTGCTCAAGAGATAATTCTCCAAGTCGGTCACCGCGATTGTTCGTCTGATCGTCGTCCCAGGCGATGTACCGTTTGAGTTCCGCCTCAGACGGATACTTGATGGCTTCGACGTAGTCGCCGGTCAGTGGCCTGGCGAGAGCCATTGCCTGGCCGACTCCGCCGATAATTCCGCCAAGCTGGCCGAAGCCGACGATCATCATGATCAGCCAGTACCAGATGATCCAACTGACCACCAGACGCGGTCCGGGAACACGGTTAAGCGAAGTGAGTGTCGTTTCGCCCTGACTGATGGCGACTCGGCCAAGTTCAATCTGGACGAATACTTTGATGACGCATCCAACGACGATTAGCCACAGAAGAGATATACCGGCCTGAGCTCCGGTCTTTGTCGTCGCGATCAGTTCGCCTGATCCTACGATACTTGCCGCGATGATCAGTCCAGGGCCGAGTTTGCGAAAGATTCCACCAAATGATGTCGGCGGCTCCTGAATATCGCTGTTCACCGACGTGCTGTCAGGAGTTGTCGGGGTTGCACCGTCGTTCTGCGGAACCTGATCTTCGTTGCTGTCGGACATTCGTTGGCTTTCGCTGGATAATCGCTCAGTGCGCGCACAGAGAAGACGTAATGAACAAGATAGAGTTGTCGTTTATAGCCTCGGCCGAAAAACGCTTCAACCAGCTCTATAGACGTTGTAGTTAAGATGCCGCTTGCCGATCTCGATTTACCAGTCACCGACGCTGCCGTCCGGATAGAAGACTCGTTGAGGCAACTCCTGCTCGAACGGGTGCTCTGCGACAGCGGCTTCGTTGATCGAGATGCCCAGACCTGGGCGAGTATTTGGCTTCACGAGTCGACCTTCGGGTTCGATCGTGAATCCTTCGTCGACAACGTCGTTTCTCCAGGGGACGTCGTTGTGAACGGTTTCGCAGATGATGTATCCAGGTTGGGAGAATCCGAATTCCAGCGATGCTGCCGTGCTGACGGGTCCTTGCGGATTATGCGGTGCCAGCGCGATCCGATGAGCGTCGGCGAGTGCCGCAATCCGGCGTCCAGCAGTCAGACCGCCGCAGTGAGTGATGTCCAGCTGGCAGATCTCGCACGCGCGGCGGGCGAACAATTCCTGAAAGGTCGACAGGTCGGTCACTCGTTCTCCCGTAGCCACAGGAGTTGTCAGTGCCTGATTGATCGTCGCCAGCCCGTCGACAGATTCCGGCCAGCAGGGTTCTTCGAAGAAGTACAGTCCGTACGGGTCCAGAGCCTTTCCGAAACGCAGCCCCATCGCCGGAGACGGCCGCGCGTGGCAGTCGACCATAATGTCAATCTCGTCACCGACCGCGTCCCGCATCGAGGCCACCGCGGCCTCGGCCAGACGGACTGGTCGCAGCCCTTCGATCGGCATCGTGGGCGGTACGGCCATACTTTTGAAGGCGGTGTATCCGTCTTCGACGGCCTTCTGAGCAAGCTCGCCAAACTGCTTCGCGTCTTCGACGGATGTCTCGTAAAAATCCTCCATTTTTCCACCGCCCAGGTGGCAGTAGGTTCGAATCCAGTCACGCACCGGACCGCCCCACAGTTGCGAACACGGCATGTTGGCGACCTTGCCGGCAATGTCCCACAGCGCGATGTCGATGCCGGAAATCGCTGTCGAGCGAACGATCCCGTTGCCATGCCAGAAGTGCTGACGGAACATCATCTGCCAGAGATGTTCGATCCGCCGCGGATCCTCGCCGACGATCAGTTCGGAGATGTCCTGCACGGCGCCGACGACTCCGCGAGTGTGCCATTCCAGCGTGGCCTCTCCCCAGCCGATCAGACCTGGCTGGTCGGTCACAATTTTGACAAACACCCAGTTCCGCATCCGAGCGTGACAGACGAGAGTTTCGACGGCGGTGATTTTCATGACAGTTTATGTTTCCCGGTTAGTAACAGAGAACTCCAGTTACAGCGAATTCATTGATTCCCGAAAAGCCGCGGCAGTTTTATGAAGCGTCGACCTTTAGCAATTTCTCAATCTGCTGGACCAGCGCCGCCTCAAGTTTCTCAAGGCTGCCTTTGTCGAGAATGGACGCGTCTTCCTGGTAGAGTCCCTTTCCGTACGAATCTTTGTCGGGCAGATACCAGACATCGGAGCCGTTGGCGAGTGTGCCGATAATCAGCGGTACTCCCGCGAAACGTTCGCGGAGATTGCGCTGCAGGACATTGTAGTGTTCTCCGTCGAGGGCGACCCAGACGGCGTCGCCCATTTTCCACAGACGAATCGGATAGGGATAGGACTCGGCGTCATCGAGATGGGCGACTCGGACGAGCCGACGAGTCATTCGTTCGATCATCGCTCGCGCGTCGCGAGCGGTGTTGGCGTCGCCAGATTTCGTCGCGGCTGCTTCTTTTATTCTCCATTCGGCGGCTTCCTGCTGCAACTCGTCGTGCCGTGGCAGATCGTCGCGATAAGC
>JACLAC010024054.1_pt1 | contig 19963 bp, 34 predicted proteins | sample 8027881 | NCBI WGS metagenome assembly JACLAC01 (sample SAMN15725517, study PRJNA655200) | protist metagenome | isolation source: fluorescence activated cell sorting (FACS) single amplified genomes of... | place: Spain: Blaines Bay Microbial Observatory, Mediterranean Sea | collected 2016-01-19 | reverse complement strand
AAGCACGACACCACCATGGCACCACCAATGCGCTTCCTGCTGGCCGAACGCGTTCACTTCAAGCGCCGCTGATGATTCCTGCTGGCCGAAAGCGTTCACGTCCAGCGCCGCTGATGATGTATTCGCACGCCGGCGGTAACGAGAGCTTAGCATGGCGCCTCACAAAACATATTGAGTAAGCAGAAACGGCTGCAATGGAGCAAAGCCTGATCACACCTAGCGCTCGATTGATTCCACTTAATTGACTGCGCTTTTGCTCAGAAGCACAATCTGTTTTGCTCCATGTTGAGGCGCCATGTTAAGGCTCCACATGTTATGGCGCCTTTTCGCCTCAGGCCATGCACGTATGAGCTCACTTGCGGGCTTCGCCTCACCTTCGGGGTCCGTCACCTTCTTGAAGAACGCCTCGAACTCTGGTGGAAGTTTGATGCCCTTCGTCTTGATCTTATCAGACACAGACTTCGCCCACTCGGCGACAGCCTCCTCTGGAAGCTGCGGAAGCGTGCTGTTCATTTCTGTCAGCACGAAATGCATACCCACGGCCAACCGCGCGTTTACTATTGCCATTCTTCGCAGCAGCGTAAGCCGTCACCGCAAAGTCCACCTTGTCGCACTTGCATGTCAAGGCCAAGCTGCCGAAGGCCGTACGATGCTTGGTCAAGAGCTCGGCATTAGTTGCCCACTATTCCACGTGATCGTGCTCAAGAACAAATTTCTGCACAGTACGGTCACTGAGCAATGCGCGATCGTTCAGCATGATTGTTGGAGGAAGCCACTTCTCGCACCCGGAAACCAAAATCCAGCAAGGCTGTGGCCTCGTGCTCGCACCAAGCCCGCACCAGGACGTCGATTGAAACTGACATATTCTGGACCTCATGGACCATCTCCTTCGGAGACATGCCAATGCCCTCGATGAAGCTGCCCTGCAAAGTCAAAGGCCGACAGAAATGCTCAACATAAATGTCCAATGCGGTCCGGAACTTCGCGTTCAGCTCAGCCAGTTCCTGCACATCAGCTGTGTTGTTGGCGGCCGCAGAGAACTTCAAGCGGGACGCCACCTCGACCATAACATGGTATTGCCCCATCCCATGCCACGTCTCACTCCTAGCCTGCTACGAATGGCATGTGTGCCCTTCGTCTAGGAAGTATGGGGCCGACGAATCACGGTTACAGCTGGCTTCACACACATGTTCACACAACGCACAACATGAATGATTCGGCGTGCCTGCATAACCCGAACCAAAGGCTCGAGGAGCCTGGAACATAATTCTGCGAAATCATGATATTTGAATTGGTCTGTCAACAAAGCCAAATGCTCCAACTTCGCTACAACCGCAAGCTCGTGCATCTGCGTGTTGCTGGGGATCGGCGCGATGTGCTTGCCAAACGTCAAGACGTCAAGCACGTGATGATCGAAACAAGTTGGACAAAGGCGACGAGCACTATTTGGCAGGATCCTGCATGATACGCCGATGATGGTCCCTTGCGACTGGCTCAATCCACTCCTTGAAGACGTGCCGCATGATCTCTGCTGGTGATGTTGCCGCAGTAGCCAGAGAACCAACGTCGAGCACACTCACGTCCCTACCCAACTTCAACAACCTTGACGTGCCGTCTTCCGACAAGTCCTGGTCGAGCGAGCCGTCGGACTGATACACCATGATGGGTAGCTTATCGTGCCATGTCTGGCAATAACTTGTCATGGCATAAACAAACTTGAAATGCTTCGCGAAGCGCTCGTCTGTTGGTATAAACAACTTCGAGGTATCGTCAAGCAACCTCGTGGCCTCACCGATCGAAGACGCTTGCGATCCAACTTCCCATTCGTGTGCCCAAACTTGAACACGCTCGCACAACTCCTTCTTCAGAACAGCAGACACGCTTACGGCGATGCTCGTCTCGAAATCGCACCACGCCGTTCCAAGCCGCACGTTGGCCGGCAACTCTCGAAGCTTCGCCGAGAGCTCCACGATCGAGTTCAGTGAATGGTCCTCATGCACCTTGGAGGTGCTCTTGCGAAGGGCGTTCAGCGTCTCACGGGCTTCCCGCCGCAGAGCCATCTCGGTCGAGCGATGTGAAGCAAGACTATGCAACGTTGCTGCGAGTTTCGTCTGCCACTTCAGGCACGGCACAATACTTCGCTCCGCATCAGCTGGGTGGGCGAACTCTTCCAAGGCCTTCTCGAGCATAATTGGATCGGGCGACCCTTTTTTTCGTCCGCAGCCCTGCACAACTGCGAAAGCTATCCCATCTGGCAGCGCAGGGTTTCGTCCACGTCCGCGAACGATAGCACGTGCGAAACGCCGCCCAATGCCTCTAAGAGGTCGCCCCAATCTTTCCCACTGGACATGATGTTGAACACGATGGTCATTGAAGTCTTCCACTGGAAATCGAACATCGCAGCTGGCAACAACCCCAAATCACCCCGCTGAAGCAACGATCGCGGCCACCAAGTCTTTTGACGAGACGCTCGCCTCGATCAAGGCCTGGACCCGTGTGCGATAAAGAAGCGGCGGTAAGACCAGTGTTGATGCCGGCGCTGTCGCTTCGAAGTTCATCATTCGATCAAACTCCTCCAAGAATGCCTGACCCTTGTGTGCCGCTGTGGAAGCCCATTTTGCATATGCCTTGTTTGAGGCCTCGATTATCTGCAAATTCTTCTTGCTCTCGACGAACTTCCCAGAAGACGCCGCGCCATCCTTGGCAGCGATCGCTGGGATCCATCGCGACAAACAACGAAGAAACGCAGGGGAGCCATGGGTGCTGAAATAGTCAGTCTTCCCCTCTGCGGCCGAGAACTCTGCGATCGCGTCTTCGCTCTGCTTCTCCACCGTCGAAGACAGCGGCCTGCGGCCCGCCTTATTCAGGGCACTCCCGGGCGAACTTAGCTGGGAAGGTGTGCCAGGGGAGGCAGCTGCAGGTGATGCCTGGGATTCAGAAGACCTCGGCGTGAAGAACCGTGGCCTGGGCGAACCGTCCATACGTCTGAGCCGGTGGCGCCCTCCTGGCACAGACTCCTCGGAAGTTTGGGGGGGTCAAAACGCGCGTTGCCTGTGGTTCCGCGTTTCCCTGCGCCTTCGACTTCGCTTTCGACTTCGCTTTCGGGACAACAGTTTCTTCTGCACAGAAACCAAAACTCGCAAGGAGCCTCATTGCGCTGTTCCCAGAAGCCTTTGCGTACGTGTCCTCCGAGGACTGTGCCATCTCCAGGAACTTCCCACCGACATCAACGTCCGGATCGCTATCGGAGCCACTATCAATAACCTAATAGTTACGCAGCGTTTTGTTATTCGAATGCACAACCGTCCATGGCACGGTCTTGTCTTGGCTCGGCATCAAAATGCCGCTGAAGCCGTTGACCATTGCCTTCCTGTGGCCCTTCTGCCGGTTCTCCTTGCTTTTGTAATCCCCATGGACGATCCTGTAGGCCTTGGGTTAAACAAACGTGGGTTTGGGGAATAGAATCAACATGTATGTTGTAGTGGTGCGGTTGCTGTGCCAATATTGTAATATTGAAATGTTCGTGCTAGCTAGCGTGACATTCCATGTTGCAGGAGACGATGCGTCTCCGAAAGTGCGTGCAGGAGACGGTGCGTCTCCTAACGTGCGTGCAGGAGACTGTCGACGCCTTGCTTGTGGACGTGTCCTACTAAGCCACTTGAGCAACGGCTTTCCACGAATACCTTTAGGGGCATGAACTCGTCCGGTGGCGGCTGCAACGTAGTCTTCACGTCGCTGGACTCCGTCATCGACTTCTTCCTCCAATCGATGTGTGTGAGATCGTCGTCACCCTCTTTCATCTTCTCGATTAGCTTCCCCACGATGACATGAAACTCGTCGAAAACGTATTCGTCTCCCTCTTGATCGTCTCGATGAAGTCTCTCACCTTCACGTACTTGTGCGAACATACGGTCTTGTAAACACGGAAGCAATAATTATCCTGACTGCCCCGGGATATCCCGCCTGCCTCCTGTGGGTATGCCCAGCAGCAATACCTATTGGGATCGACTGGGTCTGGGTCGATGTTCCTCCGCTGTCAAAGAAACGAGCATGACTTATCCGCCAAAGGTCTCTCGCGTTCCGGGCTCCTCCGACGCAGGAATCGACGCCGTTTGGGAGTAGGTTCGTTGGACAGCGACCGCGCAGGAATCTCGAAATCCATGGGCTCCATCGCTGACCCCGCCGAACAAGCAGCACTTGCTGGATGAAAGGGCTTTGCATGTTGACGTTTCCCCTCTGAATGCTGCAACTGTCAACACACCCATTTGCACATTGATGCTGTTCAACTGCACACCATATGATCCAACACTCGTGGCATCGATGACCTGCTACGCTGCCACAGAAAGCACGAGCAACACGATACTGGCGCCCGATCGCTGATACCACCGAACAACACAATCAACACTTTATGTATGCGACGGCGTGGCGTTTGCACAATAAGCGTCCCCTTTAAATGCTGCAGCTGCCACAACACTAGGTTACCTGACGTGTTTTCAACTGCGCACCAATGGGGTCCAACACTCAGAGACAAAAGAAAAACAGAAAATGTGCTGCCAACTCGCACGTGATTGGCGTCAGCTCTCCGTCCCCAGTGTTGCTTCGGCTGCCTCGACTTCGACCACGGCGACGTCCTTGAACTCCTGGAATGTGTAGGCAAGCAACACAGCGATGATGTGCGGCAGTGCCTGGTATGCGCAGAAAGCGTCACCCGCGAGCTGCATCACTTTTTTGTGTGCGAATGTTTGATCTTGGGCTGGCCCCAATGCCACCCCTTGCAGCATCATCGCTTCAGCGCCATGGACTTCCCGCCCTAACCGAGTGCTCCAGAGAACGCTGGAACTAGCCAGGCACGGGCACCCGTCGATGGCGTGCGACTCCCACGAAATGCTGGCGTTAAGATCGACGATGATGTGCGTCTGAGTGGCCGTGGCATGTTGGTGCCAGAACCATGCGATTTCCTTCTAGCGGTCAGTCAATTTCGCAACACAAAGGCCGAGTTCAGCATGCTGGCCCCAATCGATCGGCCATGCCAGATTCTTAGCCCGAAAAGACTCAAGGTGCTCTGCCTTCCACGCTGGGCACTGGCCGTCGGGCTTTCGGCGCTTGCCGCCAGCTGCAACCTCTGATGTTTCTGGCCACCAGTTAGAAAGCTCGTCGTCGGTGAACAAACAACGATCCAGGGGCAATGGGTCGACCTGCGTCCACATCATGATCTGGTCGATGTCGTGGTACCAAGCTGGGAAACGAAATGCTGCGTCGAACTGGTTCAATGCGCTCTTCTGCACCCGAAAGCCAATCGCCCACAATCGCATGCGCCGCTGCGGGACTCCACGTGTTATCGCTGAAAAGGTGTGCGACCACACAATGTACCCCAACTCATTGAGGCGTCTCACGGCTGCCTCGAATTTCGCTCCGTTGCAATTCATGACGTTCTCGAGAAAACAGAACGAAGGCAACACTTTCTTCACACACTTCAGAGACCCATCTGCGGTGAGCCCAGTCTGCCCGGTACCATGCTGGACGCAACATTTGTTGTTCCTGGCGCTCGTGTTCAGCGCGGAAACTGATTTGCAAGATATGCCAGCAGCCAGGCCGTCAATCTCGGTAGGGATGATATGCTGGGATCGCGAGATGTAATCGTATGCCTCGAGCTTGTCCATGTCAACGATGTCGGTAAAGAGGAAGCTCGGTTTCCACTCGGAAAGAATGAGGTCGCGCCGCCATACATCTTCTTCGCACGCGAAGACATGCTCGAACTCGAGCATGGTACCGAAACTGACTCGCTACTTTCCCAACATGGGAGGAAGGATGACGACGCGGGCAAGTGATGCGCTTTAACATCCTGAACCAACGGCTATAAATGGTAACGGGTCAACACGAACTACAGTGCAAAGCTCTATACAGGTCAACGGTGGCCACCTCATATTTGTCGGGGAAATCGATCACCCCGCCTCCGATGAGACGGGCGAAAACATTGGTCGAGCTGATCAGGCTCGAGCATATCAGAAGCAGACTTCTCCACGTGTACCCTCGTATTCACTTCGTGACAACGATGAGGCTAACAATTCAAACTGAAAAGCACACACCTTTTTCGCACACAACGCTTTCCAAGACGTCTCTTCACGTTCTGGCTAGCCTACGTGTTTCACAAAGGGAAAACTGAGCGTTGTCTACGACCTTATACCGCTCATATTCCGCTCACTTGTGTGACATTTCGTCAATCCATAGCGAAGCTGCGCGCGTACTCAGCTGCGCGTTCGTATTCATGCGGAGGCCATGCTTCCGTTCCATGCTAGCAATGGCTCTCAATTGCGCGTCCGTCGGCGGTTCTGCCTCAGGAATACATTGTATCAATCTCTCGGCCATAAGTTGATTCGTTCCCGTGCTTGGGAACGCTCGGTCCTTGCAAGCGCGTTGCAGGTCCTCGAGGCGAAGTCGCATCAACGTCGCCATTTCGCGCGCTTCTTCTCCGTCGTATTCTTGGTATCCTTCCGTCTGATTTATCAATGGCTCCTCCTTAGCTTCTATGGTTTCAGTAGCGGAGTGTGGTCCACGGCCCAAACCCCTCTCGATCCAGCAACCAAGGGTCATTGCCATGGCACCAACCCCTGCGATTAGCAACAACAGTTGCCAAAAGGCTCAATGTGACTGTCGTTTCGAGCCATCCTGTCGTCACCGCGCTCTCTACGTCGGTCTCTGCTTTGGCGCCGTTCATCATGGCATACATGATCGTTGCGGCAAGTGCTGGCTTCATCTTCAGTCCAGCTGTAGCCGCCATGACATTTCCAATCACTTCCGTGGTGATGGTGTTCGCTGCGGTGTACTCATCGTTCGTGTCTACTTCGTCCTCGGTCACGAGGTCCGTCAACTCGCCGTTCTGGTACCTCCTAACACCCAAGGTCTGCAGGTGTCGGTCCAACGTCTTCTTAGGGAGCATATTGGTTCCTACGTCGGCGGTGTTCTTCGTGCCGTCAATCTTCTTTAAGCTGATCACTTTCATCATAATCAACTGCTGGATCCAAAGGCACCGTACGTCCAAATGTCGTACTCGGCCTAAGCCTTGGCGATTCCCAATGGCGATTCCTGAACTACTGTCGACTTCCAAAGTCAATTTCATGTCGTGATACCCGAGGTCCTCGAGGATGCTGCCTATGTAAAGCATTTCGGCTGCGCAACTTGTTGCGGCGTAAAACGCGGCGGTGGGCGATGCCAAAGCTTGAAGCTCTTGCGATCGACAAAATGCATGATGAGGAAGCCTCCCCACGTGATGCTTCCAACACTCGTCGATTTCCGATCAACGATGTCATTTGCCCAGTCGCTATCAGAGCGGCCGCACAGGGTTTTCAATTTCAGCGTATCGGGCCTCGTCCGTGTCTGCACGTAATCGAGCGTTCCAGCGACATAGCGCAAGACGCGTTTCAGGTGTGTCATGTTGAACTCGGTTGGGTTCTGCAGGGCGCGTCCAAGCATCTTAAGTTCGTGGCTGTAATCGATCCTCTTGTCGACTCCGTACTGCAACTTCACAACGCCGCTTCGAAACTTCGAATGGTCCTCCTTGGACAACGGGCTATGATTTTGACTCCGCAAAAGCTTAGGGCTGTTCCACTCCTTGGTGCCCGGTGTCGGTGCTGATGAGCACCCGCCCATTTCCATGGCGCTCAATGTTCGTTCGAAGTAGCCAGGCTTCGGCATTTCAATGATTGTCTCCCGGTCTGGCCTCAAATACGCCGAGCCCAGAAACACACACGGTTGTACCGGTCCAAAACATATCCCTTCACGGAACTTCAGTCTTGCACCCAACTCCTTGAAGAGACTGTCAATTTGACTTCGCTTCCCCACGGCAAGGGGGTCGTCGACATGAATACCAATCTTCACGCCACTGTACGGGTTCCGCAAGATCACGGGGTTCGCCCGTGTACCTGTAAAATTCAGTTCGTTTAGTAGCTTCACCACTTTACGCGTGAACAGCTGGCTGGCCCTTTGTAGGCCGTTCAGGGCTCGATTCAGTTTCCAAACGAAGTCCTTACCGAAGCCTAGCTCGGGCGGTGCCTCGACGTAAACACTCTCGTCCAAATCGGTGTGCATAAAAGCAACGCTAACGTCGCCAGTCACGAACTCATCGTCCTCTGCCAGCCCGACGGCTAGCAAGATCCTCACGCCAGCGTGCCCGGGCGTCGGTGCGAAATGTTCGTCGTTCTTTCCAGCTATCCACTTGTACTGGCGGATCACATATATGCATCGTACGCGTTCGCCGTTCCTCCTTCGACACCATCGTCCCGTCCAGATTCGAGTCCCTGTTGGGACGTCTCTTCGGTTGAATTTGGAGCCGACCTCGAGCTCATTCATCATCCTCAATTATCTCTCGGTTCCTTTCTCCACTTCCTTCCTTGACATGGCGTCCCGTCATCTTCGTCGAAAAATTGGCCGTACTCCTCAAACTCGTTGGGGTCTGCACCAAGTCCTTCAAGGTTACCTCGCTCCTCGTTGACGTGGCATGTCACGTGATACGTCTCGAACATGTGCTTCTTGAATGCGCTACTATAGCTCTCCGGGTGAACGATGTCTGTGAAGATGTTGCTCACCGTTTTTCGCGACGTCGAATCGGATTAATTTCCAAGTCTTTGTCTCTTCTCCTCAGCCTCGACTTCACGTACCGCCTTCTCGAACTCCTTCAGTTCTCGTTTCTTTGCGGCTGCGCTCGCGGCCTCGCTTTCGAGGACTGCGAAACACATCGGGTTTCTCTCCTTGCACGCCTTGTTGTGGTAATATGATGCGTCCAAGCATCCCGAGGACCCTGGTGTGAATTCGGCACTCTGTGGCAATGGGAGATACCTCGTGACGGGTCGTCCTCGCTTGGCTTTATAAGGCGGACCCACTTCACCTTCGACATCGTCGGTGACCTGGTCACGGGGATGTTTCGATCCGTGCGCCAACTCAATTCGCTGCCGCTTCTCGGCGTCTCCTCGGTCTTCGGTCTGGTTTGGTGCCTCCTCGCTTTCTTCGCGGCCTGGTTAAGGGGTCGCTTCGAACTCGCTCCGTCTGGTGCGGGCCTCGCATCCTTTTCGTCCGGTTTTTCGGCCGGCGGTTGTGACGAGCTTGCGCCTGGTGTTCGCACTTCGCGCTCCTCATTCACTGGCATCCATGGAATGTTGCTGCTGGTTGCATCTGGGGTGTCGCTTCTCATGGGCATGGTCGTCTTTCCGTCTTCCTCAAGGTGCCTTATGTTGGCCGGGTCTTCGTCGCCGACGTCGGGCGGTCGCGTTCGCGAGGGAATCCCGCGGCAAACCAACATAAGTTGAACATCCGCGCGTTCCGACGGCGGAAGCCTCCGAATCAATCTCGCCTCACATGCCCCTTGTCGGGTCAATATCAGATGAGCGTTGTTCTTCTCTTGACGGCCAACCCAAATTCCTTGGCCAAGCTTGCCTCTCAACTTCAACTTGTGCTGGCCTGGGTCTTTCCACATGACGGTCTCGGCAAACGGGACCAACTTGCTAAGGTACTGCCTTCCATTTCGCAGCTCAAAACTTGTGTCCTTCGATCCAGGCACCGGCCAGAACCTATCCATGAGCCACGTGGTGTTTCTCACGATCCATTCCACCAACGGGTGTTCGGCCGGCAGTTCCACGACGTATCTCTCCTCAACGTCTGCGAGAAGCGTCCGCGACATGGCCTCTACGTACAAGTGCGTTCGCTCAACGAGTCCAAGACTACCCTTTTGCTCCTTAACTGACGTCGTCAACGTCCAACCGGGTACGCCGTGGATGGCCTGGCGCACTAGGTCGCCAACTGCATTCTCAGGATAAACCCGCCATATGATCTTCTCGAAACCTAAGCTTCCCCCATAGCTCCTCAAAAGCTTCTTCGCGTAGCTGTCCGTGCCGCCCTTCTTGTCACAAACGAAGGCCTTCCTGCTACGAAAACTGAGTCGACCATCGAGATGCCCTTGATCTCGTGACCTCTATTTACCTTCTTCATGAAGAAATAGTCAACTTGGATTTGCGCAATCTTATCACCGTGGTCCAAGCTTTTGTGCGGTGATTATCGACCTCGTCCTGTGACGCAATGGCGGCACCACGGTGCAAAGAGCGCATGGTTGCTGCAAAGATGCGCCTCTCTTTCTTCCTTCGTGGGCTCGTGCGGTCCTTTCATGACCACATCGCTTAAATATCTATCTTCGTCTTCCTTCGGAAGGTCCACCGCGAGATCATCATCGTCTTCCTCGGCTGCCTCGTTACCAGCCCCGCCTGCGTCGTGCATCGGGTCTGCCTCATTCTCGCCTGCTCGCTCTCGACCAGCGTCCTCGGACTCATTTCCTGCCGCCACCGTAGCCTCGGGCTCCTGGCTTGGAAATGAAGCAAATACGCGGTGGTGGTTATCGCTAGGAAACCACGAGTTCCGTGTGTCGTACAAATCCCGTGGGTCGTCGCGTTGGCATGCGATGACCATGGCCTGCAAGAAAATGGGCCTGCTCTGGAGATTAGCCCAAGCCGTCGTCGTTTGAATTGTGGTCGGCACGACCTCCGTTCCAGGCAATTATTGTTCTTCTCAAGGTGGTGGACGGTGGATGGGTCCTTCCTCTGGGCGTCGCTCGTAGACAAAATCGGCCTCACCACGTCCAGCACCGTGAAGCAAATCTTGATCCTTTCGCCGTCCTTCTCCAAGGTAACCTTCTTGTAGCCGTAGTGCTTGAACAAGGTTCCTTTTGATGTGCGGAATCTCTTCGGTTCGCCCTTAAAGATCGGTGAATCGGGAAAGTCATCAGGGCCACAAGTTGTAACGGTGCTGCCGCTGTCGTCCAAGATCTCGGCCCATTCGCCAACGGCGGACCGGGTGATTGGCTTGATGTGGTTCACCTCGAAAGCTCCCTTTGGAAATCGAAAGTCTTGGCCTGAAACTTCCTCAATGCCGAAAATCCAATCCTCCTTATCAAGGCCGTCATCATAGATGTGGCCGGTCTCGCCTTCCTTGGTCTCCCACTCGTCGCTCTTCCAACTGTTGTCGGCCCAGCCATATCCGCTCCATTCCTTGTCGTCCCAAATGTTGTTGTTCTGCCCCGTGGGCTTCCATCTACCGCCGTAGCCTCCCCAGTCTGGGCGGCTGCCGCTTCGCCACGGCCTTGGCTGCCATGGCCTCTTCCCGTCTTTCCCTTTTCCGTTCTTGCCTTTGCCTCCGCGGCCGCCCTTGCCTTTCTTGCCTTCCTTGCCCTTGCTGGGCTTGCCATCCTTGCCCTTCTTTCCGTCCTTTCCCTTTTCGCACCCTTTTCCGTACTGATTGCCGACGTCCATGCCGTTTTCGTTCCTTTTTTGGAGTTCCCAGCGCTACCGCTGGTGACGGAATTGATGTAGTTCTCGATGTTCGTCCTGATATCGGCGTAGGTCTTGCCTTTGATGTTGTTAAGAAGCAAATGGTCCTTGACGTTCTTTGGCGCTTTCCAAACGAGAAGTGCCTTCATGACCGTCTCGGGGAGCTCCTCTTCAGCTTCGGCTTCCCATTTCTCGGCTAAAGCTTCGAAAGAAACGATGCCATCTAAAACGTGGTGTACGTCTCCAAGGGTGAATTCCACGAGCTGTCCTAGCAAAGCAACAATTGAGCCGCCACCTTTCGGTCCCCATCTCTTGGACAAAAGCCGATATGCTTCATATCCATTGTTGTGCTCTACTTTCTGAATGATCTTGCTCGAAGTACCTTTCGTGCGCATCACTAAGGCATAATGAACACGCCCGCTAAAGGATTTAACTCCCAAGCGCGCAATTTAGTTGAGCATTTGCTCTTCAGTTTGGTTGGGATCACCATCCAACGATTCCAGGAGAGAGGCGGCCTCGGGGGAAACCGCGGCCATGCCACTTCTCACTCTAGAACTCCATTCGGGCCATTCTTCTTCTCGGTTAGGGAAGGGTGTCAGCTTGCCAACTTTGATGTCAATCAAGTTGTCATCTTGATTGAAACTCCCACTCTGGGGTGGCGCCGTGCCTCTCATCACTTCTTCCATTCGGCGCTGCTATGCTTGTTGCTGTTCGGCGGCCTCTCTTTGTAATCGCTCCACTTCGTTTCGGCCTGCGAACATCTGGGCCTCGTATATCGCTTGCTGTGCCGCAAGCCGCTCGGCTATCAACGCTTCTACTGCGAGGCGCTGGGCCTCGTCCAGGGGTGTGACACCATCGCCGCCTTCGGCCATTATTCTTGGTCTTCCAGGCCGCTGCGATCAGAAACGCAACGCTACCATGACTCGCTACTTTCCCAAAATGGGAGGAAGGATGACGATGCGGACAAGTGCTGCATTTTAACATCCTGAACCAACGGCTATACATGGTAGCGGGTCAAAACTAACTACAGTGCAAAGCTCTATACAGGTCAACGGTGGCCACCTCATATTTGTCTGGGAAATCTATCAGAAACGCAGAAGCATGACGCGTTTGAGCACATTGCATGCCCTAATTATGATGTCGATGCCAGAGCACACCGTCCCGATCCGCAAGGACACATATGTCATCAACAACTCAACAACGTTGTTCAGCAAGTCCATTCTGCTCTCCGGGCTGAGGTCGTCCACCATCTTTTCTGCGACCAGCTCGAGTGGGTCCTGCGAGCATCCCTAAGATGAATGCGCTGGCAAATCATGAAGCAACGCATGATGTTTGCCCAAACCGTCCCCAACACACATGATTGCACAGCCAAGGCAGCGTGAACGCAGCGCGCGTGCATGCGTGTGTGCGTGCGTGCACGAGTGCGTGCGCAATCTGCGTGTGCGCCGCGCGCGTGCATGAGCGCGTGTGTGCGCGTGCGTGCGTAATATGCGTGTGCGCGTGTGCAGGCAGGCGTGCAAGCGTGGATGCGTGCGTACTTGGGCATGCGTATGGTCGTGCGCGGTGTGCGTGTGTGTGCGCACGCCCGTGCCTGCGTGTGTCCCTCTGCGCGTGTATGCGTGTGCGTGTGTGCGTCATTACACACGAGTGCGTGTGTGCATGCGTGCGTCTTTGCGTGCGTGCAGGAGGCCATGCCTCCTCGTGCAGGAGGGCCATACCTCCTCTTGCCGGGGACATTATCGGAATGCCCCCATAGCCGTGTAGTCGTGCCCGTGCAAGAAAGGAGCTGGCCATAATTGCGACCAGAACATGTGGTTGCTGCTTATGGTATTTGTGGTTTCTATGTATGGTATGTATGGTTTTGATTTATGGCATTTATGGTCTGTGCGGTTTGTCAAAAGAGCCGCCCGGAGGGTTTGCTTACCATACATTGAATTTCGACGAACGTATCGCACAGCATGAATTGTTGGTATGGCCTTTTCGAGACAAGAAGACAGCCGAACAAACGCCCAGAGCATACATACAATACATTGAAACCATAAATGCCATAAATAGAAACCGTAAATACCATACATAGAAACCGTGACTATTTGTCAACCCGCTGCTGTGTTGGCTTCGCCCCAAACAAAATAGACGGGACGCCGATCACGGAGTGAAACTCAGGGCTGCCCAGAGAGACTTGTGGCTGTCTGTCGAGCCGATCGACTTCCCTGCGGTCGTGTGTGGGGCCAACAACCACGTAATGAGCCGGCCCTCGTCAGAATCCAATTGCCGGTTCGTTTTCACCATGCGACATCGCCCTTGGTGCCCAACGCATCTACAAACCATGGACCACGACAGTTGGAGCGGTGAGGATATCGATGCAGCCTTGCCGAAAAGGTCCCGTGGGACTGCCCAAATGCTCTCGCTGCCCCCAACAACCAAATCTCGCTCCCAGTATGCTGGTACTCCACAACTTCCCCCAAAACAGTTTTCTTGAGAGCTGGACCCTTCGACGGGTCGGCAGAACCGCAAGCTCCCTCGAACATGGCTGGACCTGCGGATCCAGCAGGGGGGCCAGCGGTCGGATGACCGCCACCATCATCCGATTCGTCCGTCTCATCGCTGTCGATGTCCACCACGAACGCAGCTCCGCTGGGGCCCGCGGCCGGTGGTGCGCAGCATTTTGTTGGACACATGCAGCAAATGGTCACCTTGCCTCGCTTCTCCTTTGGCTTCGAACGCTTCGTGCTGTCGAGCTTGTCCAGCGAGGTCCTATTATCTGTGGGCGTGCTGCTGCGTGGGAAGATATGCTTGCCAGGACCCAACTTCCCGAACTGTATGGCCATTTCATCATTCGTGTGGATGATATCGCAAATCTCAATGGCAGCTGGGGGAGCTCCGACGTACAGCAATGCGAGCTGCCACACGGAGAGGAACGCGAGCTGATTCTCTGGACCGCTACTGGTCTCCGTCTGCTCGAAAACCAAACGACCTGGGAGTGGAAGCGAACAGCTAAACGGGAATCCAAGAGTGCATTGAACAGGTGATGGCCTTTTGAAATCACACCCCAGTCCATATTAGGGGGTAGTGCATGGGGATGGGGCGGAAACCCTTTGTGCTTCTTGCTCACCTGCGTCGTACTTCAGCCTGGCAAGGACAACGGTCGTCTGAATCCACAGTCGTCGAGGACGAACGTGAGCAATCATAAAATAGTCACGGCGGTGGAATCCTACGTCGGAAACAAGATAGAACTTCCCCTTATGCGCCGTGCGTCGTAAACCAATGCTCGAAATCGCTGGCGATCTGCCCCGCGATGTGGAATTTGGCCGCGTCACGCGTCACACACAAGCCATGATGCAACTGATGGCATGGAAAATGAAGAACAAAGTTCCGCGAATCCGGGATCGTCCCAACATCCTGCACAAACAGATATCCCTCCGCCTGCTTGCGTGCTATGCTAGCCCGGTTCGCGAAGCCCGTGTGGTCTGGGCACACGGAAGTCAAACACTCTACGAACTTCTCCTCGGAAAGAGGCCAGTCGCTGCCTCGAATAAGCGGCCACGTCGTGTCCGTCACTTGTCTCCGAACCACTGGATACTTCCTCCAGCGGGCCCGACGTTTTCGCGGCGTGCGAGGCGCAGCATGGCGAGTTTCACGATCCATAGCCTGCCACTCTCTGGCGAAACCAGACCGCTGCGCATCCATCGCACGCTTTCCTGCCAACGGCTTCTGCTCCTTCCATTGCCTGACTTTCTCATTCATGAATCGGAGGTGCGGCCGCTTCTGGTGCTGACCATTTTGATGTTTTCAACCACTCCTTTTTGTAGGTCGGATGGGCACGCCACTCCTGAACAAGTCACTCCTGTGCTCTTTCCTGCAATCCTTGAAACCTTGCTCCAGGAAATCCTTCATCAATTGTGCAAGACCTCCAGCGTATGCGATGTGCTCGAATGTGGGACATATCCTGCTAAACGGCGTGGCAGCCTTTATATCGTTGAGAAGGTTTTCGACGTACATGTTCGCCGCGCAGCCGAATTGGCCAGTCTGCTTTAACATATTCGCGAAACTCATCTGATCTGCTGGCTCCTCGAGCTGCCGACGAAGTGGCAAGCTGAAGTACTCGTCCAGCTCGCACTCGTCGAGATTGAAGACATGCTCGCATAGGGCCATCTTCTCTGCATTTATAGTCGGGGGTCACCCAGGCGAGAAGGGATCTATGGGGCCCAGAAGTAAACGCATTCGAATCGGCTCCAAACTTGTGCGCTGATCGAAACCCCATGCAGCCCGACACTCGTCAACTAATTGGTTGAGGTTCTCCGAATGGCGAAAATGGCGCACGAGGGTGCTGACATCAAGCTGCTGAGGGTCTTGCTCCGTCACAAGGCGAAATAGCTCTGTTTGCGCACGAGCTATGGGGCCATTCGCCGAGACGAAATCGGTAGTGGCCAACTCGCCGTTCGTCAATTCGTTATGCTCAACCAGGGCGCCCAGGCGATCGATCGGCTCGGTGACTAGCAAGCAACCCAATGTCCGCATGGCTGACATCTCATCGTCCCAACAATCCAATGCAGTTTTAATCGTTCCCGTCTGCATCGCCTCCCAGGATTCAGGATCTGCAACCACATCGCTGTCGGGCGCGAAAGCCCTTGTGAACGCACGCGGACCGATCGAATGGCATGCAGCAACACCACCCTGCTTCACCTGGGCATCCTCATAGGTGTGCCAACGGTTCGCTGCAGGCAGCAGCGTCGCCATCGCTGTGAAGAAGACTTGCAGCAACGCCTGGCTGGTCGTGCTCACCGCATCGTCGCGGTCTGCGCAATGGCGCTGGCCATCCGGGTTCACGATGCATAGATGCTGCAGATGGCCTACACACAGATCTCCTGTGAGCATGTCTTTGGCTACCTCAACGATTGCAGCTTATTCGCCGTTGGCTGGTGCGCATCATCCCAGCCATGCTTGGTGCGCAAAAAAGGCCTCATCAATGTCAGATCCAAGATATGGTCTGTGTGGTTGGTGTCTTCTTGTGACAGTCCAGGAACGCGCACATATTCCAACTCCTCTGCGACAATAGAGATTACAGCCTGGGCAAGCCTGAAATCTAGGCCTGGTTGGCTGCATACCCATGCAGTCGCGTGCATCTTGTTCAGAAGCTTCGAGGACTCGACGGCGCGACCCACGATGCCATTGCTGATGTGACCTACACAAACGGTGTCCAGGAACAGGAGTGCCCCCATGGACCCCCCTTCGATAGCGGGAGTCGTTGAACTCGACGACCTGCGCAATGACATACAGCTTCAAGCGCCCATTCGAGTTCGCCATGTCTGCCCCGATCTGCAGCAGCACGCAGGAGACGGAATCGGTGAGACGTTTCAACACCGAGAGGGAAAAGGCCACGAACACCGCGATCGAACGCGTCAAACAGGCACGATGCTTTTGTGTTCTGCACGAAGCACGGGCTACAAATAACGCGCTCGACGTACGAAACCGCATGTTCCTCATCGCACGGGATCTCTGACCACAAAACCTTGCAAGCTTGGGCCTTGATCTCACAGACGCCATGACGGATCTTTTGCTCCGAAGGGAGCTTCGCCCGGAGCTCATCAAATGTCAGACGGACGTAGCGGTCTGTCTTTTCGCACGCCGAAAATATCTGGCAATGGGCGCAAGCTGCGACTGCAGGCACGCAAACGTGCACTTGATGGGCGTTTCATCGAAGCCCCGGAGCACGGCCAACCGTTTCACACGACGATGCCCTGTCGTGACTGTCGCTTTCCAACTGTCGATGGCCTCGTCCTTGGCATGCCTGCATGCCAGTGATACAGCAGACATGGCATCTAGCGCCCGGTGTGTCTCACGTGAATGATGCACCTGCGGGTTGCCGATCATTTTGAAAGCGAGATGTAAGCAACCGACTGCCGACCACGCCTGTGCGTGGCGCCTTTGCTCTGGCGCCCACGAAGCCCACGAGGCGTGTGGTTCCATCCACAGCGACTCGTCAACCCGTAAACGGTTCCGATCCCAATGCGCTTTCGTCGCCGCAAATCCTGTGACATGCGTGCCCACACTCTGCGACGCCTTCTTTAGCAGGCGCTTGCGTTTGCTCTTCTGATGGCCCCTTGAACGTGTCGTTTTCCATCCCCTTTTCCAGCGCTTTCATGTCCACATCGACAGCGAGCTCCTGCGGCCGTACCTGACATCAACAACAACAAGCAGGCAGTACACACCACGTCGGAAACGATTTGCTAACACGAACAAACCACAACTAGATGCTGCTTACAAACACGCCAACGCCCCCACCCGTTCCCCGCCCTCGAATACCTCATGGAGAGACAACGCAGAGAGCTGCGCGAACCCCGAGACGTCCTGATCCTCATCATCGTCCGACAATACTGGGCCATCTGCCAACGCGTCAATGTCTAGCATTGCACGTCGGGAAAAGCCCTGACGTCCTGATCCTCATCATCGTCCGACAATCCTGGGCCATCTGCCAACGCGTCAATGGCTAGCATCCCACGTAGGGAAAAGCCCTGACCTCACTTGAACCCACGATAGCAGCGAGGACAGATCATTAAGTTGTTTACCTGCCACGCCCCACCATGTCTGAAGGTGTTGCTTTGCGCCATAAAACAATGATTGGGAACCCTATTCAGAAATGTATGCCCCTGCGGGCCTCTACCCACAAGGCCAACAAACAGCCACATCCCCTAACATGAACGATGTGTAAAGCTGAGCAAGAACGACCGAACGCAAGAGGCGAATCACTTTGCGGGGCCTACACGGAATATGGGAACGAGCCTGCTCGTTCACGACTGGTATTGGCGCATCAAACGTCTCTGCACTGGACGACCCGTTGACGGCGACCAATGCCTCGTCGTCGCTGCTGTCCTGGAAGGCGGCGAGCTTGTCCATCGCTCACAACGCAGGTGCGGGTCGCTGCGCGCGCTGGCACGATGCTGATGGAAAACAGCTGCGAATAGGTTGGAACCTCCTGTATCACACTTCGAACCACGATTGCCCTCTCGCTCTCAACCTGTTTTCGTTTGGGGAACGACCTCGGCAACACATGTACAACCTACCCCGCAAACCACAACCTTCCCTAACACAAGGCCCCAATGTGCTATGCTCACCCCGACTGGCCAGGGCCCCAAACACATTCACCACCATGAACGCCCCCGACTGGGCGAGTGCCCGGCTGGGCACACTTGGCTGCGCAAATGGCGCTCTCCAAGTACGGTTGTCTGATTGCTGCCCACTACCCAGCGCGATATCCAAGGCACAAAACGCCCCCGACTGGGCCGCAGACCCGAGTGCCGGACTGGGCACACTTGGCTAGCTACAAATGGCGCTCTACAAATAGGGTTCCCTGATTGCTGACCACTACCCAGCGCGATATCCAAGGCACAAAACGCCCCCGACTGGGCCGCAGACCCGAGTGCCGGACTGGGCACACTTGGCTAGTTACAAATGGCGATCTCCAAATAGGGTTGCCTGATTGCTGCCCACTACCCAGCGCGATATCCAAGGCACAAAACGCCCCCGACTGGGCCGCAGACCCGAGTGCCAGACTGGGCACACTTGGCTAGTTACAAATGGCGATCTACAAATAGGGTTCCCTGATTGCTGTCCACTACCCAGCGCAATATCCATACCACAAAGCGCCCTCGACTGGGCCGCAGACCCGAGTGCCGGACTGGTTGTCTGATTGGCTGCACGTAGCAATGATTAGTGTACCCACGAGACCGACGATGGTGAGGATAGTGATCGGTCAGACTTTGCGCGAACGCAGCTCCAACTTCTGTTTGTGCATTATCCGCGTTTTGGGCGGGCGCATGCGCTCAGAACAAGAGTCCTCGCTGTTGTGCTTATTCTGCCAATTTTGCTTCTTCTTCCGCTTCAGCTTGACCTTATTGACGCCTTTGCGCTTCTTCTTCTTGGGCGGCGAGCAAGAGCTCTTGCTGAACGACGCGTCATCGCCATGCCTCACCGACGGCAGCCATTGCTCGACATCATTGCCGCCCCTGTTGTCGTTCGACCCCTTGCCTTTGCCTTAGCGACGGCAGAAGCCGATAAACATAATGAAACCAAACCGTTTTCGTAACGTGACCTTTTCCTGGGGGGCTCCACCCCCCCCCGGACCCCCTTTAGCTGGGGGCCTTCGGCCACATACGATTAGAACTTGTATATCACTGGGGCCGAAGGCCCCCCAGCTAAAGGGGGGTCCGGGGGGCGGAGCCCCCCCGGGAAAAGGTCACGTTACCAAAACGGTTTGGTTTCTTTATGTTTATCGGCTTCTGCCGTCGCTGATTACCGATGTCCGACGGCGTGCCATCCTTGCCACCCGTGTCGTCCTTGACATCCTTGTGGCCCTTGGCTTTGCCGTCGTTTGGGGACGTGCCATCCTCCTTGCCACCCGTGCCATCTTTGCCGCCCATGCCATCCTTGTCGCCGTTGCCATCCTTGCCGCCTTCCCCCTTGCCGTCGTCCGATGGCGTGGTGTCGTTGCCACCCTTGCCGTCATGGCCATCCTTGCCGTCCTTGCCTTTTTCCGGCGTCGCCACCCTCGCCTTCTCCGTCGTCCAAAGGCGTGGCATCGTTGCCTCCCTTGCCGTCCTTGCAGCCTTTGCCCTTGCCTCAGCGACGGCAGAAGCCGACAAACATAAAGAAGCCAAACC
>JACLAC010001437.1_pt1 | contig 19972 bp, 13 predicted proteins | sample 8027881 | NCBI WGS metagenome assembly JACLAC01 (sample SAMN15725517, study PRJNA655200) | protist metagenome | isolation source: fluorescence activated cell sorting (FACS) single amplified genomes of... | place: Spain: Blaines Bay Microbial Observatory, Mediterranean Sea | collected 2016-01-19 | reverse complement strand
ATTTGGTGTGAGTAAAAAGTAACCAACTGCAAGTGTGGTTGCAATTACGACCGTTAGAGCTGGGAAAATCCGTCTGATGCGGCGTTCCCAAAATTTAGTTAAAGAGAAGCGGTCATTAGCAATTTCAAAGCGGATGATGCTGGTAATTAAAAAACCAGATATGACGAAGAAAATATCAACCCCAACAAAACCACCGGGGACAAGGTTTCCGAGGTGGTACATGACGACTGCAATGACCGCCAATGCACGCAACCCATCGATGTCTGGACGGTAGGCCATTTTCTGCATTAACAACACTCTGTCTTGTTGATGTTGGGCTGGTTTACGGACTTGTGTGCGGAGCCCTGATACGTTTTGCAAACCTGGTACACCGTGGTACAGCTCAGTTGGGTAACGCATTGCCTATTGTCAAATCTGTCAGAATACAAGGTCGCCTTGGACTTGTGTTTTGCGAGTGTGGTTCTTTGGCAGAGACGCGGAAAAGAAAAACGAGCTATGCTATGGCTGCCAGATGCAGGTTCGCAGGTAAGCATGGTCAGCTTCGAATCGTTTTTCGTCCTCTCGGTTTTGGTATTCTTGCCCAGCGAGTTTGCTGTAGCGGATAGCGATATTTCCGGTGAAACTTTCGTTGTTTTGCTGCGCGATTTCGTGAAGGCCATTTTCAAGTTTTGATGTTGAGACTTTTGCAGCAAGATTCGATTCGTAGTGTTCGTGGGGGGTGAATTGTCCGAGCGTGGCTAGCATGTTGTCAGCGACCTCTACGAAGTCCGACTCGTCAGCAACCCTGCCGGTTGTGGGATTTATGTAATCGTAATTATGGCCGTAATTGAAACCTCTTCTTAACAGCAATGGGACTCCCGCTGCCATTCCCTCAAATGGAGATCTTCCTGTTCCCTCACGTCGCGACCACAGCACATTAATGCGTGATGCCCGTAGTAATTGAGCGACATCGCTCGCCGGAATATTCTCGAAATAATTGATGCAATCGCCTACACCATGGCTTGCTGCAGCGTGCTTTATTTCAGCAAGACATAGGTCAGCATTATAACCGACAAGCGCAACACGCAAGTTGCGTTTCTTTTTGCGTAAGCTAGAGAGGCATTTAAAAAAAGACGCGTGGCATTTGTATCTGCCCCATGCCGCAATCATTATAAAGTCGTAGGTTTTGGTTGTCGTCTCTTTTAGATTGAAGACACGATCATCTATAAAACAGTTCGTTCCAAGTGTGATCGGTACTAAATTAGTATCAAGCGATTTGATGGCGGAATAGTCGCGTGGTTCATAGGCGGCGCAAATCACTGCATCAGGGAAAAGCGTAAGTGAAAGGACCTCGTCGTTAAGTAAGCCACTCCAGCTTGGTTCGATGTAAAGTTGGTAGCGAGATGCAACCTTGGCGAGGTCAAAGCAACGCACAAAAATTGGGAACGAATAGTTGTAATCGAGTACGAGAGCGCCTCGCTCTTGCGAATTCCAAGCTTTAACACACTTTAGGCGGCTTCCAACAAGTTTTTGTGGTTTCGATTCAATGTCGCGGATTCGTGGCATGGTCGATGGCCTTGCGACTCGTTGCTTGATGACCGGGCGCAACCATCCTCCGTTCTTAAGCCCTGCTGCGAACTCTTCAAGCACATACTTGTCGCTCCACTGTGATACACCCGAATCGTAGAGGCTGGATAATAACGTGAAGGCGGTTTCGTGGCGGCCGAGAGTGCGGCTAGTTTTCCCCAGAGACAATAACGCAGCACCAAGCAGCGTCCGTGCCGACGCAGAGTCATATACAGCGTAGTCTTTTAGACGTGCGATGTGATGTGCTTTATTCATTTGCATTCTTGTGATTAAATCCGCGTTCTGGTGTTTGTTTTCCGTGTTGATGGCACAGACAAAGCGAACTTCACAACTGCGAGAACAGTTGACAGCTTGCTCAATATTCTTTCTGGGAGAAATGGGCATCCGCAAATAAAACGCGGATGGTAATCGTGATTAGAAAACCGTCATTGACGGATAAAGTGTCAATGCTAATAAAGGCACAGGGCTAATACTGCTGATTTGGTGCATGTATACTGCAGTGACCGCGTAAAATCGAAGTCCGTGAGCGTTTCTGCGTCCGGTCATTTTCTTCATCAAGAATTCTATTTCGTTGCGTTGTCAGCACTTTTAGAGAAGCGTGGGTAAGGCGAATAATGCTACCTATTAAAGTGAGTGCAGTGCAGTTAAGTACTATTGGTCTTGCTCATGCGGCGGTGAGTTTGTTGATAAGATTGAACTAGTCCAAAAATTCTAATTGGGAGTGTAGGTTTTGTGAGAACACTCTGGCATTGTTTCAAGAGAATTAAGTGGCTCAGTATGTGAATATTTACATTATCTCGCGACGCGAAGTTACTTTTGGTTCGCTATAACCAAATCTTCTTTGATGCTTCCTAAGGCAACTGCTATTTTGCAGCGGTGGTAAAAGCGTCGTTTGGAGTTTGGCAGAGCGAGCACGCAAAAGTACTTGAAGCACGCGTTTGCCATTTGGCGTACGCGGAATCTGTTAATTCCAAAGACCTGTTTGCAGAGAATTCCTTGTTTATGTTGCACTCTTGCTAGGACTCTGCCAGTTCCTTCAAGTCTACGGAGATAGTATTTTTTCGTGATCTGACTGTCACGAATCGGGTGTGCAACAAGCCCGTTGGGAACGTAAGCGAATTCTTCAGATGAGATGCGGTGAAAAAATTCAGCCTCTGCACCAGGCACGAGGGAATCCGGGCGAAGGCCAAAACTCGGGTCGAACGGGCCAACTTCTTCAAACAGTTCTTTTCGGAACCCCATGTTCGGGCCGACTGGCCCCATTATTCCTTGCTCCGTCAATTTTGTGACTACTTCTTCTGAGCCATTGTCGCATCTGACAATGATTGAGGGCCAGCAGTATTCGCCGTCTAGGTCAACCCAGCGCGGTAGGTTTCTCGGGGTGGTTCCAATCTTGACTCGTCCGGCGAAGACGCGAATATCAGGGTGCTCTTTGAATGAGTTCAAATAGGCATTCGCCCAACCCTTCGAGCATGAGACGTCACTGTCAAGGAAAATAATGTACTTTCCCGATGCTGCATTTAGGCCAGCATTTCTTGCGTTGTTTACCCCGAGTTTCCCTTCCGTAATCAATGCCCAGTCGAAATCCGCCCGCTTTAAAAGGTTTTTCGCAAGTGTTACAGATCCGTCGTTCGAGGCATTATCAACAAATACTAGATCAACTTTCCAATTTTCATTTTCCAGTGATTTGATGGATTCAATACATGAAGTGAGCATGGATTTTAGAGTACGGATCCCATTATGGTTAATGATCACGACTGTAGCTGTATCCATGTTGTTCATTAGTGGTTGGTTGATGAGATGTGGGATGGTTCAAGATCCAAACGCCTTGTTCAACTTAAGCAAGTGATAGCGACGGGTGAGCTCGGCTTATCCCCTGCATTGGTTGCTGCGTTTATTTATCGAAATCTATTTTCGTGATGATTAAGTTATCTGAGACGTGAACTGGTGTTGCAAATTCTGGGAAATTGCCAGATACAAAACGATTGTAATACGAGTGCCTGTGGTTACCATTAACTAGTACTAAGTAAGTTGCATCATAACGCTTTGCCACTGATTTTATTGTCTGTTCATTCTCGGTGACAGGAAGGACAACGGAAGAGAGGCGTGTATGAAACGCAAATTCCCATGGGTCCGGAGTCATGACGATGCTTGTGTCCGGTATGTATTTCGATGTTTCCTTGTAGCAAGTCATCTTTGGGGCGTCCCACTCTTGGCTCCACACAATCCATTGCGAATCCCGGCCAGCTTGCAATGCAAGAAGCATCCCGAGTATCAGGATGAAATATATCGAACCGGGCCTGTAGCGAAACAGAGTGGCGATCGATATGGTGACTGCAACAGGTGCAAGAAAAACCCAATACCGTATCTCGTAGTGAATAACGCAAGCCAAGCATAGAGAAGCAATCATCAACAGCCCCCAGATAAAGCTAAGCAATTCAATCGGTTGTGTTGGTAGTCTGCGGCAACGGAGAGTCTGTTTGAGTGCGGGTAAGGCAGTGCAGCAGGAGACCATTGCCAATGCAAAAAATGAGACATAGTTGCCTTTGGAGAGGTCCTGCATAAAGCCCTGAGCATTTCTTCCAAGACGCTTTAAAGCTAGTTTTAATCGCGTTGTCGCTGTTGGGGAAAAAAGTTTTGTATCGGGAGTATAAAAAGCTCGATCATGATTGCCGTTGGGATCGGCATCCCGCGTGGCGTTAGCGGATGCTACGACTGTCGCGTCTGGTAGTGAAAAGCTGCCACCCGCCTTGTGGTTGTGTACTAAGAGTGGAATCAAGGCTAGAAGGCAGCCGCCAAACATCGCTGCGGCTATAGAACAAGTCTGCTTACGGGTGCCGTGTTTTTCAGCCAGTACAAGCAGCAGCATCCACGCGTACAAGCCAATAACGATTAGCCCTGTGGGCTTGAATCCGATTGCCAGACCCCCAGCAATTCCTGCGAATAACAGTTGCCACAGCGAACGATTCAGTACCCCAAAAACAAGAAAGTAGATGCTGCAGAACACAGCGGCACACAATAGCATGTCGGAGTAACCGTTAACTCGCTCAAGCATTATTTGCATGAATACCACAAGCAGAAAACAAGTGAAGCTGGCAAGATAGTTTTGGGTGACGCGTAGGATTAAAATGCCCGACAGATACGCGCAGCACAGTTTGGCGAGGCTTGCGACTAGCAGAACCGAAATTCTCGTCGCACCCAAAAGCTTAAAACAAATTGCGAGCGTTCCTGCCATATAGAGGGACCAGTAACCAATTGGTTGACGAACTTCGTTGGTCGGGCGGCCTCCAGCATGGAGCAGCCAAACACAGTCCGTCACAGCTCCATTTCCTTCTAATATGTTTCTGCCAACACTCGCAACTTCCGCTTGGTCAGCGTGCCCGATGAAGCGAGTTCCTTTGACGAAGGGTCTCACATCCGCCCAAACAGAATAGATGCAAGAAAATAATATCGCTGCAATGTAGATCCTTTTCCAAGTCGGCTTGCTATTGCTGGTTTTAAATATCTCAGTATTGTTGGGTTGCATGATCTTGAATGTGATTCACTGGTTCGTGTTGTTGTGCCGGCTTGGTAGTTTCTCTCTAGGGGCGTGTTCAAAATGCTCTTATCAAGCTCAGCTTCAGCAAGCATCTCCTTGAGACGCTGGTTCTCTATCTCAAGCTCGCGTAGTCGTTTGGCTTCATCGGAATTCATACCGCCGTACTGACTGTTCCATCGCTGTCAGGTGGACTCGGTGATCTCAAGGTTCTGGAATGCTTCTGCTTAAGATTTACCGGCCGCATGCATCGCGTGGCCTTCCTCACGTAGTTTTACGATCCGTTCAGGCTTTCGTCGTTTTTGCTTTCGGGGCATCAAAGATCTCCTTGTGAGGTCCTTCACATAACACGCGCATCCGTCTTAGGGGAGCACTACAGCGTCCTTCCCGACTTCTCTATTCTTGATGGTGGTCGGGACTGAAGCCATTGTAATACTTTAATTTCGGATTTTGGCAGCAGCAGAATTAGGCGCGGGTTTCTACACGCTACGGGAAAGTACAGTCCTCTGGTCGGTGCAGTTGGGGTCACTTGCGGTTCGCACTTTTCGTTAGCAGGTTGTTCTGCAGGACCAGTTTGCTGAGGAAGAATGTGAGTGGGAAGGTAATCACGGCGGTTAATGCCGGTGCCGCGAGCGAGTGCAGACCTAGATGTTCGACGAGGCACCATAAGGTCAGGTGAGATGCGATGTATTGCAATGCGTAAACCGTTGGGTAGATGCAAAACGTGCGGAGTGTCTTATGAACTTTGAATACGTGGGTAGCGTTGAACCAATAAGACCAAGCTATGCCCACGACATACGCAATGAAATATGCAAGTTGATAGTGGAGGAGCTGGGAGAGCAACGCGTAGCAAAAATAACTAATTGCAAAGTTTAGTACGCTGCCGAGTAAGAAGCCGCGTAGTTGGCGTGTCAGTTCTTCGCGGGCTATCCCAGCTATCATGTGTCGTGATCCTGCCAAGCAGCGAGGAACTCATCGTAGCTGCGTATGTAATCTTTTTCGTCGTATTTGTGCGACGCAAATACTAGCAAGACAGCATTGTTTGTATGGTTGTATTGCGTTGCCCACGTCATCGGGGGGATGTAGAGCCCAGTGCTGGGTTGTGGCAATGTTACGTTGGATCGTGTGATGCCATCGTCAAGCAGGATGTCGCAGCTTCCCGAAACGCAGATCAGGAATTGTTCGCATTCGATGTGAGCATGCTCCCCTCGGTAACTTGACGGAACTAACTGACGTGGACTCCGCTGGCGTGAACATGATTCTGATGGCCATTTGCCAAGAACTGGAAATCCAAAGTGTACTGACAACGCAGGTAATTAACTGGTCAAAGTCCGCAGTCAAAGAATGTGATCTTGCTCGTAGACTCACCTACCATAGCATCAAGCACGGCATACCTCCCAAACGCCTCTCCAACCAGTTAGTCCTTCTGCGTGATGCGCAACTGCTCCCTTACCCGCGTGAAGCAATCGAAGATCTCGCCAAGACGCTTAAGGACAATAATTACCGGATTTTTGCCCAAGACGGCGAACTGCACCTGCTTTCCGCAGGCGTTCACCTACAAGACGACGATCCATTTCGGTTGTTTGAACGACTGATGCAGCAAGAGGCATCGTCCAATGTCGACGCCAGTCATGCCTTCTACCTCGGCTACGAAATGGCAAAGGCAAACATCGCGTTACAGTTGGGTAAGCAATACGAACAGGACCAAGCGTTGAACTGGGGTTACCTGACCGTCGAAGAAGACCTTCACCGGATAAAACGTACGAGTCGTCACCGAAAGCAAGATCGATAAGCTTGTGATTGAATTATACTTGCCTCAATAGTGATCTTTAAACCAGCCCCACCGAACCTCTTCACCATGCCCAACAGACAGTCCTCTGCCGAGAAAAAGACGGAAGGAAAAAAACGTGGTTGGCGCAGAGCTTTTCTCTTCATCCTGATGCTATGGGCAGGTTCGACGATCCTGCTGTCTACGACTTGGTTCCGGGCATGGGTGAGTTATCCGTTGCACGTTTCAAACATGCACAGCAATGCTGACATTGCTTACGTGATGTCCGACGGCCATGCCTACTGGAACCGTCTTTGCGCTGCCAGCGACCTCTATCATATGGGGAGGATCGACAAGATCGCGATTCAGGAAAATCCCACAAGCTCCCGATACGATTTCGTTTTGCGGCGTTCGCAAACCGTCAGGGAGCGTTCTATTCGCTACCTTGAGAACTTAGGTATTCCGCAGGATCGTATTGTTACAGTGCCCGCAACCAAAGCTTCGCCTTTAAGTTCTTGGAGCGAAGCTCGAGCTTTTGCAGAGGCATTTCCCGACACCACAAACGTGGTCGTCGTAACGTCATCGCCCCACACCCGCCGCAGTCTGCTGTGTTTCCAGCGGGCAATGCCGGCGTCTTGCCAAGTCAGTGTTTTTTCAGATTCGCTACCTGCTGAAGGGGCTGAGCTCTTCGCACCAATCTGGGTCGAGTACGGCAAGCTAGCTGTCTACTCGCTCGTTGCACGCTAAGAAACAGCAGAGATACTTTTCTATTTCCATGATATCATCTCCAAAATAAGTTATGGGCGATCGATTGGGGCATCTAGCACACAACGCCTACCGTTGACAAACCATCATTAACGTTAACGAACAAGCCCCTGAAATTCTCCCAAACCTCTTCCCGCCACAGGTAGCCTGAATTAGTCTAAATCCCGAGTTCCCCCCCCTACGAATCGAATGATCATGGCATCGACCACACCCAATCAACCTCCTCGTGTCCTCGTGACCGGTGGTGCAGGCTTCATCGGTTCCGCCCTCCTTCGATACCTGTCAGACCAGCATCATGCGGTCACATTGAATGTCGATAAGTTGACATATGCTGGCAATCTCGAATCACTCAAGAGTATCGAATCTGACCCCAACTACAACTTTTTACGTGCAGACATTACGGACGCGGAGGTGATCGCTGATACGATTAAGAAATTTCAGCCAACGGCCATCATGCACCTAGCCGCCGAAAGTCATGTCGATCGTTCAATTGACGATCCATCGGCTTTCATGGAAACAAACATCATCGGCACCTACACCCTCCTTCAGTGCGCACTGCAATATTGGCGCAAGTTAGGCTCGCGAGAAAAAGACGCATTCCGCTTCCACCATATTTCGACCGACGAAGTTTACGGCAGCTTGGGCAGCGAGGGTTTTTTCACAGAATCCACTTCTTACGATCCGCGTAGTCCTTATTCCGCCAGCAAAGCCAGTAGTGACCACCTCGCGCGGGCGTGGCATCACACCTACGGATTACCCACTCTTATCACGAACTGCTCAAATAATTACGGTCCCTATCACTTTCCCGAAAAGCTCATTCCGCTAGTGATTCTCAACGCCATGGATCGCAAGCCGCTCCCGATCTATGGCAAAGGCGACAACATCCGTGACTGGCTTTACGTCGACGATCACGCCAGCGCGCTCTGGGCAGTAGTTCAGAGAGGTAGGCCGGGTGAGACTTACAACATTGGCGGCAACATGGAACGAACCAACCTGACTGTGGTAGAGAATATTTGCTCCATCTTGAATGACAAGAAACCCTTACCGGACGGCGGCTACGAAAACCTGATTGAATTCGTCAAAGATCGCCCTGGGCACGATATGCGTTACGCCATCGATTCATCAAAAATCAAATCAGAACTTGGCTGGGAGCCTTCCGAATCCTTCGACAGTGGGCTGGAAAAAACGATCGACTGGTACATCAACAATGCGTGGTGGTGGCAACCCATTCGCGAGGGCAAATACATTGGCCAACGCCTAGGAAATGGATAACGCTCGCAGGCGAGGTCATCTGGGGCAGATACACGGCACAAATTGCTTGTTAACGAAAACGCGAACGTCAACCTATTGATCCAATCGCTCCAATTGCACCTTTACAGGCCCGCGAGCGCGATTAGCCTTAGAAATGGTGGTGCAAGGACGTCGGTAACGGGGTGCGTGACCACAACTTTAAGCTGTGATTTTATCGCAGTCCCCATCACACTCGTGCTACCGACCGTAGCGAAGCTCCGCGTTGTGCAAAGACGATGGGTGTCCCGTCGACCACCCTGAGCTTTCACGCTCATGTCGACACCAAGGGCCTATCGGTTGGTGGCAGATTAAGCATAAGCAGCCATAACTCGAAAAACGCTTCAGCACTCCGACGGCCAAATTTAGGCACTGCTCTTATCGCGAGAGCAGAAGACACATGAATTGCGTTGAAGCCCCACGACATTCAAACGCAGTACTCGTCCCATCCATGGTCGCGCGACGTCCAATGAATTTAACAATGAAGGCCAAAATCAATTGAATCGTAAAGGCATCATCCTCGCTGGTGGATCTGGAACGCGGCTGCATCCGGTAACACTGGGTGTAAGCAAGCAGTTACTGCCCGTCTACGATAAACCGATGGTTTACTATCCATTATCGGTTTTGATGCTAGCAGGAATCCGCGAAATTCTGCTGATCTCGACGCCCGCAGATTTACCAGCCTACCAACGCGTACTAGGTGATGGCAGCCGCTTCGGCATCGAGTTGACTTACGCAGAACAACCAAAGCCTGAAGGCCTTGCACAAGCCTTCCTGATTGGTGAACAATTCATCGGAAGCTCAGCAGTGACCCTCGTGTTAGGCGATAATATTTTTTACGGTCAGGGCCTAACATCCAAGCTACAAACGGTAGCAAATCAGTCAGTAGGCGCGACGGTATTTGGCTACCAAGTGGCTGACCCACATCGCTTTGGAGTGGTTGAAATGAGCGAGGAGAATAAAGCTGTCTCAATAGAAGAGAAACCTGAAAATCCAAAATCCTCGCTAGCTGTCACAGGACTCTATTTTTACGACAACAAAGTGGTTGAAATCGCAAAATCGGTTAAGCCATCCCGCCGTGGCGAGCTCGAGATTACTTCAATCAATCAAGCCTATCTTGAACGAGGACAACTTTCGGTGCAGGTTCTGAGACGTGGCTACGCATGGCTGGACACCGGAACTCATGAGTCTCTCTTAGAGGCATCCTTGTATGTGAAAACCGTCGAACAACATCAGGGATACAAAGTCGCCTGTCTTGAAGAAATTGCACTTAACAACCACTGGGTCACCAAAGAACAAATAAGGCTTTCACTTCCTGATACTCTGAGCAACGAATATTTCAAGTATCTTCAGTCGCTCACAGCAAGACCTCCAAGGCATCCGGGTTACTAAAACTCGGCGCCCACAAACAGTCGTTTTGACAACCTGCTTTTCTCTAAGCAGATGAAATCTTATCGCGTTCTATGAGTGGACAAAGAGTACGCGAGGAGCAGGCGAACGCCCCTCTAAGGTTTTCAAGCCCACGTTCTAGATCCTAACCTGTAATATCTCTATCAATCATCACCTTCAACAAAATGACGTCCCCCCATAGAATTGAATCGTTGCGAGTGAGAGAAACTTTTTGGGGTGTACTGCCCGCAAAGAACTTTCACAATGCCTAAAGAACTGCTTGCTGTGGCTCAGACCGTCTCAAGAGTGCATAAAGCCGACGTGGAACTCGGTAAGGGCAAGAAGGTGTGCGAAATTAACTTTAAATGACATCCGTCTTCAGGTCGAAATTCATGGTCGCGGCGACGCGTGCCAAAACACAAGAACCAACGATAGACTGCTTGAAGCGTCCTTGTTCGTGCGGACAATTGAACGTAACCAAACCTTAAAATCGCATGTGTTTGAGAAATCGATGTTAACAATGGATGGCTACCAGTCAACGAATTCCGGGCAATCTTAACAACATGAATTCACCTGAATCCGCCAATTACCACAACGCCTTTCAACCTGTTTGTGATGAGGTATAGAGGATGACTGCTTGGCGATACCCCATGAATAACCTGCGACCCAACGTGCAGCACCACGAGCAGGATTTAATTAATGGCATTACAAAGGTGGTCAGTAGCGGTTGGTTTGTTTTGGGACCGGAGTTAGTTCGATTCGAGGATAGTTTTGCGCGTTACCTGGGTGTGAAGCATTGCGTCGGAGTTGCGAACGGCACTGATGCAATCGAAATTTCCCTGAAGGCAACCGGTATCAAGCGAGGTGACGTGGTTGCAACTTCCGCCAACGCCGGCATGTATTCAACTTCAGCTATCAATGCGATCGGGGCGACCCCTCTGTACACCGACGTTTGCCCAAACACCCACTGCATTTCGCGAGACCATGCAGCAGACGCACTCGGAGCAGGTGCGAAAGCCATTATTGTCACTCACCTCTACGGCCTTGTCGCTCCGCAAATACGAGAGATTGCGAGATTATGTGAGTCAGCGGGGGCAATTCTTGTCGAAGACTGTGCACAGGCACACGGAGCAAGCCTAGAAGGAACTTATGCTGGCACACATGGAGACGCCGCCAGTTTCAGCTTTTATCCGACGAAGAACCTAGGCTGCCTTGGCGACGGTGGCGCAGTAATTTCGAACTCTGAGACAGTGGCGTCACAAGCACAGCAGTTACGACAATATGGCTGGGAAAAAAAGTACAACGTTGCTATTGAGGGCGGAAGAAATTCACGGCTCGATGAACTGCAGGCGGCAGTATTGTCACACTTCCTGCCCCACTTAAAGGCACGAAACGAACGCCGCCGGGAGGTAGCCAGACATTACTCGCAGTTCATCCAACACCCAGATATCAAATTGCCCCCGGTGGCAGGTGAAAACTATGTTGCACACCTTTACGTCATACAAACACCTGACAGAATTTCTTTACGCGAGCATCTAGAGAAACACCGAATTCAAACAGAAGTGCATTACCCCGTCCCCGACCACAAGCAGCTAGAGTGTCCCCACGACTCCTCTGTCTCGCTTCCAGTTACAGAGAGACTCGCAGAGGAGGTGGTAACGATACCCTGCTTCCCTGAAATGTCACTCGAAGACGCCTCAGAAATCACGGAAGTGATCAACGCATGGAAGCCATAGAGTATTCAATCGTTATTCCGGTTTACAAAAACGAGGATTCAATCCAGCGATTACTTGAACAATTAACGCACGCGAATGAATTGCTCAACAATAGACTGGAAGTTGTGTTTGTTGTCGACGGAAGCCCTGATGCATCCTATGAACGACTGCGGAGCTTACTTCCCGCGACACCGTTTGCTTCACAATTACTCGCTCACTCGAGGAACTTTGGATCATTCTTAGCAATCCGAAATGGCTTAATTCGAGCAAGAGGAAGTTTCTACTGCATGATGGCTGCGGACCTACAAGAACCCATCACACTCGCTGTAGAAATGTTTGAACTTCTTGTTGCAGATAAGTGCGATGTAACAGTGGGGCGACGTGTTTCACGAGATGACCCAATGTTTTCCAGAATCAACTCAGAGATATTCTGGTGGCTCTACCAAAAACTGGTGGTTCCGGAAATGCCAAAAGGTGGCGTTGATGTATTCGGGTGCAACAAAATATTCCGAGACAAACTGCTCCAACTCGAAGAGTCAAGATCATCGCTCGTAGCTTTGATATTTTGGCTTGGTTTTCGCCGCAAGTCAGTCGACTACAACCGGCAACGTCGCCTCGAAGGCAAATCAGCGTGGACACTGAAAAAGAAACTGGGCTACCTAAGCGACAGCATTTGTTCATTTACGGACTTACCAATCCGTGCCCTTGTGTACATAGGCACCTTTGGAATTGTAGTGTCATTAGTCGCGGCGTTCATGGTGACTGCTGCCAAATTAAACGGACTAATTGAGGTGTCAGGCTACACAGCAACTATTCTTGCAATTAGCTTTTTCGGTGCTCTGAACCTTCTTTCAACAGGGGTCATTGGCACGTACGCGTGGCGTGCGTACGAAAACACGAAGAACCGTCCGTTAGGAATAATTGCAAGAGAAATAAACTTTCCGTCCCGCAGCAAGCCGAGTCAAGAACACTCTCATGATCCACCCATCAGCTGAAGTTGCATCGCGAAGAATAGGCAAAGATTGTCGGATATGGCAGTTTACAATTGTCTTACAAGACGCTGTCATTGGTAACGACGTTAATATTTGCTCGCATTGCTTCATCGAGAACGACGTTGTCATTGGGAACCGGGTTACGATCAAAGCAGGCGTACAACTCTGGGATGGCGTGTCGCTCGACGACGATGTTTTTATCGGTCCCAATGTCACATTCACTAACGACAAATACCCTCGCTCCAAGGTTCGCCCGGAACAGTACGCAAGAACGCGAGTAAAGCATGGGGCTTCCATTGGTGGCGGTGCTGTACTACTCCCCGGAATCACCATTGGTGAGAGCGCCATGGTAGCGGCCGGTGCCGTGGTCACTCAGTCAGTGCCGCCCCACGCGATTGTAAAGGGAAATCCGGCACGCATTACCGGCTACGCTACCTCTAGCGTGACCACTCTCCCAGAGGCTGCCAATTCCGAATCAGGAGAATATGGGGAGCCATTATTAACCCGGACCCGTGCTAAGGTGTCTCAGCTTTGGAGTACAACCGATGCCCGAGGAAAACTCTCAGTTGGAAATTTCGAAGAACAAATCCCCTTCCAACCTCAACGTTTTTTTATGGTCTACGGTGTCCCAACGTCAAAAATCCGAGGGGAGCATGCTCACATCGAATGCGAACAATTCCTGATCTGCGTTTCGGGAAGCTGCGACATCCTGCTTGACGATGGCATCACACGATCCAACGTAACATTGCCACAACCCAGCACTGGGCTCTACATCCCCCCGATGACGTGGGCAACGCAATACAACCATACAAACAATGCTGTCTTGCTAGTATTTGCGTCGCACAAATACGACGAAAAAGATTACATACGCAGCTACGATGAGTTCCTCGCTGCTTGGCAGGATCACGACACATGATAGCTGGGATAGCCCGCGAAGAACTGACACGCCAACTACGCGGCTTCTTACTCGGCAGCGTACTAAACTTTGCAATTAGTTATTTTTGCTACGCGTTGCTCTCCCAGCTCCTCCACTATCAACTTGCATATTTCATTGCGTATGTCGTGGGCATAGCTTGGTCTTATTGGTTCAACGCTACCCACGTATTCAAAGTTCATAAGACACTCCGCACGTTTTGCATCTACCCAACGGTTTACGCATTGCAATACATCGCATCTCACCTGACCTTATGGTGCCTCGTCGAACATCTAGGTCTGCACTCGCTCGCGGCACCGGCATTAACCGCCGTGATTACCTTCCCACTCACATTCTTCCTCAGCAAACTGGTCCTGCAGAACAACCTGCTAACGAAAAGTGCGAACCGCAAGTGACCCCAACTGCACCGACCAGAGGACTGTACTTTCCCGTAGCGTGTAGAAACCCGCGCCTAATTCTGCTGCTGCCAAAATCCGAAATTAAAGTATTACAATGGCTTCAGTCCCGACCACCATCAAGAATAGAGAAGTCGGGAAGGACGCTGTAGTGCTCCCCTAAGACGGATGCGCGTGTTATGTGAAGGACCTCACAAGGAGATCTTTGATGCCCCGAAAGCAAAAACGACGAAAGCCTGAACGGATCGTAAAACTACGTGAGGAAGGCCACGCGATGCATGCGGCCGGTAAATCTTAAGCAGAAGCATTCCAGAACCTTGAGATCACCGAGTCCACCTGACAGCGATGGAACAGTCAGTACGGCGGTATGAATTCCGATGAAGCCAAACGACTACGCGAGCTTGAGATAGAGAACCAGCGTCTCAAGGAGATGCTTGCTGAAGCTGAGCTTGATAAGAGCATTTTGAACACGCCCCTAGAGAGAAACTACCAAGCCGGCACAACAACACGAACCAGTGAATCACATTCAAGATCATGCAACCCAACAATACTGAGATATTTAAAACCAGCAATAGCAAGCCGACTTGGAAAAGGATCTACATTGCAGCGATATTATTTTCTTGCATCTATTCTGTTTGGGCGGATGTGAGACCCTTCGTCAAAGGAACTCGCTTCATCGGGCACGCTGACCAAGCGGAAGTTGCGAGTGTTGGCAGAAACATATTAGAAGGAAATGGAGCTGTGACGGACTGTGTTTGGCTGCTCCATGCTGGAGGCCGCCCGACCAACGAAGTTCGTCAACCAATTGGTTACTGGTCCCTCTATATGGCAGGAACGCTCGCAATTTGTTTTAAGCTTTTGGGTGCGACGAGAATTTCGGTTCTGCTAGTCGCAAGCCTCGCCAAACTGTGCTGCGCGTATCTGTCGGGCATTTTAATCCTACGCGTCACCCAAAACTATCTTGCCAGCTTCACTTGTTTTCTGCTTGTGGTATTCATGCAAATAATGCTTGAGCGAGTTAACGGTTACTCCGACATGCTATTGTGTGCCGCTGTGTTCTGCAGCATCTACTTTCTTGTTTTTGGGGTACTGAATCGTTCGCTGTGGCAACTGTTATTCGCAGGAATTGCTGGGGGTCTGGCAATCGGATTCAAGCCCACAGGGCTAATCGTTATTGGCTTGTACGCGTGGATGCTGCTGCTTGTACTGGCTGAAAAACACGGCACCCGTAAGCAGACTTGTTCTATAGCCGCAGCGATGTTTGGCGGCTGCCTTCTAGCCTTGATTCCACTCTTAGTACACAACCACAAGGCGGGTGGCAGCTTTTCACTACCAGACGCGACAGTCGTAGCATCCGCTAACGCCACGCGGGATGCCGATCCCAACGGCAATCATGATCGAGCTTTTTATACTCCCGATACAAAACTTTTTTCCCCAACAGCGACAACGCGATTAAAACTAGCTTTAAAGCGTCTTGGAAGAAATGCTCAGGGCTTTATGCAGGACCTCTCCAAAGGCAACTATGTCTCATTTTTTGCATTGGCAATGGTCTCCTGCTGCACTGCCTTACCCGCACTCAAACAGACTCTCCGTTGCCGCAGACTACCAACACAACCGATTGAATTGCTTAGCTTTATCTGGGGGCTGTTGATGATTGCTTCTCTATGCTTGGCTTGCGTTATTCACTACGAGATACGGTATTGGGTTTTTCTTGCACCTGTTGCAGTCACCATATCGATCGCCACTCTGTTTCGCTACAGGCCCGGTTCGATATATTTCATCCTGATACTCGGGATGCTTCTTGCATTGCAAGCTGGCCGGGATTCGCAATGGATTGTGTGGAGCCAAGAGTGGGACGCCCCAAAGATGACTTGCTACAAGGAAACATCGAAATACATACCGGACACAAGCATCGTCATGACTCCGGACCCATGGGAATTTGCGTTTCATACACGCCTCTCTTCCGTTGTCCTTCCTGTCACCGAGAATGAACAGACAATAAAATCAGTGGCAAAGCGTTATGATGCAACTTACTTAGTACTAGTTAATGGTAACCACAGGCACTCGTATTACAATCGTTTTGTATCTGGCAATTTCCCAGAATTTGCAACACCAGTTCACGTCTCAGATAACTTAATCATCACGAAAATAGATTTCGATAAATAAACGCAGCAACCAATGCAGGGGATAAGCCGAGCTCACCCGTCGCTATCACTTGCTTAAGTTGAACAAGGCGTTTGGATCTTGAACCATCCCACATCTCATCAACCAACCACTAATGAACAACATGGATACAGCTACAGTCGTGATCATTAACCATAATGGGATCCGTACTCTAAAATCCATGCTCACTTCATGTATTGAATCCATCAAATCACTGGAAAATGAAAATTGGAAAGTTGATCTAGTATTTGTTGATAATGCCTCGAACGACGGATCTGTAACACTTGCGAAAAACCTTTTAAAGCGGGCGGATTTCGACTGGGCATTGATTACGGAAGGGAAACTCGGGGTAAACAACGCAAGAAATGCTGGCCTAAATGCAGCATCGGGAAAGTACATTATTTTCCTTGACAGTGACGTCTCATGCTCGAAGGGTTGGGCGAATGCCTATTTGAACTCATTCAAAGAGCACCCTGATATTCGCGTCTTCGCCGGACGAGTCAAGATTGGAACCACCCCGAGAAACCTACCGCGCTGGGTTGACCTAGACGGCGAATACTGCTGGCCCTCAATCATTGTCAGATGCGACAATGGCTCAGAAGAAGTAGTCACAAAATTGACGGAGCAAGGAATAATGGGGCCAGTCGGCCCGAACATGGGGTTCCGAAAAGAACTGTTTGAAGAAGTTGGCCCGTTCGACCCGAGTTTTGGCCTTCGCCCGGATTCCCTCGTGCCTGGTGCAGAGGCTGAATTTTTTCACCGCATCTCATCTGAAGAATTCGCTTACGTTCCCAACGGGCTTGTTGCACACCCGATTCGTGACAGTCAGATCACGAAAAAATACTATCTCCGTAGACTTGAAGGAACTGGCAGAGTCCTAGCAAGAGTGCAACATAAACAAGGAATTCTCTGCAAACAGGTCTTTGGAATTAACAGATTCCGCGTACGCCAAATGGCAAACGCGTGCTTCAAGTACTTTTGCGTGCTCGCTCTGCCAAACTCCAAACGACGCTTTTACCACCGCTGCAAAATAGCAGTTGCCTTAGGAAGCATCAAAGAAGATTTGGTTATAGCGAACCAAAAGTAACTTCGCGTCGCGAGATAATGTAAATATTCACATACTGAGCCACTTAATTCTCTTGAAACAATGCCAGAGTGTTCTCACAAAACCTACACTCCCAATTAGAATTTTTGGACTAGTTCAATCTTATCAACAAACTCACCGCCGCATGAGCAAGACCAATAGTACTTAACTGCACTGCACTCACTTTAATAGGTAGCATTATTCGCCTTACCCACGCTTCTCTAAAAGTGCTGACAACGCAACGAAATAGAATTCTTGATGAAGAAAATGACCGGACGCAGAAACGCTCACGGACTTCGATTTTACGCGGTCACTGCAGTATACATGCACCAAATCAGCAGTATTAGCCCTGTGCCTTTATTAGCATTGACACTTTATCCGTCAATGACGGTTTTCTAATCACGATTACCATCCGCGTTTTATTTGCGGATGCCCATTTCTCCCAGAAAGAATATTGAGCAAGCTGTCAACTGTTCTCGCAGTTGTGAAGTTCGCTTTGTCTGTGCCATCAACACGGAAAACAAACACCAGAACGCGGATTTAATCACAAGAATGCAAATGAATAAAGCACATCACATCGCACGTCTAAAAGACTACGCTGTATATGACTCTGCGTCGGCACGGACGCTGCTTGGTGCTGCGTTATTGTCTCTGGGGAAAACTAGCCGCACTCTCGGCCGCCACGAAACCGCCTTCACGTTATTATCCAGCCTCTACGATTCGGGTGTATCACAGTGGAGCGACAAGTATGTGCTTGAAGAGTTCGCAGCAGGGCTTAAGAACGGAGGATGGTTGCGCCCGGTCATCAAGCAACGAGTCGCAAGGCCATCGACCATGCCACGAATCCGCGACATTGAATCGAAACCACAAAAACTTGTTGGAAGCCGCCTAAAGTGTGTTAAAGCTTGGAATTCGCAAGAGCGAGGCGCTCTCGTACTCGATTACAACTATTCGTTCCCAATTTTTGTGCGTTGCTTTGACCTCGCCAAGGTTGCATCTCGCTACCAACTTTACATCGAACCAAGCTGGAGTGGCTTACTTAACGACGAGGTCCTTTCACTTACGCTTTTCCCTGATGCAGTGATTTGCGCCGCCTATGAACCACGCGACTATTCCGCCATCAAATCGCTTGATACTAATTTAGTACCGATCACACTTGGAACGAACTGTTTTATAGATGATCGTGTCTTCAATCTAAAAGAGACGACAACCAAAACCTACGACTTTATAATGATTGCGGCATGGGGCAGATACAAATGCCACGCGTCTTTTTTTAAATGCCTCTCTAGCTTACGCAAAAAGAAACGCAACTTGCGTGTTGCGCTTGTCGGTTATAATGCTGACCTATGTCTTGCTGAAATAAAGCACGCTGCAGCAAGCCATGGTGTAGGCGATTGCATCAATTATTTCGAGAATATTCCGGCGAGCGATGTCGCTCAATTACTACGGGCATCACGCATTAATGTGCTGTGGTCGCGACGTGAGGGAACAGGAAGATCTCCATTTGAGGGAATGGCAGCGGGAGTCCCATTGCTGTTAAGAAGAGGTTTCAATTACGGCCATAATTACGATTACATAAATCCCACAACCGGCAGGGTTGCTGACGAGTCGGACTTCGTAGAGGTCGCTGACAACATGCTAGCCACGCTCGGACAATTCACCCCCCACGAACACTACGAATCGAATCTTGCTGCAAAAGTCTCAACATCAAAACTTGAAAATGGCCTTCACGAAATCGCGCAGCAAAACAACGAAAGTTTCACCGGAAATATCGCTATCCGCTACAGCAAACTCGCTGGGCAAGAATACCAAAACCGAGAGGACGAAAAACGATTCGAAGCTGACCATGCTTACCTGCGAACCTGCATCTGGCAGCCATAGCATAGCTCGTTTTTCTTTTCCGCGTCTCTGCCAAAGAACCACACTCGCAAAACACAAGTCCAAGGCGACCTTGTATTCTGACAGATTTGACAATAGGCAATGCGTTACCCAACTGAGCTGTACCACGGTGTACCAGGTTTGCAAAACGTATCAGGGCTCCGCACACAAGTCCGTAAACCAGCCCAACATCAACAAGACAGAGTGTTGTTAATGCAGAAAATGGCCTACCGTCCAGACATCGATGGGTTGCGTGCATTGGCGGTCATTGCAGTCGTCATGTACCACCTCGGAAACCTTGTCCCCGGTGGTTTTGTTGGGGTTGATATTTTCTTCGTCATATCTGGTTTTTTAATTACCAGCATCATCCGCTTTGAAATTGCTAATGACCGCTTCTCTTTAACTAAATTTTGGGAACGCCGCATCAGACGGATTTTCCCAGCTCTAACGGTCGTAATTGCAACCACACTTGCAGTTGGTTACTTTTTACTCACACCAAAT
>JACLAC010000714.1_pt1 | contig 19976 bp, 13 predicted proteins | sample 8027881 | NCBI WGS metagenome assembly JACLAC01 (sample SAMN15725517, study PRJNA655200) | protist metagenome | isolation source: fluorescence activated cell sorting (FACS) single amplified genomes of... | place: Spain: Blaines Bay Microbial Observatory, Mediterranean Sea | collected 2016-01-19 | reverse complement strand
TAAAATCCCACAGCTGTTGTGCATTTAACAGCAATCTTTTTGCCTGAGAAAAAAATATTTCTCCTTCTTTTGTCAGAGATGTTCTATAGGTTGAACGGTCAAAAAGTTCGACACCTATCGCATTTTCCAGTGACTGAATATCATAGGTCAATGCGGATCGGACTTTATGAAGCTTTTTGGCTGCTTTGCTATAACTTTTCGACTCTACGATGGTTATAAATGTCTCTATATGGTCTAAACGATATTGCATAACTTCTCCGAGTCCCTAGATATCCTCAATCTATTTAACAAGATTTACTCCAAGTTGTTCAAAAAATTGAAACAATGAGTGCAGAGATTTATACCTCAAATTTTCTAAGAATAGGCTACATTATTTGACGATAAGGAAGGCTAATTATGTATTACAGAAGAGGAAATCCTCCCAAACAGGCTCATGTTGATATTCCGGAAGGAACTGTGGAAGAAGAATTCGGGCGGCGAGGATTTTTTGGTAAAGTGTCTCATCTTTACAGGAGTAAAGAACCTACTGCTTGGACAAATATAGAAGGAGAGCTTCGTCCGCATGCATTCAATACAGAAGATTTAGACGGTCTTAATGGCGATGATTTCATCTCTGGTCGTATTTCAATGCTTTATAACAATGATGTTAATATCCAAATGGCATTATTATCGACTCCCATGGAGTACTATTTTCGTAATGCGGACGCCGATGATATCCTTTTTGTTCATCGTGGTACTGGAGTAATAGATACTGATTTTGGCCCCTTAGAATATGAAGAGGGTGATTATTTGGTTATTCCTCGTGGAACCGTCTATAAGCTAAATCCCACCGAGGAGAGTGCCTTTCTTGTCATCGAATCGACTGGAGAAGTCGAACTACCAGAAAAAGGAATGCTCGGACGACAAGCTTTATTTGATGTTGATGTTATAAAGGTACCCACACCGAGGCCAACAAAAGAGACCTCTCAAACGGAATGGCAGCTCAAGATAAAGAGATGTAATCAGATTACCACTGTCACCTATCCATTCAATCCAATCACGGCGGTTGCTTGGAAGGGAGACCTCACAGTTTGGCAACTTAACATCCGAGATATTCGACCTGTTTCATCGGAACGTTATCATCTACCCCCATCAATCCATACTACTTTTGTTCTTCGAAATGCAGTTGTGTGTTCCTTTCTACCACGACCACTGGAAACGGGAGATCCCAAAGCCCTACGTGTTCCATTTTTTCATTCTAACATCGATTTTGATGAGGTTCTATTTTATCATGATGGCGACTTCTTTAGCCGAAAAGGGATTGATTGTGGCATGATTACTTTTCATCCACAAGGAATACATCATGGTCCTCAACCCGGAGCAAAAGAATCTGCCAAGAAGAAAACACATACGGATGAAAAAGCCGTTATGATTGATACTCGCTATCCGCTTTACCTAAGTCCGCAAGCCAAAGAAATCTGCCAATCAGATTATTGGAAATCCTGGATGGGCTATTTAAAACAATAAATTTTGAAATTACATTTTTGAGGAGTTTTTATGAACAATCCTGTCGGTCTACAAGGAATTGAATTTGTTGCTTGGTCTTCCAGCACACCAGAACGTATGGAAGCTATTTTTCTCGATTTCGGGTTCTCCAAAACACATAAACATAAAGACAAAAATATCATGTTGTTTAAACAAAACGATATCATATTTCTACAGGATCTAAATCCCACTGGTTTCGCTACTACATTTGTGGGAGCTCATGGTCCCTCTGCCTCTGCAATGGGTTGGAGAGTAAAAGATGCTCAATTTGCCTTTGAAGAAGCTCTTCGTCGAGGTGCAAGGCCTTTTGATGGAGATAAATCTCTGACAACTGTGAATGCACCAGCCATTTATGGTATTGGAGACTCCTTAATTTACTTCATTGATGACAATAATAGCTTTAAAACACTGTATTCTGGTGAATATGAGCCTCTGAAAAATCCTGCGAATATTCCAAACAAAGGATTCCTCCTAATCGACCATCTCACCAATAATGTTTACAAAGGAACAATGGAGAAATGGGCAAATTTCTATAAGAATATTTTTGGATTTGAGGAGATTCGTTATTTTGACATTAAGGGAACGAAAACAGGGCTCACTTCTTACGCTCTCCAATCTCCTTGTCAGACATTCTCGATCCCAATCAATGAAGGAAACGAAAAAAAATCTCAAATTGAGGAATATTTGAGAGAGTACAATGGTCCTGGAATTCAGCACATTGCTTTTTTAACGAATAATTTATTAGATTCTTTGGATAATTTAAACGATATTGAAACACTAAATATCAGTGATAAATATTATGAAACCGTTTATGATCGCGTGCCAAATGTCACTGAAGATCGAACGCGTATTAAAAATCATCAGGTTTTGATTGATGGTGATGATCATGGATATCTTCTTCAAATATTTACCAAAAATCTTTTTGGTCCTATTTTCATTGAGATGATTCAGCGCAAAGAACACTACTCTTTTGGCGAGGGGAATTTCCAAGCTCTATTTGAATCGATTGAGCGAGATCAGGAACGTCGAGGAGTACTGTAACAGCCGCAGATAGACCTTAAAAGATATTCTTGCAGGTCTCTATGTAAAAAAGCCTTTTGGTTCAGAAGAATAACTTTAGGAAATTCTTGAACCAAAAGGCTTTTTTCAACTACAAATAAAACTATCTAGTCAGCAGTACCATCACAATCTTGATCAATACCATCACCGATCACCTCTGTCGCACCAAGATAAATAGTATCATCGCTATCATCACAATCATCCTCACAGGTAGAGAAACCATCCTCATCACTGTCGTCTAGATTGAGAGCAGAGTCTGCATCATTACAATCATTCTCACAGCTAGAGTACCCATCTCCATCCACATCCAAATCATTTAGCGTGGCATCAGAAGCATCACAATCGCCAAGACAATCTAAAGATCCATCACCATCAGCATCAGTTGCCCCGATGGTAATATTATAATCATTACAATCACCATCACAGGTGGTGAGACCATCACCGTCATTATCGGTAGGCATTAAAGAGGAATTGGAGTCATCACAATCACCATCGCAGGTAGAATAACCATCACCATCAGAATCTAATGGTGTGAGAGATGCATCAGAATCATCACAATCATTCGTGCAGGTAGAATACCCATCTCCATCAGCATCTTCAGTGGTTAAATTGGGATCAGAATCGTTACAATCATGGCTATAGCAAGCGAAATAACCATCTCCATCGGCATCAGTTGCTCCGACAAGAACATCATAATCATTACAATCATAATCACAGGTACTGAGTCCATCTCCATCATTATCATTCAGATTGAGAGTCGAGTTCACATCGTTACAATCACCATCACAGGTAGAAGATCCATCTCCATCCAGATCATTTAGATTCAGGTCTGGATTGGTATCATCGCAATCACCATCACAAGAAGAAGCACCATCTTCATCGGCATCATCCAAATTCAAGCCCGGATCGGAATCATCGCAGTCACCCTGACAGGTACTCAGACCATCTCCATCATCATCATTTGGATTCAAAGCCGCGTCTAGATCATTACAATCGTCTATACAGGCTAAAAACCCATCACCATCAGTATCAGTTGCGGTGACTGAAGGATCATTGTCATTACAATCATAAATGCCTCCAGAGAGCAAACCACATGTTGTAGCCCCATCTCCATCATTATCAGCCGGACTTGCATTCACATCGTCATCATCACAATCATTATCACAGGTAGAATACCCATCACCATCAGCATCAAATGGTGTCAACTCAGCGAGAAAATCATTACAGTCATTATCACAGGTAGAATATCCATCACCATCTAAGTCATCTAAATTCAGAGCAGCATCAAAATCGTTGCAATCGCCCCAACAAGCAAATGCTCCATCAGCATCAACATCAATCGCCCCAGTGTTTGGATCATTGTCATCGCAATCACCTTGACAGGTACTCAGACCGTCACCATCATTATCGGAAAGATTTCGAGCCGATAGTGTGTCATCACAATCACCATCACAAGAAGAAACACCATCACCATCAGCATCCAGCGTGTTTAGCTCAGCATTCGCATCGTTGCAATCTCCTGCACATCCTGATGTACCATCTCCATCATTATCTATCGGCGAGATAGTGCCATTGGTATCATTACAATCTGTTCCGGGATCATATGGTGTTGGCGCATTGCTATCTCCATATCCATCACCATCAGCATCTAACATACACTGACTTGAATTTGCTTCGGCAACAGAACCAGGAAAGACAGTTGCATCAGAGTCGTTACAGTCTACACCAGCAATGATCGAAGAGTTGGAAGGAACTGCATTTCCATATCCATCACCATCGATATCTTCCATGCATAAAATATCTGACTCAAGATAAGCTGCTCCAGGGAAAGTGATCGCATTGTAGTCATCACAATCTTCTAAGAAGATAAAACCATCTCCATCGTGATCGAAATCTTCACAAAGACCATTCTCAGAGCCTGGAGTGGGATCATCAGGAGCACACCAGTAATCTGGATTGTCATTACTGGTTGCATCATAGTACAACACATCCAGCTGCATGGATCGTCCGGAAACATCTGGCATTGTCACACCATCATCCCATTGCATTTGGTCGATAATCGTCCCCTCAGACTTCAGTACCAAGGAGTCTGATTCATTTGATAACGAGATCCCTTCATAGACGATATCAACAGGGATATTTCCATTGGTAGAAGAAGAAGCATTATTTCCCAAAACAATGTAGTCACCGGCGGCGATTGTGATCGTGTAGCCTGGATTTATCCAAAAGGTTTCCGTATCGGTCAGATCCGTAATTACCAGACCGTTTAGGATAATATCCACCTCAGTTGTGTTATAAACCTCGAACCATTCTCCTCGAGAATCTGCAACACCTGAAGGATTATTCATCACCTCTGAGATCATTAAAGCTCCCTCGACGAGGGCTGAAGAATCTTCATCGATCTCACCATCGCAATCATCATCAACACCATTGCTCGTGTCCTCAATTGCTCCTGGATATATTGAAGCGGAAGAATCATTACAATCCTGTAATCCAGTTCCACAGCTGAAATAACCATCTGAATCCAGATCAAAATCCTCATCGATTAAACCGTCATAATCGTTATCCAAACCATCACAGATCTCAACTTCCATACAATCAGCGACCCCATCGTCGTTGAGATCAAATTCTTCATCGATCTCACCGTCGCCGTCATTATCGACACCGTCACACTCTTCTATGTCCATGCAATCTGCTGTACCATCATCATCTACATCGGAGAATCCTTCATCGGAAACACCATTGCAGTTATTATCGATGCCATCACATTCCTCTTCAGCTCCGGGATAGATTGAACTATCATCATCATTACAGTCGCCTTCTTCGGCGCCCCATCCATCATCGTCCGCATCAAATTCAGCTGCAGATGATGAAGTATCTTCTCCTGAGTCATCCGTATTTGAGCCAAGTGGTTCAACTTTCTCTCCACAAGCAACAAGGTACAATGAAATAAGTACTGATGGCAACAAGCGCATAACTCCTCCAAAACGCAACCATATGACGTAGATTCTCCTTCGTCAATAGGTTATTTAGTATAACAAATTTACGCTCTTGTCTAAGAAAATATTCTGTCTACTTTATATAATTGTACCAAAAAAATGGATATCTCTAGAGAATTTTTAAACAAAAACAATCCAATCGGCTTGACATGAGTAGTAAATTTAATTAAAACCAGAAAGCGCAATGCGGGAGTAGCTCAGTTGGTAGAGCTCCAGTTTGCCATACTGGTGGTCGCGAGTTCGAGTCTCGTCTCCCGCTCCATTTTACAAAAAGACCTCATTATTTTTATCGAGGTCTTTTTGAGTTTTAGATACTCCGTTTCATAATTAGATCCTTGTCAATTTATCTTCAATTTTCGTTTGATTTCTGAAGATTCCGCTCTTATAAAGAAAACAAATTGTAATTAGGAGAACTCATTATGAAATTTGCTAGCTTAAAAGGTGGCCGTGATGGTCAACTTGCAGTCATTAGTCAAGACAATCAGCGCTTTATCACTGTACCAGAAATTGCTCCGACCCTTCAAGAAGCTCTTGATAATTGGAATACGGTAGAGCCTCAGCTACAAGAAGTATATGCACGCTTAAATTCTGACAGTAGTCTCGGAACAGCAGTAAATGTTGAAGAACTCCACTCTCCTCTGCCTCGCTCTTATGAATGGATTGATGGCTCGGCTTATATCAACCATATCGTTTTGGTACGAAAAGCTAGAAATGCAGAACCTCCTTCGACGTTAAAAACAGATCCTCTCGTTTATCAAGGCGGCTCTGGAACATTTTTAGCACCGACACAGGATATTCCATTGATCGATTCAAACTGGGGACTCGATTTTGAATCAGAGCTCTGTGTTATCCTTGATGATATTCCAGCTGGAACAACTGGGAAAGATATCGACAAATATATTCGTCTGATTTGTATTTGTAACGATGTGACCTTGCGCAATCTTATCCCTCCAGAGCTGAAGAAAGGCTTTGGGTTTTTCACATCCAAACCATCAACTGCCTTCTCTCCTTTCGCAGTTACCCCTGATGAACTAGGTGATTCTTGGATTGATGGTCGTGTTCATCTCAACATGAAAACGATACTAAACGGAGAAGTCTTTGGGAATGTTGAAGCAGGTCCTGAGATGCATTTCTCTTTCCGAGATATTATTGGACATATTTGTAAAACTCGAGGCTTCACCGCTGGCACGATCGTTGGTTCTGGAACTGTTTCTAATGAAGATGTATCTCGCGGCTCGTCTTGTCTCAGTGAAAAACGAATGCTGGAAAAAATCAACACGGGTGAATTTATTACATCTTACCTGCAAGACGGTGACCATGTTCAAATCGAAATGTTTGACAAGAACGGTGCTTCAATATTTGGACAAATCAATCAAAAAGTCGTCCAAGTATGAAAAATCTGAAACTATATAGCTATTGGCGCTCTTCTTGCTCGTGGAGAGTTCGCCTGGCTTTGGGTTTCAAAGGACTATCCGCAGAGATTATCCCCATCCATCTTGTAAAAAATGGTGGCGAGCAATTTTCAGAGTATTATTCAACGCTCAATCCAATGAACCAAGTCCCAAGTTTATCTTTGGATGATGGACGTCTGTTAACACAATCGATTGCGATTATTGAGTTCTTAGAAGATATTGCCCCAAATCCTACTCTGTTGCCAGAGGATATTTTTCTTCGAGCAAAAATGAGAGAAATGGTCGAAATAATTAATTCGGGTATCCAGCCTCTTCAAAATCTAAGACTTCTACGTATGCTAGAACAATTACAGCCTGGAACAAAATTACAGTGGGGAAAAGAGGTAATTGCAGATGGTCTTCTAGCTCTAGAACAAAAAGCACAGAAGCTCTCTGGTCGATTTCTTATCGGAGATCAATTCACAATTGCAGATTGTTGTTTGATTCCACAGCTATATAATGCTCGTCGATTTCAATGTAATATGGATCCATTCCCAACTCTTTTAACAGTTGAGACAAACTGTAAAGAATTGCAATTTTTCACAGCGGCTCATCCGGATTCTCAGACCGACGCTCAATAGTGACACGATACTACATTGCATATTATGAGCAAAATATCTTTGTTCATTTATGAGTCGTTTCCTAAAAAAGTGGGAGGGAACTTTCCCCAAAGTTCCCTCTACCTATATAAACTGATTTCCCTCTAATGTCCCTCAACATTATCAGTCTATACCTACCCAAATCTTATCGCAAATCCAAAAAAGATCAATGTTTCTTTGCTCTGTTTCTCGATCATTTTGTCATTCAAATCTCTTTATCTCGATTTTATCGATGAAATCTGATATCCTTAAAACGATCACCCTTTCGGAGATCTAGATCACTTTCTTAGAGATCCTACCAGCAAAAGAGTTTCAATATGATCTTATATGAAGTCAATATTCAGCTTAAACCCAATATCCTCTCTGAATTTTCTATCTGGTTACAAACTCATATTAAAGAGATGCTTGAATTACCTGGCTTTATGGAAGCGAAACTATTCTCTGGCGAGCAAAATGAACATACAGAACAGCTAATCGTTCATTATTATCTTAAAGATCAACAAGCGATGGAGCATTATCTCAAGGAACTGGCTCCAAAAATGAGAGCAGATGGAATAGAGAAATTTGAGACATCTTTTCAGATCAATCGTCGCATATTAAAATATCTTCAATAAGGAGTCTCTATTTTTTCAAATCCGCTTGGACTATTGGCGCTATTATCACTTCCCATCATTGTATACCTACACCTTTTCCGTAGAAAACCAACAACAAAAAGGGTTTCCTCAGTCTTGTTGTGGAGAGCGAAAGGGCAGGTGTATTCTGCAGGACGTAAAAAACAGCCCTTTCATCAATCTTTGTCCTTTTGGCTTGAGATCCTCTCAGCGATTGCAATATCTATTCTCTTGGCTAATCCCGTCGGTTGTGAGCAATCTGGAGCACATCATATTTTGATTATTGACAGCTCTGCATCCATGCAAGAGTCTCCTCTATCGGAAGATAAAACATGGCTAGAACAAGTTCAGAAATTGTCTTCGACGGATCGTTTCACCGTTATTCGTGCAGGAAAATCAGCAACGATATTAGCTGGTCCAAAGGCCTCTCCCTCAGAAACACTACTCGCGTTAAAAGATCTAAACATGTCATCTCCCAATGGAAATATTAATGAGGCGATCTCTCTTGCGAATAATCTGAGCGATGGAAAGATCATCATATTTACAGATCATCCCCCAAATATTTCCCTATCTGAAAATATAGAATGGATCGCAAGAGGTAACTCTACATCAAATATTGGTTTTATTAAAGCAGTTCGCAAACAGAATGAAGTAAAAATTGGTATCTGGAATGCCTCTACGCGGCCTGCGAAAGCAACATTACTCATTGAATCTGGTGAAAAAAAAGAAACCCAAGAGTATGAGTTCACACCACAAAGCACCCAATATATCAACATCTCATTTTCAAAAGAAACTCATCAGCTAAATCTCACTCTTATTCCGCAACAAGAAGATGGATTAGAAGCTGATAATACACTCATTCTATATCCAGAAGAACCTAGAACACTAACGATTGCTGTCGATATGGAAACATCGACAGCGGAAACTCTTGGTTTACAATCAAGCTCAGGTAGTGCTCCTCTCTTTTCTTTGACAGATAATATCAAATCAGCAACACCATTGAAAGCAGATATCCTGTTTACGGATCGAAATCTGGGTGGATCAGCAGAAACTTGGCGTGTCAGCATTCTGCCTAAAAAAGGAAAGACAGCCCTTGCTCATGACAATATTTTTGTTAATCGATCTCATCCTTTACTCTACAATATCAACATCAAAAATATCTATTGGGGCTATTCCTTAGATCGAAAATTACCGGGATTACCATTGGTGGAAACTGGAGAACATGTTCTGCTTTCTGAGGAAATTACCGGTGAAGGCCTACGAAAAATCTTGCATCTCAACCTGATCCCATCCAGTTCTTCTTTACATAAAACCCCTGTTTGGCCAATTCTCCTTTCCTCTATTCTCGAGAAACGACGTGCTTATTTACCCGGTTTAATTGCCTCTAATCTACAATCAGATGAATTCATTACCATCCACAAACCATCAAAAGAAGCGTGGATAATGAAAACGCCAACCAAAAATATCGACTTGGGAACTCCTCAAAATCATATTCAAACATTTGCTGACGAACTGGGTGTCTATACTATTTCAAATGCAACAAAGACATATTCCGTTGCTGTTAATCTCCTTTCTAGAGAAGAGACGAATCGTCTTATTCAGGGAGATTTTATCAAAACATCAGAAAAAGAGGAACGACTACTCTCCCAAAATAATTCTCTGCTCCTCAGTCTACTTCTCTTACTTCTTCTTAGCCTATTAATCTGGAATTGGAGAATTGCATGACCTTTGTTTATCCTTGGTTATTTCTGACGATTCTTCCATTCCTTTGGATAGTTTTCTCAAAGAAAAGGGAGATATCTCGTTCCACGCTACTCTTACGTATTGGAGTGTTAATCTTAATCGGTCTTTGCCTTGCTCAACCATCTTGTATTCTAGGAGAAGAAGGTTTTGATATTGTGGTGCTCGTTGATCGATCTCAATCCATGCCCTCAGAAGTCGATTCTCGAGCAACTGAGATCATTCGATTACTTGAAGAAGAAATGGAAGACAAAGATAGACTCGCTGTTTTCTCGATCACTGAGCGTACCATACTCGAGAAAGATTTTAACTCCAACGTTATTTTTCAGGGCTTTCAAGCAATTCAATCTCCACATGGCTCACGTCTAGATAAGGGTATTGAGCAAGCTTTACATATCATTCCAACATTTCACTCTGGTCGAATTATTGTACTGACTGATGGAGAAAATACAGGGTCGTCTTTGGAAGCGGTTCGACAAAATGCAAGATCTCGAGACATCCCTATTTATGTCAAACAGCTGAATCAGCTCAAAGATACCGACGTATCCATATCCTCTATTAGCTATCCAAAACGAGTAGCGGAGGGAGAACCCGTTCAGATATCAGCTGATATCTTTAGTCCAATTGAACAAGAGGTAACCGTTCGCCTCAAGCGAAATGGACAAACGATCGCTTCTGGTCAGAAAAAATTACGTTTGGGCCATAACCCTATTCAAATGATCGATAGCTTACAAGACGGTGGAATTAGTCAATATGAGCTTTCGATTGAATCTGCAGCGGATAGTATCGTCGGAAATAACACGGCAACCTTCGGAACATTAATGGAGGGGAAACGGAAGATTCTCATCCTCAACCAAAAGGGTATCCCTTCTTCTTTACATCGACTTTTAGAGACAAATAATCTATCTGTTGATACGCTCGAAGCCAATAGAGTCGATCTTTCTGCAACACTACTCACCCGTTATCAAGCTGTCGTTCTACAAGATGTTCCTTCTATTTATTTTGATAATTCTGAGCTCGAAAATCTAGCATATTATGTTAAAAAATTGGGTGGTGGTCTCCTGATGACAGGTGGCCCCCTATCTTTTGGAATGGGTGGTTATATTGAATCTCCGATTGAAGATCTACTGCCTGTTAATCTCGAAATACGCCAAGAACATCGTAAAGTTGGTCTTGCTCTTGGGCTCGCTCTAGATCGCTCCTGTTCCATGTCTGTTGGAGTAGGACCAAATCTAACAAAGATGGATCTTGCCAACCAAGGAACCTCGATTGCTCTTGGATTACTCAGCCCCATTGATTCTACCGTTGTTTTTGCAGTTGATACGACGCCTCATCTTATAATTCCATTTCAGGATATTAGAGATGCTGCAGCTCTTAGCAAAAAGGTTCTGGGAATTGAATCCATGGGCGGCGGTATTTATGTTGGAGAAGCCTTAGATGCTCTCCACCCTATATTGAAAGAGGCAAAACAAAAAAATCGTCATATTGCATTATTTACAGATGCCAATGACTCCGTAGATCAAGATGGAGTGCTCAAACATGTTGAAGAGATGAGAGAAGATAACATCACCGTATCTGTCATTGCTCTCGGTCGCCCCACTGATGTCCACGCTGATTTTCTTGCCAACGTCGCTCTAAAAGGTGGTGGAGATATTTATTTCACCATGAATCCTGTAGAATTACCCAAGCTCTTTGCGATGGATACAATGTTAGCGACAAAATCTTCTTTCAAAGAGGAGCCTATTGCTGTGGATTCAGTGCTCGGTTTAACAGGAATTGGAGGGCGAAAATATACCAATTTTCCTATGCTTGACGGCTATAATATTACATACTTCAAGAAAGAAGCACAAAATGGTCTACAAACTCGAAATACGGAGCCAACAGATCCAATCTTAACATATCAACAATACGGTTTGGGCATGACAGCAGCATTTATGGGACAGATTGATGGAAGCTATGGAACATCACTTCAACAATGGTCGCAGTACGCTCCTTTTTTTATCGAACTACTACAATCGATTTCAGCTTCGCAACCACCTTCCCTACCATATGCTGGCGTCCAACAAGAAGGACGTCAGCAGGTCTATACCATAGAGAGCTCCGAAATCATTCCCAAGGCAAAATTATATCGTCCCGATGGAAAAGAGCAGCTGCTCAATTTAGAAGAAGTGGACACAAATATCTATCAGGCGAAACTAGAATATAATATTCCAGGAGTTCATATCGTTCATGTCGAAACGCCAAAAGGAACCGTTCTCCTCCCACCACTCTCAATGCCTTATTCTTCTGAGTTTCAGCCTCGGTCTAAAGAGCACGATCAAAAGGAGCTACAGCGTCTAACCTCTTTAACAGGTGGGGGTATTAATCCGACGATTACGTCGATATTAAAGGGAGAGAGAGAGTCTAGGCATCTTCGTTCTTTACGACCGTATTTATTGATATTCACAATTCTGTTGTTTCTAATAGAAATTGCCAATCGAAGACTCCAATTATTCAAAGGGATATTCAATTTTTCTCTCCCCACTCGTGCTTCAGCTCAAAAGTCATCAGCTAAAAATTTGATAACAAATACAACTGACAAGAAGGTGAATGAAAGAAATATTGAAGTGAAAGAAACAAAAACTGATTCGAAAAATAGACCACCCAAGAAGGCGGAGAAGAAAACGGATGATATGCGAGAGGCGTTGAAAAAATTGAGGAAAAAATGATGCCTCAAAAAGTGAGAACACCCGCTTGAACCAAAAGACGACAGTGCTCTATAAAACTTTGATTACAAGAGAATACTCGAAAAATCCCCCCCCAACCTGTGAGCTGTCTATCCCAATCATCTTGTAGTGTTTGGAGACTATTTAGATATGCATCAATCGTAGCTTTATCTAGGTCAATTTCAACCATCTCTCCGGTTTCTGAATCTTCTAATAATACAGACTGTTCTTCTTCAAGAATATGATCCTCCGTCGCTAAGATTTGAATACCGGTAACGGTTGCTGCTTTTCTGGCTATGTGTGAGGCTAATTTTTGCGGATCATGAGGAGAGAGAAAATCAGATATCAGAAAGACATGAGCATCTTTCCGTGAGCGAGGTATCGTATTGAGAACCATTTCCTGTAATGACTGTTGGGAAGAAAACTTCTCTTCTGCTAGCAAAATCTCTTCAAAGGCGACGACTCCCTGTGAAAGTCGGAAAATTCGAGCCTCTACACCATCATTCCGACATACCTGAGCCAAAAACCCAGCCATATCGATTGTCAATTGTGCCTTTTGAGAACTGAGCATCATCGAAACGGAGTCATCATACCAAATCTCGACAACAGGTCTAATTTCCTCTTGATATCGTTTAATCAACAATTGATCAGTTCGAGCATAGGCTTTCCAATCCAACCTCCGAATATCATCTCCAAGAACATAGCGACGATGATCAAGATAATCTGTTGAAGAGCCAGCACCTCTTCCAAGAACATGACCATTTTGACCGCGTTTTTGTCTCTGGTGAATGAACATCTGAAACTGAGAAGCCAGTGCGATATGTTCTTGTCTAACAGGCATCTACTTGGTTTCCTCTTTTATTATTTCTTCCATGCCATCAGTTTCATCTATTTCTAATTTTTCATCGTTCTCGTCTTCTATCGTTAGATTATTCAATGGTATTGGGGGCTCATATTTTGCTTTTAGAATCAAAGAAATATTATTATAAATTAACTTGGAGTGTATCAGGAATACGGTCGTTGCTGATATTGTTGATGCTACCAATAAAAACAGGTTGCCCTGATCTCCATCCTGAATAATATCAGCACCTAAAAATGGTATAAATATAGCGGCGATGACTGATCCATCAGTCGGCTCTAGAGCTCTGACCACTAAAAGAAATAGGGTCGCCATAAAAATCACGAAATAATAGAGGAAAACTCCTGCAGTCTTTTTTCTTTCTGAGTTCAGAATATTACGAAACAACGGTAAAATAGAAACAGAGATTGCAAACCACCAGTTCGCTACATACCAATAGCCTCCGAAATCGATTCGCCCTCCTTTGGATAGCTTCCACAGATTAATGCCCTCAAAAAACATCGCCAATCCAAACAAAATGCAAGCCATCAATAAGATACCCGTTCCCGCACCTGGTAATACAGGAAGTAGTACGATACGCTTCCATTTTGCAGCAGGCAGATCGATTAAGGCTCTTTGTCCTATTTTGTCGGAATCAAGCAAAAACTTCGAGCAGAATATAGCAAATGTAGACATCAATAAAAGAAAAAAGACTGCCTCAAACTCATTAAAATTATTAAGCAAAGGAAGCGTTACACTCAGGAATACAAATACCAACCCTAATAATAAGGTTGCTCGGACTGGAGTTGTACGATTTTCCTCGGGATGTCGAAGAAATACAATCGATCGAGCAAATGAAAAACAAGATGCCAAGAATGTGCCAATGCAAAACCAACCGACTACAAGTCCCAATGAAATATTGCCATCCTGCGCAATCTCATTCAGAAGAACAGGAATACCAGCCGCTCCAAATCCAGCCTGAAACAAGAATCCCAGCCAAATGATCTTTCCAATTAGATGAAACGAAAACTGCTCTGATAGCCAAGCAATATTCATGGAGGATGTAATCGCAAATAAACTAATAAAAAGCAACATCACAGCAGCCATGAGATTAATCGAGAGATCTGACCCAGGAACCAAGTAGGTTAAAGATAAGAAGGGTATCACAACAGATAAAATCAAAATAACAATTAACAGAGCGGCGCCAACACGACCGCCCGCAATAGCGATGGGCCGGAGTGGCGTAAGCTGTAGCATCTCCAGTTTTTGTTTAGACCACCGGGTCGCTGACGAGAATAATAGCTGTGCTGGTATGATTGTTATGGCAATAATAGAGAAGGCACCAAGCAATATCCAGGATATTTCTTCTCCGGATTGTTTAGACATATTACAAGAAGAGGTGGAAAGAACTAAGACCAGCATAGCATATACAACAAGGGAAAGTTTTAAAGATAAAACATGCCGTATTTCCTGTAAAATAATCGGGTTTAAGCGCTTATCAAACCATTGTGTCAATCGTTTCATTGTACTTTCCCCTCAGTCAATGACATAAAAATATCTTCCAAATTGGTTTCCTGCTCTGCAAACCGTACCGGATAGAATTCTCTTTCACATAAATCGTGAATTAATGACGCTTGTGCCTGTAAATCTCCGTTGAAATTAAACGTGATAATACCATTCTGAACGTTCACCTCATCAATATACTCTTGCGTCTTCAAAAACGTCGCGACCATTTCAGAGTCTGCCAGGGTCTGTAACCAGAAATTCCCCTGCTCCTTCGTTTCCGAAATCAAGCGACGAACATCTCCCCTCCCCTTCATCTTGCCTTTTTCAATTACAACCACCTGATCGCAAAGCTCAGATAACTCCGCTAAAATATGAGAGGAGATCAGTATCGATTTTCCCTGATCAGCCAATAATTTTAACAATTGACGTAATTCAACTCTCGCTCTCGGGTCTAGTCCCGCTGCGGGCTCATCTAAGATTAATATTTTAGGATTGTGCATCAAGATCGTCGCTAGCGTCGCTCGCTGCTTCATACCTTTTGATAGCTCCCCAAATTTTTTTGGAAGTATTGGTTCTAAATTCGTGAATTCTACAACCATATCGGTCATTTCTTTTAATTCAGCTCCCCACAGTCCATGACTCCGACCGAAAAACTCAAGCATTTCAGATGCGACAATTGTAGGCTCAATGGGAAAAGCATCAGGCATAAAACCAATTTTTGATCGAGCTTCCCTCGGATGAGATAGGACGGAAAATCCATCAACAAAGACATCGCCAGCATCAGGTAACTCCAATGTGGAACAAATTCTCATCGTAGTCGTTTTTCCCGCACCATTTGGACCTAAAAAACCACAAATGCTTCCTTCTGGGATAGAAAAGGATACATCCTCAACTACATTAACAAGTCCATCGTAACTTTTATATACACCTCTTACATCCAAAAGCATTACAGCACCCCATAGATGATTTGTTCTTTCAAAGAAATTCTCTCGGATATCTGATCTGAAACACCTAAACCAATATCATTTGTACGAAGAATATAAGTTTGTTTTGGTAAGGATTCCCAAAGAGGCTTAAGACTCGGTAATGCTGTTTGCTTCCAATGAGAGAGTTTGAACGAACCGGTGAATTCTTCTAAATTAACTGTTTCGCCAGGTGAAATAGCTTGCGCTCTCCATAATTTACCCGTCGCATCAGAATAATAAATTTCCCTAATTGTAAAATCAAAATTATTCTTCACCTGACCATTATCGATCGACAGCTTGACTCGATGTGTATTTTGGTACCAGCCCCAATGTGCAGATACGGCTCGATAATCTGCATATCTTCGATAGGCTTGTTCATTATCCTTCACTTCAAGCATATAATCCGTGCGATACTCATGACTCACAGGAGTAAGGCTTGAGCTAGCCGTTGGTTGTAATTCTTCAGATAGGCGGCTACTCAGAAAAAATAACCGCTGTTCTGTTGAAATCACTTCAGCTTGTCTTTGATCAAATATAGTTCGATGAGAACTTATTCCACGGACAGATTTCGTATGAAGGATAAAATTGACACCCAAAACAAGCAATACACAAAAAACGGCAATCGAAGGCGTTGATATCAGCAGAAGCATGCGGTTTCGCCGTAATGCAAAGATTAAATTAATGGGTCCAACAAGTATTAAGAATAAATAGCTTAATATAATGAGTACCCATTCTGGAGCCAGCTCAAGCTCTGACCAATCTTTTTTCAAGCGCGCGACCGTACTGGAATTCCAAAGACCTCGAGAATAATCTGCCTGAATATCCATAGGTAAATCAAAGGGAGTTATATCTTCTGAATTATAGAGCTCTGTTTTATTATTGAGGAAATTCATCTGCAATTGGTATGCTTGCTCTAATGAAACCTGTTCAGACACCAAAGTTAACAGACCAAATCCCATTCTCCATTGCTGTTGATTTTCCCGCGCAATCCCATTGAGATCCATAACTTTTTTATAATTCTTTTTTTGATATCCATTCAGGCTTAACATTCCTGAGCTAAATGTGTCCCCAACTATCGAATTTGTCATCATAGCACTGGTTAGAAATCTTTCTTCTTGCCAGCTTGAGAACTCACTCATTCCCTTCAGTTTTTTCTCATCACCAATGACGACTAAATGACCACCATTTTTTACCCAATCTGCAAGTGCTTTTCTTTTTCTCGGCTCAATTGTTACATCATTAACAAACCAAACCACAGTAAATATAGATGAATACCCAGAATGTTTTGAGGGTAAATAGCTATCATCATAGAGAAATTTTGCGCCAGCATTGGTCTCGTTATGTAGCTGAGAAGCAGCAAACCACTCCGGATATGCCTTTTGAGACAGAGGAGCAGAAATAATTAAACGAGGAGGCGTACGCATGGAAGAGCGAAAATATTCCGGAGAAAATACATCAAATGAAGAAGATATACTTGCAACGGAATTCCCGTCAATCGAAACTGAACCATATGCATAATATAAATCATTTTTGAGAGGTACTTCCCACTCGAAGCTTTTTTTGTCCCCTGGGCTCAATCTCAGATTTTGCGTAAAAACTTCATCACTAGACTGTCCTAGCTTCACTTCAACATCGACTGTATCTTTACCATTGTGCTCAAATTCAACAAACAGAGGAATTACCCCCCTTCCAATTGAACCATCAAAAGGAATAGTCACTTTCCCCTCGATTCCTTTATGAGATATCGGCCATTGTCGAGAAGAAATATCAGGAAGATTCCAAACGACCTCTGCTTGTACTGTCTGAACAAAAGAATAGAACCAAAATAAAACAAGATACATTCTTATCCCTCCGTAATGCTATCCTTATCCGGTCGAATCAAGTCAAAGATTGAAACCAAAATTTTATCTAAATCGACGCCATCAATCTTTGCGCGATAATCAATAGCAATTCTATGCCCCAGCACATGAGGAGCAATCCTCTCTATATCAGCGAACCCAACGATTGGTCGTCCATCCATTAAAGCACAAGCTCGTCCTGCTTCTGCTAAGCCAATCGCTGCGCGAGGTGATGCTCCATATCGAACATATTGTTTCACTAAATCGGGAGCTTCTGATTGATTTGGATGCGTCGCATTTACAAGTCTAGCAATATAATTTGCCACCGGCTGAGAAAGAAATACACGATCAACTATGTCGAATAAATTAGCATACTCAGACCCAGTGAATAGAGCTCTTGAGGCAGGTGCTTTGCCGCGACGTCGTGATGAAATAATCGTCTCCAAAACAGATGTAGACACCCCTGTGACAATTAATTTAAATAGAAATCGATCTAATTGTGCTTCTGGTAAAGGATAAGTACCCTCCATATCAATTGGATTTTGGGTTGCCATACACCAAAAAGGCTTGGGCAATTCATGCGTTTTTCCCAAAACCGTAACTCGTTGCTCCTGCATTGCCTCTAATAGCGCCGATTGCGTCCGAGGAGACGCTCGATTAATTTCATCTGCCAAGATTACATTCCCAAACAACGGTCCGGGCTGAAACCTCATTGTACGCTTCCCATTATCTTCCTCTAAAACAGCAGAACCAGTGATATCAGAAGGCAGAAGATCAGGAGTAAATTGAATCCGTCGGAATTCCAATCCTAAAATACCAGCCAATCCCTTTACCAACTCTGTTTTACCCAGACCAGGGAGTCCTTCTAATAAAACATTCCCCCTTGCAAGACAGGCAACCACGACCATCTGAAGAAGTTTCTCTTGTCCCAAAATTCGTTCTTGTAGACTGTCGAGAATGGCGAGAACCTGTTTTTGACCCTCTTGTACCTCTTGTGGTGTTAATACACTCATTTATCGTCTCCTTTTTCTGTGGTGAAAAATTTCTGCACAACATCTCTTTGATTTGGCGGGATTTCCTGTCGTGAATAATTTCCCTGCGCCTGTTGGGCACCTATTGTTTCAATATATTGGTCTTGAAAACCTTGTTCTGGAGTTCCCTGTCCTTGTCCAAGCTGAACTGTATTTTCCCAATCAACTACATTATCAGTCGCAAGCGTTTCCATTTGAGATTTAGAGGAATCCAAAATTCTCTTATTTCCGAAAGTTAACTCGGCTGATTCTCCGCCGCCACCGTCACTCGGCTTACACGATGGATCGGAAGGATCACAATTTTCCCCTTTCCCATCACCATCTCCATCTCCATCACCATCTCCTTCGCCCTCACCTTTTCCATTTTGGGCTTGTTTGGCCAGCTCTTTAAGCTGCTCATTGGTGAGTTTATTACTCATTTGCTGCATCTGTTTTTGTTTTTTCTCTATTTCCTGCGAGAGCTGTTTTTTCTGCTCCTCTGACAATGAGTATTTTTGATTTTGAAGTGTTTCTTGCAGCTCTGGTGGAAGTGATTTTTCTATCGCCTCAATGCTTTCTTGAAGTTTTGCTGGATCAGTATATTCTTGCTCTAGTAGCTGCTGTGTTTCTTGCAATGATTGTTGCAGTTCATTTTGTAACTGTTCTTTTTGATCCGATAAAGCATCTAGAGTTTCCAGTCCTGCTTCTACATTTTCTTGTGCGTTAATCTGCTTTACTTGTTCTTTCAATTCCTCTATTTGTGGATCATTGGGCATAATCTCTTCAAGTGTTGAGAGTTCCTGTAATAATTCGATCTTTTCTTCTGATATCAAAATAGAATCTCGTTGCTTTTGTGGAGCTTCTTTAATTGGAACCCAAGCACACAAAAATAAGAAGAATATCGCAGCACCAAGCTGGTACAATTCTACGCGAAAAGAGAATTTTGGATGCAACCGCGTCTTGTTTTCTGTAATCGTTTGATCGATTTTTCCTCTCCAATTAGAGGCACCATCTAATTCGCTCAATAATAAAAATCCGTGCCCGCCAATCTGACGCTCTGCCCATAACATGACTTGTTTTTGCGCAATTGGATTCCGTTTCCATTGTAAAACAGAAACGACCAAGGGAATA
>JACLAC010003480.1_pt1 | contig 19981 bp, 18 predicted proteins | sample 8027881 | NCBI WGS metagenome assembly JACLAC01 (sample SAMN15725517, study PRJNA655200) | protist metagenome | isolation source: fluorescence activated cell sorting (FACS) single amplified genomes of... | place: Spain: Blaines Bay Microbial Observatory, Mediterranean Sea | collected 2016-01-19 | reverse complement strand
GGAAGCTTTCTATTTACAGAAACTAGTTTCCAATCGGGTATTGGACAACGCAGTTTACCTTATCTATCATGGGGGGTGGACTTTGCTGATTTGAATAATGATGGTTGGTTAGATATATTCATTGCCAATGGCCATTTGGACGATAATATCGAAGAGATTGATCCAGTTGGTACTTATCAACAACCTAATCAAATTTTTTGGAATCAGAAAGGAGATTTTTTCATTGAACGACTTTTAGTCGATGATCATAAAGTTAGTCGTGGAAGCGCCTTCGGGGATCTAGATAATGATGGCGACGTAGACGTAGTTGTAGTCAATCTAAATGACCAACCAACTATATTTCGAAATTCTGCTAGCAACCAAAATGGATATAATTGGCTGACAGTTAAATTAATCGGATCTCAGTGCAACCGGAGCGCTATTGGCTCTAATCTTACAATCTTTTTGAATGACTCATCAATCAGTTGGTCGAAGCAAAGCCGTGAGGTCAAAAGTGGATCGGGTTATGCTAGTCAAAACGACTTGCGTTTACATTTCGGTTTGGGGAAAGCAAAAATAGTTGACCGTCTCGAAATTGAATGGGCTAGTGGCAATCAACAAATTATGGAACAGGTCAGAGCCAATCAATTTTTAACTGTAGTAGAGGAAGAATAGATGAAAATATCATCGTGATCTTAACTGACACGTTTCGGTATGATACTTAGGTAATCAGGCCAACCGATCAGTCTGCAACCGGAGTTGAACTGTTTGTCAGCATTAGTGAGAACAATATTACTATCAATTTGGCGTGATTTTTATCCCATGATGGTTCAGTCAGGATTCAAAATTTCCTCGGATTGGAGTTTTTGGCCGTTGGTACTAGATCAAAACGTAGGAAATATGGTACGACATCTTGGACAACTGCTGGGAACACTGGTCGATCTGTTTATAGTTATCGCGGGAAAATAAAACCTTGATAGGCGGTTTAGGAATCAGGTGATGTACAGGAAATTATCGCGCTTCGGAAGAAAGCTTTTTTTGGGTTGGTTCGTTTGGTATTTATTATGGTTACAAGTTGGATTACACAGTCAACTTGAACCTGATTTAGAGCTTAGTTTCCCGGATCGAATTCAACTTCACCAAACCCAAATAGATAATGACCCGAATCTAATTTCGCCTAGATTGGCTCTGGCAAAGATATACCTACAAATAGAAGCTTTCGATCTTGCTATCGATCAATACCAAAAGGTGCGGTCAATTGCCCCGTACCATCCAAATGTGGATTATGGATTGGGTTTAGCCTATTCAGGCCAATCCAAATTCGATCTAGCAATTGAATCTCTTCATCGAGAATTGAATACTAGGCAATCAAATGCTAAAAGCGACGCCAAAAGTAAAGCACATATTTACGCTGCACTAGGCAGTACCTATGCATCGCTTTATCAATACGAGAAGGCAAAGACAGCTTATGAACAAGCACTCAACCTTTTTCCTGACGATGCTATGATCCATCATCAATTAGGCAATATAATTTCAAAACAGGGTAATAGGCCTCAACTTGTAATCGAACATCAACAGCGTGCAATACTGCTTGAACCAAGACTTGCGTCTGCACATCTCCAACTGGGGTTAGCCTATGCAAAAACCCAGAATTGGCCTTCGGCAATCACCGCATATAAACAAGCTATCGAACTAGATAGTGGACTAGTCGAAGCCGAATACAATTTGGCTCAAGCCTATTTCCGGCAAGGCGCCCCAGACAAGGCTGAAATACATCTACGTAGTTTTCAAAACAAGAAAAAACAATCTGACCAGATAGCTCGCTTAAAAGGCGCATTTCAACGAAGTAACGACCAAAAACAGAAAGCCCAAATTTCAGCCAATATTGGTCGGGCCTATTTAAAGAATAATCAATACAAAACCGCTATTCAATACTACCAAAAGTCGATTGGTCTTGATCCTCAACTACCGATTGCATATAGCGGAATAGGTTTAGCATATGCGATGCTCAATCGCTATGAATTAGCTATCTTTAATCAAAAAAAGGCTTTGAATTTACAACCTGACTTAACTGAAGCTCTTTCTTCGCTAGGGCTGATTTACCTCAAACAAAATAAAATTGACTTAGCTCTTTCAGCATACCAACAGTCGATAAAACTTAAACCAGGGGTGGCTGATGTTCAACGACAAATTGGATTAATCTACATTAGTCAGCAATCATACGCACAAGCTGAAGTAGCCTTTAAAAAAGCTTTAGATATTGATCCATCTTCGGCTGATAATTACCATAACCTCGGTCTATCACTGGCTTACCAGGACAAAATGAAATCTGCTATAGACTCCTATCTTGAGTCGATTAGGCTAAGATCTAGTTCAGAAAATAGGTCTTTGGCAGAAACCTACTTCTTGTTAGCTGAGGCATATAATCATTCGTCTAACAAAATTGCTGCCGAAAAAGCTTACATTCAAGCAATTGAAATGGATGATAGTTTAGCAAAAGGCCTCCACGCTCTAGCCAGGTTATATGGGCAGAAAAAAGAGCAGCCAGAAAGAGCTATTTACCTCGTAAAACAAGCTATCAAAATAGAACCTGAGAAAGCCGAATACCATAACACGTTAGCACTTCTATATTACCAACTTGAAAGTTATAATCTGGCTCAAGAAGCTCTTCAGGCAGCTTTAGCTATAGAACCTGAGAATCAAAGTTATCAAATAGGAATAGAAAAAATTACAGAAAAGTTAGCTAAAAGCCAGTGATTTAATACGCTTGGATGGATTTGCGAAAGTTTGTTGACAACATTTTAATCAAAATTTCCATTTGACTAGCAATGAGATCCAGAACCTGTAATTAAATTAGGAGATTTTACGAAACCACTTAAATTTATTATTGTCTTTCTGACTGTCTTATTGATAATCACACTACTAATTTATGTCGAACAAGCCAAGTCTGTGATACGAATCGAAACAGGTATGTGGAGTATCGTATAAGGCATCAGTAGTTAGATTTGTGTTAATGCTACCTTTGGCAGACAACTTCTAATCAAATGATCGAGAATAAAAAGAACGGTAAGTGTCAGTCCGACAGTATAAACGAGAAAGATACTTGTTGGCTAAACCAGGAAAAACGTGCAGTATACTACAGTAAGGCCAATTGTAAGCGACCTCTAATTTGCATGGTTAATCTCTGAGGTATTTACTAAAGAATAAGCACAAAATCACAAATCTCTTCTCTGTCTGGTCAATGTCAATAGATTCGGCGTGTTTTCGAGATCGAAAGTTAACTCAAGACTCACTTTGGGGCGTAATCTAATTATTTATGAGATTTGATCTTATAGGTAGACTCGATAGACTTTTAGTAGTGGAAAAATCGTACCACAAAAAACCTTTTATGTCCGAAGATAGGATCAACAAGAATAAAAATAAATATACCGAATAGTGAATATTACCTAGGGATTATTTTTTGCGAGAGCTTCCAATTTTTGTGCAGGTCCCAAATTAGATAAGTAAGAGAAGGTTTAGAATTGATGAAGGAAATTATCTGGCTCCCAAATAGGGCCAGAGTTATCTTGAAGTAAACAACAAGCCCACAACCAACGATTCATCTCGCTAATTGTGGGCTTGACAACGATAGTTAGTGGTCAAATTTCGCTCATTCCCTCTTTAATTGGCCCCAAACAGACGCCAGCTTGGATTTGGGGTTAACGGGTAAGGTTTTTACTCCTTTTCCAGTAATTTTGACATCATCAAAACTCGTTTTGGTCTCCCAGCACCACAATCCAATCATACCTTTATCATATTTGACGTTGGAAGTACCTTCGCCTTGCTCTATGTCGTCGATGAACAGGGTAAACTTTTCACCTTTAACTTCAATCTTCATGTGATTCCAGTCCCCGTTCTTGATTTTGATTTTGCCTTTGGCTGGGAAATTCTGTGGGTTCCCTACTGCACGATTATCAAAAGCACCTTTTTTATGGACCCAAAGTTCGGTTTTTTGGTCGGGTTGATTCAGATAAAAAACATAGTATTCAAACTCGTCTTGTGCTCGGAAAATTAAACCCGCCCATTTTCCTTCGTCCATCCGAACTTTAGCTTCAACCGTATAATCTTCCCAACCAACTTCACCAACGATGGTGTGCATAGCCTTTTCATTACCAGAGGTTTCTTGATAAACACCATTGTTGAATTTCCATTTACCATTAGCAACTTTCCACTCTTTATTCCGTTCAGCGTCTTCAAAATCCCAAATCTGAAAACCCGCTATCGTTGGGGACACGAACCCTATCATCAGAAAAAGACAAATACCTGTTATTGCTGATTTCATCGACTTCTCCTTTTACTAAATTTCATTTTGCATGCATACCCGACTACGCTAAAGTAACCATATGGGCCTATCCGCTCAATCTCAAAAACAATCAATCATTTCAGAATAACTAATCTCGTTTTAACTGGCTCCAGGTAGTAGTTAATTTCTGGCGAGGATTTACAGCCGTTGTTCCACCACTAATACCTTCGCCTGTCACTGTAAGATTATCAAAGCTGGCTTTGCTTTCCCAAGCCCAGACACCAACCATACCGTTTTTATACTCTATAGCCGAAGTTGCCGTTCCTTGTTCTTTCCCATCTAGAAAGACGGTGAATTGCTGCCCTTCGACTTTAACTTTCATCTGAATCCATTTTCCGCTTTCAATTTTGACTCCACCTTTGGCTTCGAAGTTTTGTGGCTCACCACCCTGTCGAGTGTCAAAAGCACCTTTTTTGTGTACCCAAAACTCAGTCTTATTATCGGGTTGATTCAGATAAAAGACGTAATATTCGAATTCATTCTGTGCACGAAAAATAAGTCCTGCCCATTTACCGTCATCAAAGCGAACTTTGGCTTCGACCGTATAATTTTCCCACTTTACATCACCAACGATGGAGTGCGCGGCCTTTTCTTTCCCTGAGGTTTCTTGGTAGACGCCATCTGTAACGGACCATTCACCATTGGCTACTTCCCAGTCTTTAGCTCCGTTTTCAAAATCCCATACTTGAGTCCCTGCTGATGAAATAGAGACAACACCAGCCAACGTAATCACTAAAACCAGTAACTTTAAAAATTGGATGCTTCGTAGCATAATCACTCCTTGAACTAATAAATCGACTACAATTGAACACCTAAGGCGATCCTAGCATGACCCGAAAATATTGTCAACATATTGGTAGAATAGAAATAAATAACCAGAAATTCACATTCGTCTCGAAATTGACAAGCTAATTCACGAAAAACTGATCCATCGACAATCCAGTTTGTCCAGATTTTTTCGCTTCTTGTAATTTTTGACAATAATCACATGAACCATTATTTCAGCGATGAATGATATGAACCTCAAACTCAAAAAATTGTCTTGGGTTGCTTGTTATTTTTACGATGTCCATCGGTTGGTATTTTGATCCAGAATATCAAAAAAATCTATTCTTTCTCGTAAGACTTCATTAATTACTAAGTAGTAGTATGTATTTATTGTGAGGTAGCCATCAAAGCGTTGGTTTCAGATTTCATATTTTGGGCTACAGGATTTGGAAATAAACAATTCTAGTTGACTGAATTCACTTAGTCAGTTTTAATCCAAATTCTGTATTTTCAATTCTACAACAATCCCAGATTCAATTCTTTAATTTCTGTGTAGTCTATTCGGCTTCTTTTTCAGAATGAGATGTAACGATGAATCACCTATTGATCAAAAGTGATTTATATTTTTTGGGATAGTCTTGAGTCCATTATTTCGAAAAGTCCCAAAAGGATCTTTGGCTAGTTAGCTAGATAAGTATGAGCAAAAAAAAGTAAAACCTGCTACAAGAGGATTTATAAAACCTTTTCGCTTCAGGCTTTTATCTTAACTTGGTCCGTTATCTCTTTGTTAACCACTGCTGCCTGATGCAAATCAATATATTCTAATTCTGATATCTGAACATAGCAGCCCGAACTATCGTACAATCTTTTCTCTCAGTCAATTTGTAATTACAAGTATAAGAGTCAACCTGTGGAACCGAAATCCCTACTAAAGTTTCCTTGCTATCAGGTTTTTATTTATGTTAGTTAATTGTCGGTAGACGATCTATTATGATTTTTAGTTATTAAACGGCAGACATCGTACCATTATTTAATAGAAAAATTCAGGGACCATAAATTATGCAACTTTGTTGGCTTTCGCTTTATATGACCATGGTGGTTAGCGCGCCCCAACCCGATTTAGCTGAATACATACAAAAAACAGAATCAGCTTTTGCTTGGCAACAGACCGGTCACCTTCAGCATGACAATGGTCAAATCTATAATCTGCGCCTTGTTTCGCAAATTTGGAAGGAGATTCAGTGGGAACATAATCTACAAGTTTTTGTGCCTGCAGATATTTACTACCCAGAAACAATGTTAATATTAGTAACAGGTGGATCAACAGGTAGCCAACCTTCGGATAATGATAATGCAATCGGTATCGAATTAGCACGAAGGGCCGGTTCTGTCTTGGCGGTCTTACATCAGGTGCCTAACCAACCGCTTTACGAAGGCAGAAAAGAAGATGACTTGATCGCTCATACCTTCGAGAAGTACTTAGAAAGTGAAGATAGTAGCTGGCTGCTATTGTTTCCAATGGTGAAGAGTGCCACTCAGGCTATGACGGCCCTAACACAATTTACGCAACAGGAACTCTCCCAGAAAATCGATAACTTTGTGATCACTGGGGCCTCTAAACGCGGCTGGACCAGTTGGCTGACCGCTGCCGTTGATCCACGGATTAAGGCCACGATTCCTTTGGTAATTGATGTTCTCAACATGCCAGCCCAAATGAAGTATCAGAAAGCAACATGGGGCCACTATAGCGAGCAAATTAACGATTATACTGAGCGTGGGTTGCAAGATGTACTAGGCACAGGAGAGGAGAAGTCTCTGACGGCCTTGGTCGATCCTTATAGCTATCGTTCACAATTGACCATGCCCAAGCTGTCGGTAATTGGTACTAACGATCCATACTGGGTTTTAGATGCACTGAATCTCTACTGGGATGATCTCGCAAAACCCAACTATGTACTCTATGTTCCCAATTCTGGACACGGCTTGGATGATCAGGAAAGAACCATTGCCGGCGTGACCGGTTTTTACCGTTATATTGCTTCAGGTCAACCCCTGCCAAAACTAGAATGGTCATACCACCAAGAGGGAGACAATCTCTATCTTCAGTTTTCTGCTAGCCAAAAACCGGCTCAAACCCGCTTATGGATCACGTCATCGACTAAACGAGATTTTAGAGAGGCCAATTGGGTATCCGTACCAGTTGTAGAAAAGGAGAACGGTTTCCGAGGTCAAGTGGAAATTCATCAGAAGCAATACGTAGCTCTATTTGGTGAGTACGTGTTCATGATCGACGGGCAGCCATGCCCGCTTTCAACCCAAGTCAACATCGGCACGATCAATCCAAATCAAGAAAAGTAGCTACCTTTGAATTTAGCTGGAAGTGGCATATTAGTAAAAAACTAAAAAAAACAGCACAGACGATTTCAATCCAAAAAAGAGCCCATATTTTTATTAACTCGACTTTTTGAATTGAGCTTTCTAAAAAAGTCCACGATTTTGGTAATATTATACAGACGCCAGAGTACTAATAATTTAATTACGAATAGGTCAATCGAGATTGACCACTCTAGAATCTGACTCTGTCGAAAAACCTCCATATGTGAGTTGGGTAACAAACGCTATATAAAAGAGGTGATATCGTTAGTATCACTAGACAAGAGCAGTAAGCCAAAAAGGGTCTATCCTATAATCACAAGCCCAAAAATCTTGATTTATACTAGTGCTGAGTTATATTTATCCCTGTGTTTTCATTATCAACATAGACAGGCAACGAACTCCAAAAATACTAAAAGTAAAATTTGTATATGAATTGACTATTTGTATATATCAGGATCACCACATTTGACTGAAGATATAAGCTCAATCAACAAAATTCGAGACTTAAGTTTTTAAGTTAATAAGGGGTGAGCTTCGCATACTCATCTTTCGTAGTGTCGACAGACTTCAATCATCAATAATCTGAACAACATGTATAAAACAAAAGGTGAAAATACCAGCAAATAACCCCGACTGTCTAATTCCTTCCTCTCCTTGGTAGTTATGATAACCATATAAATCCAATATTCTTTGCCAAACAGCTAGGTCTCTAAACAGAATCATTTATTTAGAATTCAATGATAGTTAATCATTAGTTAATTCCATAAAAGTTTAGTTATTCTATCGAAGGTCAATTTCGTTTATTTTTCCTACACTATTTCCTTTATTTTATGTTTTAATCAGAGAGTATAAAAGCTCAAATGGTATGCGTAGTATTTTATGGAAGAATCAAAGCAAAAGTTAATCTATCCGGATTTTAGGGATCGTTGCGACTTTCAAACCACTCTGGAAATTTCTAACCAACTCACAGATGCAGCATCAAAGTCCTTTCTCCCTGAACAATACTTATCAAAATATAGTGAAAAATTTGAATCGCTTGATGTTGATCATTTTAGAATCTCACTATATGGACTCAAATTTCTACTAAATAGATGGCATGAAAAATCATCTTTTAATTCGGGAGAACACAAACTATTTACCTCGATAAGTAGGAAACCTGACGTCTCTTTACCTTTAAATGAATCATCTAATGACATGTCTGTGTTAATACCTTACAACTTCAACTTCTCCTTTAATCCATCTTTTCTAAAAAAAATAACACCATTGCATGACTGGGTGAGATATTACGCTATAGAAAATATTGAGCAATTAATGCGTAAGAAGTGGTCATTCAAATCTTGCTTGGCTGAAAAGTGTGAGAATTATGTGGCATCTAAGGTGAGATTTTGCGGTGAATCTTGTTTGTCGAAAACACAAAAGAGACGAACTCATGGGAAACAGAGTACTTTTCGATCAAATACTGATAAATTATCAGGTAAAAAAACTCTAATCAGTCGTCGTAGATGAATTATATCATCCAACCGATATTTCACATGTAATTAGTATCTATTTGTCAAAAGGGTAAGATCATACCCTTCTGTTTATTAATCAAAAGTGTTAAAGATTAGTATAAGTATTTATTATCTCTTCTTTCTGTCGGCCGCCATAAAGGCAATTCAAGTTTAAGATTATTAGAATTGATACTGTTTTAATCTACTACCGACTCAATCATTGCAGTTGCAGAACTAATATGAGCTAGGCAGAGAATCTGGGGTGGAAACAATAACCACCGTACTTATGTAATACCATAGGAAGAGAAGTGTTGGTATTGTTGCCTTTAAGAACTTATTTATTTCATTTGTTATAAGACAGTCGTAAAAAATAAAAGCAGGGGTCTTCACAGATGAACGATGGTTCGACCTCGTTCAAAGTCTAATTAAATCGAGTCTATCACATTGATATAAGCAAAACTAATTCTTCAGGTGAAAGTGCTAGTTTTGTATTAGAACCATCAAGATAGCTTGTGTCTAAGGTAGTGTTTCCACTACTATTGATTGGCTTATAAAAAATTAAGTAATTCCTATACTGACTAAAACCAAAATTGATGTCGATGGCTTTGAACGAAAGATTATAGAAGGAGTTAAAATTACTTTAGCCGAGTAGAAATTAACGATCAACTAGATGAACATTTAGAGATTATTGTATTATGCGACAATATGGATTTTCTTTCGATGAGCGTCAAGTAGAGCGAATAAGAGTCAACGACGGTATCTTTCAAGGAATGGCTAATATAATTTTCGAAAGGCAGTTTTAGGCTAGATTAGTGAATTACTCATGTCATATAGCTTTTGTTAGCAAATGCCATAGACCATAACTCCACTCTCTACTGAGATCGAGAGTAGAGTTAAATAAGTTGCCTCTTCAGATGCTGACTGTTATCAGATTTAAGCAATAGATTATACAGAAATCATAAAAATGGTCATTCAATTGGTCTTCATGTTTATAGGAACCTAATCCTTTGAACGTCTAAATCAAAGAAACCACATGACCAAGAGTTCATTCTATCAGGTAGATTACCTAGTATATTTATGGAGGTTTCTGCCTAATACAAATCCTTCTGTGGTTTCCAATTTTAGATTTTCAAATCTCCTGTCTCTTATCAATCCCCTACTAGGATTTGTGTTGATAACGCTGAAGCAAGGACTAACACTTAATTAGCAGAAGCCCTTCCAATTTACACTTTCATCGATCAAGCGTTTTTACCTTCCCCTTAAAACAATTGAAAACTACTTCAGGCTTTGATAACCATCTGGATCTGCAGGGTAAACCCTGATCCAGTTGATGTATTTCTAATTCCTAAAGTTCAAGGTAACAAGAGTCAAAAGATTAAGCATAATTACGCGCAACTTTTTTGCATGAAGTAAAAAATAAAATTTATAGATGGTGAATAATCTTTAATACTGTGGATGTGGAGTAGAGAAATCAACCTTCAGATTCATGGCATGATTCTTGCCTTGCTTAATGGTTAGGTTAAGGAGAAAAGTGAACATTAGAAATTAATTTTTCTTCCTATATAGAAGAGAACAATTTCATATGAAGTACAATCTACTCCAAGATCTTTGAGATTGATAATTGATTAATCAATTACCGAATCACTAACAACTTTAATAAAAAAACAAATATCAAACAGGATTTAAAAACATGAAACAAAAAATATTCATTTTCACTCTTATGTTTCTATCAATAATTATTGCCCAAGCAGATCATCATGCAGGATTGTCCGAAGACATTGTTTTTTTGATGCTTTTTGACGAAATGGAAGATGACAAAGTTATGGACTCTTCAGGCAATGACAACAACGGTACTGTATTTGGCGAAGGGAAAGTTGATGATGGGAAATTTGGCAAAGCATTTTATTTTGATGGAGCAACGCATATATCGGTGGAGAACTCTGCTCCTTTAGGTATGCTGACAAACCCCATGAGCGTTGGAGCCTGGGTTAAGCCAGACGCTTTGGGAGGATGGATTAATCTAGTTGAAATGGATGGAGGTGCGGGGTGGAAGCTCGGTTTTCACGGAGACAAAGGCTTAGTTTGGACAACGTATTTCGTCAAAGATTTTATGGCTACGCAACCAGTTGAAGAAGAAGTCTGGTCTCACGTTGCAGTAACATGGGACGGGTCAGAGGCTACGATGTTCATCAACGGTAAAGAAGCTGAAGGTAGTCCAATTTCAGGGGGCGGAGTGATAAACGTAAGAGACGAACCTAGCCTTGATATAGGTTATAGAAGAACAGCAGAAGCCTCGTACTTTAAGGGCTTCATGGATGAACTTTTTATTTCTAACAAAGTATTGAGTTTGGAAGAAATCACTAAATATCAAGCGGGTTTCAAAGTTTCAGCAACTGCTGTTAACCCTCGAGCTAAATTAGCAACAACTTGGGCTAATATAAAGAGTTACTAAATTACATTTAGGTATCATTGAATTATCAATTAATATTTAGCAAATTGAAGATATGCAATTAAATTACTTTAGATTATTTCGACCAACTTGGTGGAATCGATTCAAATCGGAGTTTGAAAAAATGATGCGAAAAATGGTGTTTTTCTATCTCATATTCTTTGCTGTTGTAGTACAGGCAGAATTACCTGAAGATATTGTCTTTTTATTGACCTTTGATGAGATTAAAGGTGATGAAATCATTGATTTATCAGGCAACGGAAATCACGGCTTAGCTGTTGGTAAAAGTAAGATAGAAAAGGGAAAATTTGGTGATTCGTTTTACTTCGATGGTAAGACCAGTATTACGGTCAAGAATGCCAAACCCCTAGGCGAATTGACAGACCCCATGAGTGTTGGTGTTTGGCTCAAACCTGACATCTTAGGAGGATGGCGTAATATCGTAGAAATGGATGGCAAGACAGGATGGAAATTTGGTTTTCATGACTCTAAAGCCTTAGTTTGGACAACATACTTCGTCAAAGATTTTATAACTACTCAGCCAGTTGAAGACAAAGAGTGGTCTCACGTTGCTGCGACATGGAATGGTAAGGAAGCCAAAATGTATATAAATGGTGAGGAGGTCAAAGGCAGTCCCATTGCAGGTGGCGGCGTGATTGATGTCAAGAAGGAGCCAAGTCTAGACATAGGTTTCCGAAGAACATCAGCTGACTGCTACTTTGAGGGGTTCATGGATGAGCTTTTTATTTCCAACAAAGTATTGACAGTAAATGAGATCAAGAAATACCAAGAAGGTTTTGATGTTCTTTTACAAGTAGATCCAAAATCAAAGCTTACTACAATTTGGGGTTCCATCAAACGCCAATGAAACTAAAATATTAGTCGCCTATCTGAATTAATAACCAGGTATTGATTCAGTAACGTTTATTTCTAAAACGACCAAAAACTCCACGTTACTTATTAACTCAGTCGATGTGAGGATTTGGTCGTTTTTCATTGTCAATTCAGCGTTTACCAAAACCTTAGCTGAAGTAGTAGTTTTAACTTTTATTTCCTCTATTACTCTCCCGAAGAAGTATTACTTCAAACTATCGACAGAAATTAATAAATTATCTAAATAAAATTAGCCATTCGCAAAAAATAGAAACCTGAACAAGAGTTTACACTCTTCAATTTTCTATACTCTTCGTATACCGTGTATCTCTCTTTTTAAATTCCAATCGGCCCTGTCAGTTCCTGCCCAAAATCTATTGTATAACTGCTAAGCAAATTACAGACTCAAAGATCGATAGATAAGATTCTGTTCCTAGTGGTGGAAATTATGCCACACCTATGAGACTATAGCTACCGGACCTTTGTTTGTGTGGTTTTTGATGCTGATTTGGCAGTGTTGATACTAGGGGTTGTGTTTGGAGTTTAACAGATTGATTACTAACATCCGATAATTTTCATTATTATTAGACGTTAGTAATCCAGTGGCTATTCGCAGTCTTTTTAACTATCCTTTTCATAGATTTAGACGTTTTTTACATCACATAATCACTTATACTGTAGACATGCAAAATTGTCTCATCTGCGATATAAATATGTGGGGAGGCCAAAGATTGAGATATCGAAAAGTCATTTCAGAAAGGACAAGATAATACGAAAAAGTCTGATAAGAGCTAACCAAAAGTCAGGCGTGGCCCTGATGGGAAGCGGATTCTATGACTAATGACGTCTTTCTTACACGAACAATCAATCCAAAAATAATCAACACCAACAAAAAAGATTATTGACAGAGGGTTTAGCCAAACACGAGACTGAAAAAAGAAAAAAGTGGTCTGGGGGTTATTATAGACATCAATCGGCTGTAGGAACTACAGATATAGATATTCAGAAAGATATAGTGCTGAACCCCTATATGCGAATATTAAACTGGGCCGTTAATACATTCGTTAATGGTTTATATAAAAAAACAAAACCATTAACGACTACCTGATAATAATTTTTGGGATTTTCTTGGTAAGTCTTTTAATTCGGTGTCATGTTAATTATGAGGGGCCTCAGGGTACAGGTGATATCCCAATCCAGGCTGAAGCGAGAGGAGGTACCGATTTTAATTACTGATATGTTGATCTATAATACCGGCTCATTATCAGCCATTACAGGAATTGACAATGAAAAAGATTAGTTATTTCTTTTTGTTTACGTTGGTCTTTCTGGGTTGTGGTGATGAGCCTTCTAGTGAAGATGAAGTTGTTAAGCATTTAGTTGAAGATGAGTTAGTTTTTGATACAGAGTCAGGAAAGAAAATAACTTGGGAAACAGACGGAAAAGAGATGGTGTTGATACCAGCTGGTTCTTTTGAGATGGGTGATCACTTTAGTGAAGGTGAAGAAAATGAACTACCAGTTCACAGGGTAAACTTGGATGGTTTTTATATAGATACACATGAAGTCACAGTAGATCAGTTCAAGCAATTTGTAAATCAAAGTGGTTATGACTATCAAGGTGATTGGGGACAGGTAGCTTTGTACTCACCAGGTCATGATTATCCAATCAATTATGTCAACTGGAATGATGCTACCGCCTATGCTGAATGGTCAGGTAAGCGACTACCAACAGAAGCGGAATGGGAATATGCAGCCCGAGGCAGTTTAGAAAGGAAGCGTTATCCCTGGGGAGATGAAACTGATAATGCAAAAGCCCACTATGACAATTGGAATGATGGAAATGGGACAACAAAACTAGTAGGTAGCTTTGAGGCCAATGGATATGGACTTTATGATATGGCAGGTAATGCCTGGGAGTGGTGTCAGGACTGGTATGGAGAGAACTATTATAGTAGTTCACCAGCTAGCGATCCGACGGGGCCAGAGACTGGTTCAATGAGAGTATTGCGAGGTGGTTCCTGGGCTCATGTTACACCCGACGGCCTGCGGGCCGCTTATCGCTTCAACAGCCTACCGAGTATTAGGCATCCCTTGATCGGATTTCGATGTGTATCGGATGTACCCTAATTACTCTTGTTCTCTCGGCAAGAGGAGCATTTACAAGCAACGAAGTCAAAATAAATCTAAAAGTGTTGGCTATGGAAGATCAACAGTATGAATACACAGAAACAGATGGCGGATAATGTAGTTGATAATGTGGAATTTTGTATTAGCAATCTAATAGATATCCAGACAGAACTATACATCCAACTTCAAAAAGACCTATCTCTAGATCACGATCTACCTTTTCCGAAATCATCTATATTAGATATTCGACATCAGGTTCAGCAGGTGATATTGTCAAGTTTACAGGACATTGAATGTGGACAAGGGTTGTACAAGCGGATTGAGAAAAAGTTATCCGAGTTTCAATCTAATATTGATGGCCCCGATTACCTTTCAAGGAAATAACTGGTGTGCAACTATCACTGAGCAAGATCATCAAACTCATTACACAAGTAAGGAAACTATGTATAAGACTCTTTATATTTATTTAAATGTATTATAAGGTAAAAAGATTATTTGGAAGTATTTCGTAGGTTATCTTAAAAGTTTTTGAATAGCCTTCAGGCTTAATGGAGAGGTTATAATTTCGATTTTACCTCTGCCCAAGCAACGGGTAGCTTATTAAAGCGGCGAACAGCTAGGGAGTTAGTGTTCATCGCTAGTGCCATTTCTGCAACGGTGATAACTCTTTCCCACATTCGTACTTGTGCAATCTCAGCATTTAGCCACTGACCATCTTCCCGATGAGCAATAAAAATCGGGTGATTTCCCTCTGCACATGGATCACCTATATTATCACCCTGAGCTATGACTTTTTCTGTACCGTCGAGATATAGCTTCATCCCATCTTTTATACTGTAGGTTCCACACTGATAATGCCACTCATTACCTAAGTTTCCACCCCACGTATCACCCCCACCCGTTTTACAACCCCAGACTGAAATTTCTGGCTGTAAACTATCGTAAACATACAGAGCAAATTCCTATTCTTTTAATCCACCTTTCATCACAAGAGGTTGTCGCATTTGCCCGTGTTTATCTGTACCAGTTTCCCTTACTTTGACCCAAGAGCATATGGTCATTCCTTTAGATTTGTCGAAGTGAGCATCAAAGTCATGGCAGCATCAACTTTAACAAAGTTTGAGTGGCCATCGAATTGCAGTGCCTTTCCGAACGTATCTTTTTTCCCACCAACCTACTTAGGCGTATTTTCACTCATCTTCGTTTTAAAATTATTGGGACCGTAGTCTTTGACATTTCCACTACCTTCGTCCATTGGTAGATAAAGAAAGAGATCTTTGTTAATATCTGCACCCCTAGACAAAATAGATATTGACAAAAAAGTGAAAAAAGTTAGAATTTTTTTTCGATTCATTTTAATTTTTTAAATTAGATTACTTATTCAATTGACTAAGTGAAAATATAACACATAAGTGTAAAGGTGAGAAACTTGGTAATAACGTCTGATAATAGATCTTGTCGGACAGAGTATGACAGAATCGTTAATAGTCAGTTTACCTGACATCAGCCACACACCTAGAACCAAAGTAATGTTGTCTAAAATTTTCACCATCGTAAGAGCGATAGGATGGATCTAGGATTTTTGTTGTACCATTAAGCCATGAAGATCAACTGGATAGGTCGAAAACGGTTTTCGATATGTGGATTTACCTTAACTATTTTACCCCCTTGGTAGGAAGAACTCTTACTCTTGGTAGTTTTTATCTTTATGCCAGCCCGTTATTATTGGGACTGAAAATGGCAACTAAGCTACTGAATATTGTGGTTGTTGACTACCAGTTGGACAGATTACGACCGATAAGAACTATTATTAATTCAGTAACTATTCCCCAGTCGTTTTTAACTATCCTTTTCCTAGACTTAGACATCTCCCCTATATATGAGATATCCGTTTGTCATACATTGCGAATAAACTGTTTCTAGAATTAAGAGATTGAAGAGATTGAATATGAAGAGATTTTTTTATTCTTAATCTACCTCTGTTTTATATTACTACCGGTTAGTAAGATTGAAGCAAAAAGTTCAAGATATGATCAGTTGAGAGAAAGTGAATTAGGTATTTCTCTGAATTACGCATATATTATCAAAAAGGCCCTAAGACAGAAAGTTTTAGGGCCTTTTTGATAATATAGTATTTTGTACTACCGTTATTCTTTACGTATTTGGGCCCAAGTTGAGGTTAACCGATTTCTTGGATCTACAGAGGTTGTCATGGCTTTAAATCCGGTTTTCATGATTTTATTAACATCCGCATTGCTAAGGGCGCTGGGACAGATAGCTACTTCGTCCATAGCACCAGTAAACCAGTTCCCTGTAGCGTCCCAAATACCTCCTCCACCGATATTCACACCGAAATCGGAAGATCCATGTGTATCTTTACTACAATCTTTCTCGGTTTGAGCTGTTTGTTGCCCGCCAAAATACATTGTAAGAGAAACACCAGTTGAAACAATGGCGATGTGATGCTATTCGTCAGCAGGAAAGTCATATGCGGCATCAACAGCACTGCATGGAGTCCAGAGAATTACTTGGTTTGGATTAGATGATCCCAATTACTTATTTCTCTTCAAATTAGATCAATACACTGGTAACTTAGTTTTTTACTTAGGTTATTTAGTGGCTGTGGCTAATATCTATTGCCATAACCTCCACCACCTCGGTTACCTCCTCCTCCTCCACGATAGCCACCGCCACCACCACGTTCTTCTCTGGGTTTGGCTTGATTGACTTTTATATTTCTTCCATCCAAATCTTGCCCATCTAACTCGTCTATCGCTTTCTGGGCTTCTGAATTATCTGGCATTTCTATGAAGCCAAATCCTTTGGACCTGCCACTAAATTTGTCAAAAATTATATTGACACTGTCTACAGATCCATATTTTTCAAATGCTTGTCTTAATGCATGATCATCAGTGTCATATGAGAGGTTACCGACATAAATATTCATTAGTTTTTACCTTTTCCTAAAGTGTTTAGCTGAGAATAACAAGAAACATTAATTATCGGCTAAGGATTAGATTCCTCGCTAGCTCTCCAAGAGTAGTGTGGAATCTTTCCCAGCAAATCTAAACCGATAGACGCCTAATTGATATAGACCGATCGAACTGAAACTAAGCATTATCTCAAGCAACTTTCTCTAAATAGTTATGTTAGGAGTAATCTCTTATCTCAGAAAGGTTTATACGATCTCGTACAAGTCAGCAATGATTATAGTACTGCCGAAGCAGATGCGAATTATATAATATTTTTTGGCAGATGACATTAAATATTTTTCTCAAAGCAAAAAATAGAGTAACTGGTAACTTTCGAGTTCCCATCGGTGTTACGCATACTGGTTAGTAAAAACCAAATGGAGTAATGAATGAAGAACCCTATTAGCCGTAACATTACTAATAAGATTCTTCATTAACATTCTGTAAAGGTGATATCCTAATGAACAAAGGATACATACTTTATGAACAGACTATTGGCCTTACAGGTTTAGTCTAAAATTCTGTCAAATGAATGGAAGTCCTTACCCATTTATGTAATAGACCCTTTCAGATAAGGAGCAAACGACAAGGAGTAAGAGCCTCTATAAGTATTCTTATAGGGATCTTTACCCCTCAACTTCTGTAATCCTTCTTGTGGTTATTTACCTTACATCTATCAAAAAACCACAAATAGTCTTCAACTGAATTTTGATTACATATTCCGTCAATAATGCTTGAATGGGCTTGTAGACTCCATAAAAATCCGTCATTAATAAGTCATGAGAATGATCGACTAATTCCTTAATAAAGGGCTCATAGACTTGTTGAGTTGACAATTTGTTGACCACTGTATGTTGAAATGAATGGGAACTCTTACCTTTTTGCTTGATTCCCAATTTCTTCAGGCAACGGCTAAATCGGCAACTGATTAATGTTCTAGATCCTGTGCTTCTCATTTTTTTCAGTTATGAAAAAAGTTTTTCTTGATTTTGATTTGATGGAGATAATTTAAAAATCCAAAGCTAAGCAATTTAGGATGAAGTGGAATCACTCTGTTTCCTGATTTGGTGTTGGTACTTTTATCAGCAGAATCACCATTACTATTCGTAGGCCAAATGCCATTAGTTGGTTGAATATCATCCACATTCAATTGACAAATCTCATTCAATTTAGCTCCAGAATAAGCCGATAATAAAGTGATCCAGCATCTTTCAGGTTTGTTAATTGCTAATGATTCTGATATCAACCTATCACCCCAAATCAGATTCATTTCATCTGAAGTGAAATGTTTCTCTATTATCTGCTGGCTTCTAATCGGTTCTAATTTGCCCCTAAACACGTTTTGATTGGTATACCCTTGATTAATTACCGAATTGATTAAGCTGGATATTCTTTCTACATGTTTTAAGATTGTCTTATAACTCAGCAACTTCGCATCTTCCAGCAAGAGTAATTGTTGAAGAGTCAGTTTGGGATGACATTTAGATCGATTAGCTGGCAGTTTCTTGATGGTTTCTACTAATTTCCTACCATCTTGATGCGTGAGAGAATCAACAACCCGATTACCCAAGATTTCTAGCATTAATTGATGGCTATCTGGATAACCTTTGATTGTCTTCTCAGGATAACCAGTCTCTGTTTTAGTTTGTAAGTACCTTTCAGAAAGTTCAGCGAGAGAAATACTAGTATGAGTTTGTTGCTGTAAAGATGTTGACTGAATTTCCTTTTCAATTGGCTTCTGATTGTCAGTTATCGCTTGATTGAGAAGTTTTAAATGTTCTAGCTCCAATTTCAACCTGTCTTTAATTTGTTGAGGAGTTAGTTGTTTCTCAGCTGGACTTTGCCTGATAGAAGCATAGATTTGTTGAGTTAGGTTATAGAGATGAAGAGCCAGAGATTTAGCTTGATGACGAATTCCATATTTTAAAGACAGTTGGAATTGTCTGGATCCTAATTGAGTCTGTAAATCTTTGGGAATAATGGAGCGAAAAAGAAAGGAATAACCAGACTGGCGAAGAACAAGATAGGTAGAAGACATGATACCAAGTGTGTCCTTGAGTGTGTCCAAATCGAACAAAAACAAGAATGTAACCGTATCGCCTAATCCCCAACCCCAACCCCTGTGATGAAAAGGATTGAAAAGAAAATGGCGGGAGAAGAGAGAGTCTCTTTTTTAGGATTTTTGGAATCCTAAGTGATTCTCTAATATCAGTAGAAAACCTTTAGCCCCTTAGTCTTAAACGATTCTTAGCGTGATACAAGAATTATCATATCAACCCTTTGATGTGATATCAACTATGAGCCTTTTTCTACTGATATTTGCCTTATTTTAATCCTTTTTTTATTCTTAATCTAATTTCAAATAAAGTCAAACTCATCTGGTAGTGGTCAATGATGATCTTTGACCAGTTCAATTCTCATCTTTCCAGCTTTTATATTGATTACTTCTCCTAACTCCATCGTATTGAAAAAGAAATTCAAACAGCCCCCCCAAACATCTTGATTCTATTGCTGCCTGTTCAATATTAGATCCTGCGCCTGCATGAATTAATATCAATTTGTCAGAGGATCAAAAGAACACTTTGCTGTTTGTTAATCAGCTA
>JACLAC010024451.1_pt1 | contig 19982 bp, 17 predicted proteins | sample 8027881 | NCBI WGS metagenome assembly JACLAC01 (sample SAMN15725517, study PRJNA655200) | protist metagenome | isolation source: fluorescence activated cell sorting (FACS) single amplified genomes of... | place: Spain: Blaines Bay Microbial Observatory, Mediterranean Sea | collected 2016-01-19 | reverse complement strand
TTTAATACTTTTTGTTTGTACTCTTCATCTTTTATCTCAAATTGTTTTACCACATACACAGATAATTTATTTTTACCTATACGTTTATCTTCACAACCACATTTTTCTCGTAGCATCTCTGCTGTTCTTGAATAACCTAGGTCCCATCTTTTTCTCATTAAATGACTGTGGAAAAATTTATCAAATACAAAGTGATGGTAACCATTGTTAGTCCATGTACCACCTCTTGGTAGATCTTCTTTTGAATCTAAAGATACTCTGTTCAAACAATATTCTTGTAAGTGGTTTTGTAATTGATCCTCTGTACGTAATCCTTGTGCAGGTTCTGTGATTTCTGCATTGTTCAATAATTGATTAGTAACAACCACCCATTCTTTCTCTTTTAGTGGGGGTGGTCTAAATTTTAATTGTACCATGCAAGACTCTTGAAACAAACTTTGTTGCCGTAAATGTTTTACACTTTCTAATTTTAATCTTTGTCCATCTACATTCATGTAATAATAGGGATCTTCTAAATCTATGACTTGTAGATCAGTCAAGTTAGGAAACATTATCTCTTCACCTATACCAAACTTTCTAGTTCTACATAGAGACTTGTCACACAAACTACACATAGGTTCATCTTTACATTTATAACCCCATTCTTTTTTATCATGTTGTTTTGTAATTATGTCTACCTCTGAATCTGACAGAGGTTTTTCCATAGCTGTTTCGTTAAATACAACTACTTTAGATTTCCAATTGTCTGGCCATTTATTTTTTGCGTACACACCATAATGAAACAATGCGTTATTTCTACCACCCTCACCCACTTTGTTTTGTGCCATAAGTTCGATACATGGTGGTCCATTACTATGCTCTGATACAGGTCTTTTAATTTGTAATTCTTCTAATTGTTGTGCTGTAATTTTTGTAGAATCATACAGCTCAAAAAAACTTTCTAGATTAACAGCTTCACCTAAATTGTTAAAGGCATATCTTGTTGTGTCATCACCATTAAAGTATGGTAAATTTAAAAAATTTCCTGTATCATCTTCCGATTTCAATTGTGTCTGTTTTGGAAAAACTTCTGAACCACTATATCCCAACACCGCTTTTATTTGTGTCAACTTATCTTGCATAAGTTTTGCAGTTACATAATTATCTGTAAATAAAAATACATGTGCACCACCAGACTTTGATCTACAAACTACTAACGGTAAATCTAAACTTTTTATTTTGTTAACTAATTTTTTGTGATCAAAACCTGCATATGAATCTATATCAATGCATCCCCATTGACATTGATTGTCATCGTTGATGGGAATTATCCCAAGACTCTCTACGCCTTGTAAATGATTTTGCCAAAGTTCGTCTGTAACAGTATCTCTTTTAATAAATGATTTTCCTTGTACCTTAGTGCCGTTGCCATTTGAATGGCCAACTTTAGTGACACCATGCGCACGTTCTAATCCTGTAAATATATCTTTAAATCTTTCTATCATAGCACAATTTACGTGGGCATATCCACGCTAGCATCAATGCCCACGACCTAGGATTCTAGTATGGTTGCTTAGTTTCGCTCTCGTCGGAGTTAAACTTAGCTTCAGTCTCACCTTTACCTACACTAACCGCGAATGCTTTCGCCATGTCATAGAGATTTTTATCTGTGACAGGACCAACTTTGCTTACATCCCAACCAAACCATGTTCCTTTGTCATTAGACATCTGGACAGTCTTTAGATTGTAAATGTGGCTGTAAGTAGGCGGTGTAAATAAACCGTTTTTACCCTGCATTTTAATACCCATCATCATTGAGTTCCATTTTCTACTCACTTTTAATTGAGTAGACTTCATAGATATCAATGCTGTGCCAGGATTATCTCCACAAAAAAGTACAAAGTGATTAGCGGTGTTATCAAGATAATTACCATTTGGTAGTCTATCTTTATAATCTTTACCTCTAGTCGTTTGACTTACAATATCACTATCTGCCTCGTGAATTGCAACAGGTGCGCCAGTGCTCTGACCTCTGTCTTGCCATTCGATGTACTGTCTTTTGTAATGACATGGTATGATGTCAATATTATCATACAACTCATTTGTTACAGTGTTTATTATTTTGCCGGGCTCTGCGCCTTCAACATACTTCCCATCTCTTTTGTTTACCTCTGGAGATAGTTGTCCCAAAATTTTTAAGAAAGGTAACGCAAGATCTTCTTGCGATATATTCTGGGCTCCTTGTGCTGCATCAGCTTCAAACATATTGACTGCTAATGCTCCTTCTTTTTTTTCTGCTACTTGGTTCATGTTACTTGTTCCTTTTTATTGTTGTTTTATTTTCAGAGTATACTCCAAAAATTTCCGTTGGCATATCTTTTCCTGCCTCAATACGCTCACGGACTAGCGCTTTCAGAGTCATGGGTTCTACCTTCATCTTTTGTGTTGGTTGGAACCCTTGACCCTTCGCAAGTTCAGCATAGTTTGCTGCCTTGTTATCTTCGTTACGACCAAATGATACCGAGATCTCATTCTTTATAATATCACCCAGTCCATTGTTACGAAGCCAGTTAAACGCCGCCTCTTTATTTGCTTCAGTAATTGTAGCACGATACGACGTTGAAACTTTTAGATGAGATCCATCATGCAGTTTTAGTTCTGCAAGTCCCATCTCAGACATCATAGTCGGTATGATATCACCCGATATATGATCTCTTTTCTTTTTTAATAATTTTAATCTAGCCTCTGCATCTTCTATTTCTGAAGACACACCCTCTAGTCTTTCAACTTGATCTGCAAGAGAGCTAATACCCTCAGTCTTTTTCATTGCATCTTGTTGATCTGATTCAAAATCAATTGCCATCTATTTCTCCTTTCTCGTATAAATTAATAGCAATAGGATAATATTTTCTTTCTTGCTTATCCCACTTTAATAAATTGTATTTACCATTTGTAATATCAGATACAATAGAACACGCTACACCTATAAGTGCAGGATCACCTGTTAATAATAAATGATCATCCTCTGTAAAATTTTTTAACCCTTGTCTTAATTTATAAATTAAAGGACCAGGAGAAAAAATCATTTGAGAAAACTCTGGTAATAAAAATTTTAATTGACCATAGCTAGACGCACCTACAATATTTATTTTAGGATTGCCGGCTTGAGTTCCTGCAACTTCTTGTATGACGTATACTGTTCTTTCTGACATTATGCCTTGACATATAGTGCATGTAGGATTATATGTCAACCCAGAAAGAAGAAAAATATGAATTATAAATTTAAGACAAAACCATACAAGCATCAAATGACTGCTTTAGAAAAGTCATGGAACAAAGAAAACTTTGCGTACTTTATGGAAATGGGTACAGGTAAAACAAAAGTGCTAATAGATAATTTAGCAATGTTATACGATAAAGGTAAAATAGATGGTGCCTTAATTATTGCACCAAAGGGTGTTGTAAAAACTTGGTATGAACAAGAGCTACCAACACACTTACCTGACCACATAGAAAATGTGACTGTATTGTGGCAACCAAATATTACCAAAGGACAGCAAGAAAAATTAGATTCTTTGTTTGAAATAGAAACAGCTTTGCATATTTTAATTATGAACGTCGAGGCTTTGTCAACAGAGAAAGGTGTTAAGTTTGCAACTAAATTTATTAACTCACATAAAGCTATGATGGCTATTGATGAGTCTACTACAATTAAAACACCAACAGCCAGACGTACAAAAAATATAATTAAGATAGGTGTTAATGCTAAATACAAAAGAATAATGACAGGTTCTCCCATTACAAAAAATCCTCTAGATTTGTATACACAGTGTGAGTTCCTTGATCCGTGGTTGTTGGACTTTACTTCATACTACGCTTTTCGTAATCGTTACGCAGAGATGAAAACTATGCACGTACAAGGTCGATCAATCCAAGTAGTAGATAAGTTTCAAAACTTAGATGAGTTGTCTAATACTGTAAAACAGTTTTCTTACAGAGTATTAAAAGAAGATTGCTTGGACCTACCCCCTAAAAATTTTATCAAGAGACATATAACTTTAACTGTTGATCAAAAAAGAGTTTATGAACAAATGAAGAAAGCAGCAATAGCTGTGCTTAATGGTAAAGTTACAACTACCATGACTGTGCTAACACAGTTGATGAGACTTCATCAAATTACATGTGGTTATGTAACAGCTGACGATGGTTCTACACAAGCTGTTGATAGCAACAGATTAAATGAGTTGATGAACATCTTAGAAGAAACAGAGGGTAAAGTTATTATATGGGCCAACTATCAATTAAGTGTGGGTGATATCATACAAAAAATAATTAAAGTTTATGGTAAAGATTCTTATGTTCATTACTACGGGTTGACACCACAAGAAGATAGACAAGACTTTATTCGTAAGTTTCAAAACGATCCTAAGTGTAGATTTTTAATCGGTACACCACAAACAGGAGGATATGGTATTACACTCACACAGGCTAATACTGTTATATATTATTCTAATAGTTATGATCTTGAAAAGAGATTACAGTCAGAGGATAGAGCACATAGAATAGGTCAAAAGAAACCTGTAACTTATGTTGATATAATTGCTGAAGACACTGTAGATGAAAAAATTGTAAAAGCTTTACGTAATAAAATTAATATTGCATCAGAAGTTATGGGTGAAGAATTAAAGAATTGGATCTAAGATAGATCTACTGCTTTACCAATAATTGGTTTGTATTTAGTTTTCTTATCTTCTCTGTAAGCTCTTAAATATTGACCTCTTGGTTGAAAAGGTATGTAACTTGCATGTATCCACCCAGAGTTAGGTTCTCCAGGTGTGTAGTATTCTAAAATTAATTGATCTGGTTCACAGTTTGAGTATACCCAATCAGCAACCTCTGCATTGTCTACGCCCATCACTTCGAAATCACAAGCCTCAGCTTTTGAGTGCTGACTGGTCAAACTCGATCCGATGGCTACACACAACTCAGGAGATCTAAATCCGCTGGTTACTTTTACTCTGCCAAACTGATCTCGTACAGGCTGTAAAATTTTTTCACAAAGTGTTTTTAATTTTTCTACTTGATCTGCGTTAGGATTATTGTCAATACCTTTACGTATTGCGGTATCTGATTTGATTAGCTCTTGTAAGCTGAAGTTACGAGAAAGTTGCATTATTTTATCATGTTCATGATTAAGGCAAGTATTATAGCTCCGCCTCCACCCATGATCATCTTCTCCATCCTTGATACACGTTCTTTGATTTCTTTTATTTGTTCAAAGGTTTGCTTTTGCATTATTCTGCAAAGCTTTTCGTGATCTTCTATTTTTTGTAACGCCGATTTTTTCATTATGTTCTACTCGCTATAACTTGTTCTTCCGGTGATAATAAAGCAGTCTCTGTACGTGTCAAGTTAGTATTTGGGTTAACATTTGCTTGCACTGATTGCACTATTGGTTGAGGTGTATTTGGTAGTGGTGGTGTTTGTATGTCAGGTAATCTTGCTGTTTGTATAGATTTATCCTCTGTTGGTATTGAAGATACTGGTTCTATCTCAGGTTCTTGTGTTTCTAATTTTTTATTTTTGTATTCTTTTTCTATTTGTTTTAATAATCGTTTTGGATAAAAATAATCTTTATTAACTTTACCTCTATCTAATTTTTCAGCCTCTTTTACTCTCTTTTTCATACGTTCTTTGTATGCAGTGTATGGAATATTTTCACCTTTAATTAATTTTTTAAAGTTTCTAAAACTAATACCTCTATCTCTAATTATCTTTTTTAGTGTTTTTTCTGGTACACCAACTTCTAATGCATCTTTTAAGATAAAATAAAAATCTCTATTAACTCTAAGTGTCTCATCTTGTATATTTCTAAATTCATCTGCAATAACTAAAGGTCCTCTTCTATCAAAGTTTTCTAAACTAAAAAATTTTTCTGCTGTCGTTACAGATCTAAACTTTCTATTATATTCTGTAATTTTATATTGCATGGTTTTTGGTACATCTACATTAATAATTCTTATACCAGATAATAATGCAAGTAATTCATCTTGTAGTGTTACCGGTTGACCACCTCTTTTAACATCACCCTCTATACCTTTTATAATTTTTTCTCCTGTGTCAATTGCTGTTGGTCTTACACCTTTAAATATGTGTACTAAACTTTTCATAAAAGCTGTTGGTCCATCATCTGTTTCAGAATAAACTCTAGATCCTGTTTTAGTTACACCACCTCTACCTGCAACCAATGTACCTGCTGGCATAACGTCAAATGTTTTTTCAAGTGCAATAGATTCAGAAACAAACGGGTCAATAAGTTTTCTTACAGGTCCATCCGCACCCAACATTAAATTAAATACAAATTGATCTGCATCTTGTTGTTTTAATTTTTTTTCTTCTATTGTTTTTAACAAAGCAGTTACTGGTTGTGTAACCACATCATATGGACTAAAGTATGAAAAATTAATAGCTTTACCCACACCATCTTTCCATTTATTAATTGGTAATATGGCTGCTCTAGAGTCCCACGGTGCTGCGAGACTTCTTTTGTATGCATCTATCTGTTCTGTTGTTACTCCAGTTAAATTTTGAGCTATTGTAGATACACCTTTTTGTGCACCACCTAATGTAACCAATGCACCCAATAATCTTCTGTAACCATTTTGTCTTAACTGTGCGTTTGAAGATGTTGCTTCTTTAGCACCTATACTTAATATATTGTATGTTGTTCTAATCATCTCTGCAGGGAACGATACAAAGTTACCAAATGGTAGTTTTCTTATATCCTGTACAATCTGTGGAACCTTACTGTATGTTGGATATGTGTTTCTTATTTGCCATGCAGCAGCCTCATCTACGGCCTCATCAAACGTTTTCTTTGCACCCGTAAATGTATTTGTGGGCACAAAATTTCTACCTGTTATCTCTCTTGTCCATTTTGCAATGTCATCTACATTTTTATACATAGATTTCATTTGTGATTTTACATACTCATGACCATACCATTTCCACAAGTTATCACCTCCAGCGTATATTCTTGTAGCTGTTTTAATCATTCTTGTTTCTGCTAGTTTTGATAACAAACTATCTAAATTTTTTACTTTAGCTCCTGCTTTTATTTCTTTTAACACAGCCTGTAATTCTGATGCCACAATGTTTTCATCAATAACACCAAGACGTATTTTATTTTCTAAATTTTCTATAAATTTTTTTTCATCGATTTGTTTACCTGCACCAAATATATCATCCATAACCATCTTAATAGATTCTGTTACAGAAGATCTACCACCTATGTGTCCGTTTGCTAATGGAAACATACTTGCAGAAGTTACGTTTCTAACCTGTGTTGCAGGTGAAAGAACTGTTTTACCAAACTGTGTTGCTACTTTAAATTGTAATATATTTCTATAAGCAGAACTTTGTAACAAACCATCAAATCTACCAGGCACACCTTTAAGAGCTGCATGCATATCTTTTGATGCGTATAGTTTAGATATATTGCTTTTTAATATACCAAGTCCTTTTATTTCACCTATTTTTATTGCATCAAAATTTCTTGCAGCATTTGCTGCACCTTCATCAGCAAATAACCAGCCCTCTTGTAATCCTATTTTAGCAAGTTGATCGTAAGTTTGTTTATTGACAGATTGTGAGATAGCATGTGATGTAGTCTGTAACACCGATGCCTTTAAATTATTTTCCTCACCTAATAATTTTTTAATTGCATCAGGTAATTCTTCTCCTGTTCTAATTAATTTATCTGACCTTAGTTCAGACTTAGATATATTTTTTAAAAGTTGTAATGGGTCTACACCATCTTGTTTTGTGTTTGTTAATATCTTATGCACTAAAGCTTCTGCATAAGCTGTTTGTGCCTGTGCATCCGTCATCTTACCAGTTTTTAAAAGATTAGCCGATTCTTTCATATCTTTATTTCTCTTTACAACATTTTCTAAAATATATTTTACTGCTCCCTCTCTAACTTTTTGATCAGGCATATATTCTGGATTTGTAAATACAGAAAAAGATTTTCTCATGTATGTTTTTAAATTATTAAGTATAAAATTTTTAAGATCACCTTTTGGCAATAACTCACCAAATATTTTTTTAGTATCGATTAATTCTTTATTTAAATTATCGGCTGTTTCTTGTAGTTGTTTCGGCAACTGTGATAACTTTGTTTGTCCTTTTAAATATGCAAGAACCTGGTCTAAATAATATTCTTTACTTGCGGGTGATGTAGTAGCTGTGTTGTAGTATCCTTCAAATGACTTAGCTAAATTATATGATTTTTTTTCTATTGATTCTAAATATTTTTCTATTGTTCTATTTCTTGCCTTTATTTCTCTCTTTGCACCAGATGTAAATTGAAAACCGACGCCTGTTTGTTTACCAAGAGATCTAAAATTAGATAAAAAATTATCTATCTTTTTTAATTTTTTTTCTAAAGGGTCGGAACTCTTTACAGAAAACATTCTCCATTGGTCAAAGTCTGGTAATTGTTTTTTAGGATTTGCAGTAATTACTGTAGATAAAGTTTTATCTATCACATAACTACTTGCGTTTCTTAAACCTTTACCTAAAGCCGTAGATCCAGGTATGTTTGCAACTAAATAAGTTGCAGGTCTAACGGCTAATAAATCCACTCCCTGTAGTGCAACTCCCGCAGGTTTCATCAAACCATATTTTAAACCAACCGATGCTATTTTTGCAAAAGGCTTACCCATCAAAGAAAAGCCTGCACCAATAGTTGCTCCCTCTGCACCAAATCTAATTCTGTTTCTTAATCTTGCAAGCGCAAGATCTCTACCAGACAAACCTTCTTCGTTTTCTTTTTCTAATACTAAGTTTTCTCTTTCAGGGTTTGCAACTATAAAATCCGTTGCACCAAAAGCAGTTGCCATATAGCCAGCTCTTTTTGCAATGTTAGCCACATTACTAGATGCTCCTGCTGCTGCAGCTGCGTCTTTTGCTTTTTTACCTTTTCTTAATAATTTTTTAGCTCTGTTCATTACTTTGAACACACCACCACCTGGTACACCAAACTCTATAAGGACTTTATTAACAGAACCTAATAAGGTTTCTGGACTTTCTATTTTATTTTTTTCATAAACTTCATCTAGTTTTTCTGTAAGATTAGTATCAACAGCTGCGTCCACACCTGTTGTAATTAAATCACCAAAAGAATATCCTAAACTCTGTGCCGCTCCATACACAGATTTTTCCATGTCCTCAAAAAAATCTATATAGTCTTTCTCTTCACCTTTGTCTTGACCAGACATTAATTGTTGTAGTCTATCTGTTTTTAATTTACTAAAAGGATTTGTTTCAAACAACAAACCAAAATTTTTAAGACCATCCCATGTAAATTTAACTGGTCTACTTGGTTTAGATATATTTCTATTGATTGCTTTTTGTATATCGTTAGCTTCGATATCTACTTTTTTATCAAAAGGCTCCATATTATGCCCCCTGTGGTAATGATAAATTTACGTCGTATTGTTGGTTAAAACTTGCGATATCCTCACCCGTTTGAATATTTGCAAAATCTAATAATGCTTGTTTACTATTTGCTAATAACATAACTATCTCGTTTGAAATTTCTCGTGGTAATCTTGTTCTAAGTTCTGTGTAAGATAAATCTTGTACTTCACCTGTCTCTTTTTTTTGTTCTACAACATTTTCCATCATGGGTTTCTCACTACCTATTTTGTAACCTATTCTACCACCGTCAGCTTTTTCTTCAGGTACTTTAAAACCACCACCCATAATTTCTTCAAAATTTGGAAAGTATTGTGCAATATCTTCGGGATCATTGTTTTGTAAGAGTTTAATAATTACTTCTCTTAAAAATTCTTTCTGTGTTTTTTGAGACAAGTAAATAGATTTTATTTCATCTCTTTGTTTATCTTGTAAATCTGATATTTGTTGATTAAAATTTTCAATTTTTTCTAAATAATTTGGATCATTTTCTCGATCTAACTGATCTCTTTTATTTTCTATAGCTCCTATTTGAGTGCTATATATAGCTCTTACAGCGCCTGCTGCTTGCTCTTTTGCAAAAGTTTTTTCATTACCTTTGCCTTGATTTTCAATTCTTTCTCTCTCTAAATCATACTCTGATGCAAGGGCCGTGCCAAAGATATCTTCTGCTCTTCTTCTTTGATCTTCTCTATCAGCTAATTGAGATGCTTGAAATGTTTGAAAAGGTTCTTTAGCTGCAGTTGCAGCTGTTGCGAATATATTACCTCTTGGTGTTTCAGATAATAAATTTAAACCAAACTGTGTTAAGAAACCCGGCAATGCACCTGGCATAAATCCACTTTGTTTTTCTCTAAATTGATCTAATGCTGTTAAACTTTTTTGTGTTGTATCTAAAGCAGCTTGCACAGTTCCGGCATCTTTATATCCAGGTCTATCAAGTCCTGATGTAATACCAGTGCCTGTAGAGCCACCCATTCTAAACATCGGTCTTTTCAATATTCTGTTCATGTTATTTATTTATATTAAATACGTTTGCAGGTCCTTTGTTAAGTGAACCATAAATACCAGCAAGTGTTGTACCAACACCTAGTGCAGTCTGTAATGGTGTAGGGTTAGGTATATTTGTTGTTTGTGTTTGACCAGGATAACCACCCATGATCCCTGTTACTTGGCCAGCAAATCTATCTAATTGTTCTTGTGGTAAGAACGTAGCTTGTCTTGCTGCTTCTCTTTGTGCATCAAGTTGAGCTTGTGCTTGCGCCTGGTTCAGTGCGCCCAACTGACCTAAACGTGAAATATCTGTGCCTTGTAATGCTTGTGTTTGTGCTCCAAGTTGTGCTTGTTGACCAGCTAATCCAGATTGGAAAGCCCCTAAACCTTGTGTTTGACCTGCAATACCAGCTTGAGCTTGACCTAGACCAAATCTATTTTGTATGTCTTGTTGTCTAGCTCCTTGTGCTTGTTGAAAACCTTGTTGCAAGAGACCGGCTTGTAATAACGCTCGTTCTCTCGCAGCCCCTGTGCCAAACTCTGCGAGTTGCACTCCCGCTCGACCACTGCCGAGCGCACCCAAAGCTGTCTGTTGATCTCTTATCTGTTGTTCTTGTATTGCTTTGTTACGATCAAATTCTTGCAATGATGCATCAATCACTTGTGATTGATAAGGGGACATAAATTGTTGTATTTGTGCTGAAGTAGCTGCACCTGTTGGTATGCCACCTAATGTAGACGCTGCAGTTCCTAATTGTCCAAGAGCCTGTGTTCCTAATCCAGCGGCTAAACCTGCTTGTGTTTGTGCTTGTTGTAAAAATGGTTGAAAAGATCCGACACCTGATTGAGCTAAAGTCTGTGCTTGTCTTTGTAATGCATCTTGAGCTGCAACTGTTGGTGCAAGGCCCGCTAAACTTTGTTGTCTAGTTTCAAATTCTCTAGCAGCTTGTTGTCTCGCTTGAAAATCAGCTGTTGCTTCACCCGGTCTTTGTGATATTCCTGCTAGTCCAACTGATACTGTAGGTACACCTGATTGAGCTACTACTTGTTGTGCTAAATCTTGTCCTAAATCTTGTACGAATTGTGCAGGTAAATTTTGTACTACTTGCGTTGACATTATAATACTTCCTCTAGTCTTTTAGATGTTTGAAACATTTCTCTAGCGCCAGATAATCCTTGCGATTCTTCAGATACGTCACCCCCGGATTCGAGATTCTTCATCATGTTATACATAACTTCCGCGCCTTTGTCCACATTTCCATCACCGGCGTTTCTAACAGCATCTGCTGTAAATACAAATTCATTCTTTGATAATCTTGCAGGCACATCGTCAGCCTTCTCCATTCTGCCTATTGGCACAAAACCACCATCTTCTCTAAGGTCCATTTCTTTGCCACCCATATCTAGTAATGGCATAGTCTTCTTGGCTACTGGTTCTACGTCTCCGCCTTTCTGAAAACCTTTTTTATATAACTGTTCAAACATATCAAATTTTTTATCATAAGCTTCGTTTTCTTTCGCCATTTCAGGAGATACACCATACATTGTTTTAAAACCTTTATATAAAGAACTTTTAGCTAATTTTTTCATTTCTTTTTCACTCATCACAGCACCTGCTTCGTCATATCCTAACCTCATAATACCGCCATCTGCTTTAAATGCTCTTGCTCTAAAATCATCTTGTCCAGCTGCAGCTTTTAAGATTTGATTTCTAGCTTCTTCTATGTCTATACCAGTGTTATCTGCAATTTGTTGTGCTTCTTCCTCTTGTTGTGGTGTTAGTAATCCTGCTAACACTGATGCTGCTGTTATACCTAATCCTATTTTACTACCAGCTGCTTTTGCAAATTTATCACCTAAAGTTGATCCACCAATAATATCTCCAACGTTTCCAAATATAGCACTTAAACCACCAAAGCCTCCAAAGCCTTGACCACCTCTAGTTACACCTGGTAACATTTTACCAAAGAATGTACCACCACCTAAACCATAACCTAAGCCAGCGATTAGTGCAGCTTTACCTATTGGTGACTTAACAACTTTCTTAACAGCTTTTGTTGCTTTCTTAACTAGCTTACCCAAGAAATACATTTGTCTTCCTGTTTCAAGGTCCATGATCCCACCTTCAGGACTCATCATACCACCTTCTTGATAACCTATTCGTCCGCCATTAGCTCTAAATGCTAATCTTAAACCTACGTCTTCTTCTTCGCTATCGTCACCATCACCTGGTGTTATGTTTTGAGGAAATAAAATTTGATTGTCTGGTCCATCATTACCTTGATTAAGTGGATTACCGTAAGCGTCTATTTGGTTATCTAATCTTTGACCCATATAATCTTTATAAGCTTGATTTTTTTCTGTCAAACTCATATTAGCAAAACGTTCTTCTGTTAATGGCTCACCTTTATAATTAAATTTTCCTGCAGCTAAAACACCTTTTTGTTTTCTGCCAAATATATCTGTAGTAGGTCCAGAAAAAAATTGTCTAGTTTTTTTAGCTCCAGCTTGTAAAGGTTTTTCTAATAAACTTAAACCTATACCTAAAGGAGTTGGAAGTGTTCTTTTAGTTCTATCTTCTCTATAAGGATCATTAACAAAAAGATCTAACATTGCTGCTGTGTCGTCTTTTTCTTCATCATAGTCTGCAGGTAAGTCAAACATGTCTGTTACATATTTAGCTCCCATTCTTTTTCTTCGATCTAAAGCTTTACGTTCTATTTCTCTTTTATTAAACGTTTCTGCTGCTTCTCTTTCTCTTTGTTCTCTTTCCGCTGCCTCTGCTGCTCTTGCATCTATAGCTGATCTCGCTCTTGCAAAGTCATCATCTGAACCGCCGCTACCACTTCCTGCATCAAAATCTGCTGAAGCGTCTTTGTAATCGTCGTCACCAAAACCTGCATCAGGTCCATAGTAACCAGGTCGACTTCCATCTCTTGTTGGAGTGACTAACATAGAGCCACCATTACTTCCCATAATGCCTCCTTGTCTTCGTAACTCTCTTACTATTTGTGCTCTAGTTATTGCCATCGTACCATTCTATTTTGTTTCACCGAATAAATCAAGGCTCGGCATTATCACTCTGACATCTCTTCTTATGTCCTCTGGTGGTATACCTTTAGCCTTCCATTCTTCATCATTCTTGTATTTCTCACCTGTTTTAAGATTAGATATTTCTTCTATTATCTCTTTTGGTTTTATTACTTGCATTACGTTGTTACCTCTCTTGGCTGTATTTCTAATATTGAAGCTATGACGTGCAGCTCGTTCGCGTCAGCAGCCTGTACTTTAAGTATTTCACTCTCCTCCATGACAAGAGGTTGAGTTAATAATTCTGTTGTAGCTTTAGATGCTATAGCTTTATCTTTAAATAAATTAAAAATAGCACCACTAGCATTTACTAAAGTTATTGTTATTGTGCTCCCTGATCCAGCGTCCTCGGACACTAATAATGACTTAACAACTGCTGACTTAAAACTAGGCACTGTGTATAGTGTAGTTAAATCTGTTGTAGTTAAATCTACTTTTTTATTTATAAAACTATTAGCCATTAATTTAAAAAGAAGTTTTGTGCTTCTACCTCATCTTTTAATTCTTCTTGAAACGTTGTATTTAATTTTTCTACAATTGCATCAAGATCTCTAACCTGTGCCTCTGCAGTTCCTAAATCATATTCTTGACTTGGTCTTGTTAATACTTGTACTATCTTTGCCATTATCTTCTTCCGTCTGGTTGTATATCTAATCTAAAAGTTCCTAACTTCCAACTTTGACTAGCTCCTGTATTTTCTATTTTTAAAGATACTGCTCTGCCTCTTGCACGAGTATCTACTTTTTGTGTGCTAGATGTTATATCAAATGGTCCAAGTGATGAGCTCGCTCTAGTGTCGTTTGGAAAATTTCTTATATTTAATGTAACTCTTGTAGATCCTGTTTGTGAAATAAAGTCTGGTATAAATCTTCTTATCTTCATTAAAAACTCACCATCTCCTCTAAGATCAGCTGTGCCTGTTGATTGACCTAGCGCACTTCTTCTTTGACTTATGTCATAATCTCCAGAAGATATGTTTGCAAGTATTGCAGTTGTTGCACCACCTCTAACTTGGTCTGTCCCTGTTTCGTGTTCATAGTATGTTGTTCTACCCTCTGTGTTTCCTACAACATCAAACGAAGTATCATTAGCACTATCGTATTCTGTTGCATGTGGTAAACCAAAGACGGCAGAGTCTTGCCACATTGTTCTAGCTAAAGTTCCTACAGTCCACACTGGTCTTTGTGGCGAAGAATCAAAATAATTATATGCAACCATTTTATTTACAACCGATGATGAAGAACTTGGATAAAACCACATGACCTCACCAAACAAATTATTTAATCCAGCGGACACCATTTGATTACCAGAATCTAAATTTATATCATTGTATACATGATCTTCTACTAAACAAGCTAGTGATTCTAGTTTACCAGCATATCTAAAGAAACCATTCTCTGACATCCAATATGCAGAACCATCAACTTCAACACATGCGTTCTGCCCAACCAGTCCACAGTTAGTTCCAACCTGTGAAAAGGCAAATGTAAATGGTTGACCAACAAAACGTTGTGTGAATAATGCTGTGTCAGTCCAAACATAAATTGCATCACGACCTCTGATTGCTCCTCTGATCTGTGATCCGTCGGCCAGTCTTTGTGTACCAGCTGTATTGGTTGCTGTTGGTGTATAAGTATTTATATCCTCTTGGTCCGAGAATCTAATAAACATATCATCTTGTGTGCCAGTGTCACCTATAGTTGTTTCTGTTCCAAAAAATACTAAGTGTCTATCCGGTGTGGATACCAACATATGTCTTGATGCAGTTGGTGCACCAGTAATAATTACAGCTCTTGTATCTGTTGCATTTGTTGCAGCAGAGTTCCATTCAAAAACAGCGCTATCATGTATTAAACAAATAGCTTTATCACCAAAATTATCTAATGACCACATACCTGGTTCTAATACTAAGTCTCCAGATGCTGCTTCACCCCAACCAATAAATGTTGTTGTACTAGTAATAGTTGCTCCACCACTATGTGCTGCTTTTGTAGTTCCACCTACTTCTCTAGTAACACCTGTAAGTTCTCCTGTAGCTGCAATACCTGTATAAGATATTTCTTCACTATCTATTTGTAAAAAGTTTGTTCCTGCTGTTGGAAACTGTGATGAGTCTACTAATATAATACCTGTTGTTGCAGTGTCTGTAATACCGTTTTGTAGCGTAGTTGTTGGATTACCAGCAACTGTTCCACCCCAAGATCCTAGTGACCAACCAAAACCTTTTGCTTGAACAGCTGGTCCTACAGGATAATAATGCTGTACTCTAATACCACCTGATGTTGTAGCACCAGATCCTGACTCATTTGATGGCATTGTAATAGTTAGAGTTGTGCTCGTAGGCACAGTTGTAACCATAAATTTTTTATCTTTAAAATCTGCCTCTGCAAAGTTTGAATTTGTTATTGCAGAAAAACTGTCTAATAATATTATATCACCCGCACTAATGCTGTGTGCACTGCCAAAAGTTATTGTAACTTCAGCCGATCCATTAGTCGTGGTAAATGCACTTGTAAGCGTTGTTGTAGATTTAATCGGGTGTATGTCATAATATACACCACCAGAGAAAGCATATAAAATTCTGTTTGTACCGATGATTGCATATTTTCTAGCTAAACTATTTACGAAATGATGTAGTCCTCGACCTGCGCCTGTAAGATTACTATCTCCTAGTTGTTTCCAACCACCTATCTTTTCAGGTATACCATAACGAAACCTAACATTATCACAGTCTGTCCACTGTCCCTCTGCCTGAGTTTCTGTTATTTGTTTGTTTATACCTGGCTGAAAACCTATCTTTTGTAGCATATAACCTCATTATATATTAAAAGGCCCAACTTACAAATGAGTATCGGGTGCCTTTTGTTGCTTCTCTAACTTCATGTGGGTACATAAAATTAGATGGAAACAATAGTATATCACCCGTTTTTAACTTAATTTCTTCTCCTCTGCAATAGAATTCAGAGCCCTCATAGTCTTCATTTAAATTAGCTACAATAGACACTATTGGAACTCCCTTCATTTGACCATCAAATATACTGTGTATATGATCATAGTGTTCCCTCATCATGGTGCCAACTTGATACCTATTAAATCTTATTGGACTAAATTTACTAAGCCATGGTCCTTGAGTCTTTTGTCCTGGTACACTATGCTTTTCTTGATACTCACCTAATGCTTTAACTAAGTATGGTGTTATCTTTGCTTGTTGTTCTTTAGTGCAATTCATTACATCTAATTCTTTCGTAGGCTCAGATTCAAATGTACCTGCAGCATAATTATTCCAAGTATGTTTTTTCCATATACCTTTGTTACATTCATCTATTAATTCTTCACATACTTCTTTTGGTATATGGTTTTTTACGTATATATAACTTTTAATTGTGCTCATTCATCATCCTCCTTATATCTAAATGTGTTAAACTTTGTTCTGATCCTAATGCGTCTATACTAAACGTATTAAAAGATATACTAATTCTATCTTCATCACCTTGATTAATTGGTACGCTATGTTTTAGTGATGATGGAAATAATATTAATTCACCTGGTTTACAAGGCAACATAAAAGATTCTGAATTTACATGATTGTATTTTATAGGATCTAGTTTTATACCATCTTGGTTTGTTTTTGAAAAAGATATAGGTGGTAGTTTTTCATTTATTTGAAAATACATTACACCCGATATAATACTATTTGGATGCACGTGTTCGTGATGCTTGGACCCTTTTGGATTTCTGTTAGCCCAACACTGAGTGATAACTAATCTTTGTTTTGAGTTTAAAACATTCGTCGTAAATTTATTTACAGATTCACCTAAAAAGTTTTTTATGTTTTTTAATTTTTCTTGACGTAATAGATATGAATCATCGGATCTATAATTACCGTTTTGTTGTTGTTCACGATAACTAATAGTTTTTAAATATGCTAACTCCTCATCAATTGATTGTTCGTAAGGTACAATTAATAAAGGCGTAGGAAACAATTGTAATAATTCTTCTTTCATACAGAATTTATACTATATTTTATTAAGCTTGTAAACCACCATGTGAGTCAGAAGTTCCACCATTCATTATATTTCTATTTGCTATTATATCACCAAAGTCTGTAGCATTACCTGTTGATGCAATAGTTACAAAATCGATAACATTTGTTTCTTCTCCAGATGCTGCAATACTTCTTATATTATTTGAAGTTGCTGAGAGAGAACTTCTACTTGTTGTCAAATCACCAAAATCTGTTGCATTACCTGTTGACGCTATTGTGATATATTGAATGTTATTTACTGAACCTGGAGCTATATATCCTCCACTAGATAAACCTCTAGTTTCAGAAGCTGATCCTCCAGCATTTTGTACAGTTGAAGTTGCTGTATCTCCAAAGTCTGTGGCGTTACCTGTGGATGCTATTGTTATGTATTGAATTACATTAAGTGCACTTCCATCATTTCCACCAATAAATACACCTCTTGTAGGAGACGCTAATCCAGTAACTCCCACATTAACTGCTGTTAAATCACCAAAATCTGTTGCATTACCGACTGAAGCTATTGTAGCATAATCAATTATATTTACATTTGAGGGAGTTTGACCACCACCCCATACTCCTCTTGTTGAACTAGATAATGCTCCGCCTTTATGTCTAGCTTGTGTTAAATCACCAAAATCAGCAGCATTACCTTGTGATTGCATTTCAACAGAATCTATAATATTTACAATAGTAGAATCATATTTTCCTCCACCAAAAACAGCTCTAGTGTGACTACCTAAAGCTCCAAGTTCATATCTTCCTTGTGTTAAGTCACCAAAATTTGATGTGTTACCTAATGTTGGTATATGTAATATTTGAATTATATTACTATTTCCAGGATCACCACCTCCTATAAAAGCTCTCCCTGATCCAGGCATATAGGTTACTGATGGTAGTTGTGATTCTCCAGGCACCAAACCACCACCACAATTAGAAGCACCAGTTCGTGCGCTATTTGCAACAGTTAAGTCACCAAAATCTGTTGCTGTTCCTGATGTAGTAAAACTAATTGATTGAATTACGTTTTGAATACTTGGTGCAAAACCTCCAGCAAAAACTCCTCTTATATTATCAGAAACTCCCTGATCACCTTGACCGTTTGTTGCTGCAAGTAAATCACCAAAATCTGTAGCATTACCTAGAGTAGATATAGTTACCTTATCAATTGTACTTATACGACCTGGAGTTTGTCCACCTGCAAATAAAGCGATAGTATTTGATGAAGATCCACAAATATTAGATACATTAGATGTAAGATCTCCAAAATCAATTGAGTCACTAGTTGTTGCAATTTCTACGTAATTAATAGTGTTTGATAAATAAGGAGATCCAGGTATATCTCCTCCTGCAAGTAAACCTCTAGTTGGTGAAAAAGCACCTGCAGCTGTATATTGTGTCACTGTACGATTATTACCAAAATCTGTAGCATTACCAGTTGATGCAATTGTAATAAAATCTATTACATCAGTAGTATTGTCTGAAGAAGTATAACCACCAGACTCTATTGCTCTAACTTGATTACTACCGCCTGCCGCTCCATTTTTTACTACTGTTAAATCTCCAAAATCAGCTGCGTTTCCTGTAGAATTAAATTGAACATAATCAATAATATTTTGATACCCTGCAGGACCACCAGTGGTTCCTCCCATAGCAACTGCTCTAGTATCACTTCCTCCCCCAACTGCTTGATTTCTGGCTAATGTTAAATCACCAAAGTCTGTTGCGTTACCACCATTAAAAGTAATTTTATCAATTAAGGCTGTATTACTTGGAGTTGCACCACCCATAAACAAACCAATTTTAGAACCACCTTCGTTGTTTCTTCTTAATTTATAAATATCTTTTGCATCAAATAATTTTCCTGAATTAGACATTATTGTAATCCTCCATGACCATTAGAATTTCCACCACCACCTGAAGTAGTTGAATAACTTAAATCTCCAAAATCACTAGCATCACCTGTTGAACCGATTGTTACATAGTCTATTGTATTCACAGCTGTAGGGGTTTGCCCACTCATAAAAACACATCTAGTTGCATTAGATGCTCCGTTTGAACCTTGTCTTGCTTGTGTTAAATCTCCAAAGTCTGTTGAATTACCAGTTGAAGCAATTGTAACATAGGTTATTGTATTAGTCACACTACCTGTATTTCCACCTCCAAATAAACCTCTTGTGCTATTTGAATTTCCACCTAAATAATTTGTAGCAGTTGTAAGATCACCAAAGTCTGTAGCATTACCTTGTGTAGTAAACGTTATATAACCTATTACATTTGTTGCCGATCCTGTATCTCCTCCTCCAATAAGTCCTCTTGTAGATGATTGTGAAGGAGCACATCTTTTTACTGATATTGTTAGATCACCAAAATCTATACAATTACCAAGTGAGGATTGTATAAATTGTTGTATTGT
>JACLAC010023156.1_pt1 | contig 19993 bp, 17 predicted proteins | sample 8027881 | NCBI WGS metagenome assembly JACLAC01 (sample SAMN15725517, study PRJNA655200) | protist metagenome | isolation source: fluorescence activated cell sorting (FACS) single amplified genomes of... | place: Spain: Blaines Bay Microbial Observatory, Mediterranean Sea | collected 2016-01-19 | reverse complement strand
GGGATGTGTTGAATCTTTTATGGCAGGTTTGAGCGAGACGGAAATCGAATGTACACATAGAACGTTCTGAGATGCGATACAAATGCTTTTTTCAGAAATTATGAGCCAAGACGTAGTTTCTTGGTTATTCCATAATTCATGGCATGACTTAAGGAAACCACAAAATCGGGGCCTAAATTTCGGATCTTGCCGTGACTCAATATATTGCCTTATGCTCATCGCTCGGCCCAAAGGAAATTCAGACTGAAAAATGGGATGCAGCTCGAGCACGTGTCTGATTTTCGGAGGCTCCAGCACAAAAGCTTTTTTTATTACGACAACGTGGTATGAAGCGTAGTAGGTCCTAACACAAGGTAGGTCCCTATGTCGTCAAAATCCTTTTTGCACATCATTTCAGCTCTCTCCAAAATTAAGCAGTGAGCATAAAAGCTTGCATACTTTTGAACATAACACCTTCGTGTAGTGAAGTTCACCATAAGTCGCAGTATATCACAATCACGGAGCAGTACGTGTAGAACGAGTGGACAAAAATCAAGGGACCATGGTGGCATTTAGAAAATCGAACTTTCTGTTCATAATGGCATTTTTGTTTTCAAAAGAGATGGGAGCAACGAGTCTGTCTACAAATGTCTGTATCGATGTTGGAGAGGAGGAAATGACATGTACGAGAGAGGTTCTTGAAACGAGAACTCTATACGACAACGAATCAATCAATGTCGGCGTTACTCAGCGAATCGATGGGTCGGATGCTGAAAAGCAAGCAGTACGGGATGTCCTAAAGCACATGGATCATTATTTTTTCCACGAAGTTCTAGCTTTACCAGAATATGAGTACGCTCGCTCAAGATGGTACGAAGAATTAGATCTGCCCAAAAATTTGGGAACAATGATTTGCAACAAAGTGTCTAACACATTTCGTCCCTTTCTTTGGTTTTCAACATCAACATGCCTTTATTCCTTTCGGACGTAACTTCCAAATTCTGGTTTGCAGCAAAAATTCGAATGAGGTAAGTGATTGTGTATCAAACTAGCTAGGCATGTGCTGTTCATTATGGGGTCACCTCATTCTAAGCTGACGATTGCGCTCTCTGTTTGCAGCTCTGTGCATTTTGGTCATCGATTGGTAGGTGAAACAAAAACAATTCTCTTTTGACTTGGGTTAAGAATTTGTAGTGATGCATTGTTTGAGCGAGATGTAAAAGTGAACGAAAGGCTGCTCACACTTGATTTTGTTGAATGTTCATTCGAAAATATCATCAAACCACTAGGCGAGTGCGAGTCCAACAGGGTGTTCATGTTGACCAATTGCCCTGCAGCGTGTCGATTTTGTTTGCTTTTGCACTCTGGTATGGCTTCATAGCCTGAGCAGAATCAGGGACTTGATGATTATACAATTGATTCCTTCGTGAAAGAATCTCAACCTTTCAAAAACATTGCTTCATGCAACTTGTTTCGAAGATAATGGAAACAAAACGAGTTATTATCCTAGATCAAAAGAACGAATTGCATCCGGGGTAGAAAAATGATCACAATGCTGAAAAGATCAAGTCTCCGAGCAATTGATATCTTGAATGCGAACTCTGCTACAACGACCACGTAGAACCCGAACAAATGAAAATTGTTTCTTCGAAAACCATCTTCGAGAATACCGCGTGCTTATGCAACCAAGTTATGTCTATTTTGTTCTCAATGAAAGTTCTGGCGTGAACGTTTGTGTGGTCGCAAGAAAATTTGTTCCACTTCTACTCTGTTGAACGGAAGTAGGACCTATTTTAACTTGATAGAATTCACAACAAGCCTGCTCATGCGAGTAAAACGAAATACTAAATAAGATTCAATCAAACACATTTTCTATCGTATATACAAAATTTTAGAAGACATCTAAAAGACTGAATATGGAAGGTGACAAATGGTTTCCCTCTGTGCGTTCATGCCTTTGTGTCGAAGGACTAATTCAGTCGGTTTTTCTGCGGCATTTCTACACAAGTAGAAAATTCTCAAAAATTCATTAATCTTTCTCGATCCGATCTGTTCGTCAATGCGCACACATCTCTCCCTGGTCTCCTGTAATTGCTCCTCTTTCATTTACCAAGACCTCGAAAAACAGCCGTGAAATCATGAAGTGTATAGTCTGGTGTCTACAACTTCTCTTGACTTTACTCCTTGCAGGAAAAAGCTTGTCGGAATCACCACAAAATTCTGGTGTCTGCGAATCGTCTCCCGACGAAAAAGAATGTAGGAACGAAAGCGTCGACGGGGGTAACTTTAACAACAACGTTCGTGTAGTGACACAAGAAGAACTCGAAAGCAAAATAGGGGAAAACGATAGCGAAATTTGGCTCTCTGTCCTTGGAGAAGTTTTTGACGTCACAGAGGGGAAATCATTTTACGGGAAAGGAATGTCGTACAGTGGCCTCTCTGGGAAAGATTGTTCCCTAGGGTACGTCACTGGTATTTTCACGGCGGAAGAAGCTGCAAAAGACACCGATGAAATCACTGACGATATGATACCGGGAGTGCTCGAGTGGTTAAGCTTTTACAAAACTCATGACTCGTACAAATTTGTTGGATACCTTGTTGATCCTCGATTCTATGACGAGCATGGAGAACCGACAGCAAAACTCATCGCCACGAGAAAAAGGATTTCATTATTAAACAAGTCTAAATAAATGGTAATAGAATTCTATAGCAATTTTAGTTACAAAGCAAATGAACGAGTTTCTTTGAATCCCAAATTTATTATAATCAATTCTAATAATAAAAATTCTTCCACATGATCAGATTTAATAATCACCGGTCAGCGCGGGATGATCCCATGGATCAGACGGCTTCTCTTGTGGAGGTCCACCTTGGGGACCTCCGTTGGGAGGACCACCAGACGGGGGCGAATAGGGTGGCCGTTGTTGTGGCGGATACTGCCCTGGTGGTGGCTGCTGACTTCCGTAACGAGCCTGCATAGGACCACGTTGTTGGCCGTTCGGCGTTTGAGGGTAAGGTGCATCCCTCCTTGGCTGCATATTGGGGTTACCTGGTTGTCGAGGTGGCTGCTGTGGATATTGGTGAGGTGCCGGTGGTTGCTGTCGTCCAGGTGGTTGAACTGATCCACTTTGTGGTGGTGCACCATATCGAGGCTGTTGGCCAGGTGGAGGCCCATATCTACCAGGTGGCTGCTGTGGCCCGCCAAACGTTCTTGGTGGAGGACCACGTCCTCCTGGGCCGCCTGGACCATATCCTGGGTTTGGACCCGATGGTCGACCTGGATAGCCCGGTGGAGAAGGCTGACCTCCTAGGTTATAAGTAGATGGAGGACTAGCCTCGTTGCTCTCAAAGACTCCTCCTACTGTCGATTTCGCTGTTTCCCAGAAACCTTTGGACAGGCAAGTGGCAACACAAAAAAATTAGTTATTCATTTTTCAAAGAAGGAAAAAAAAGCTCAAGCGGAAAGACGCCACAATTATATCAACTGAACTCACTTGAACCTTTTTCGCTTATACTTTTTCCAGCCTCAGTTGCGCCTGAAACAACTTGATCTCGAGCCGAACCAACCACTTCTTTCGTCCTGCTACCGAAACTAAGAAGTGCTCCCCATGAGTTACTCAAAGCCTCCTGGACTGCGGATGGACCAGTGTCTTGTGCAACGAGCTGCCCGGCGCCAGGCTGTTGAGGTGGATAACCTCGCTGGTAAGTATTTGTATTGCCATATCTTGGATCATATTGGCCCTGTCCTGGTGGTGGATACGCACCAGGAGGAGGGTACTGCCTTTGATAATACTGGGGTGGAGGTCTCGAATTTTGTGGAGGACCTTGCTGTGCGGGTGGTTGGTATTGATTGGTCATGGGAGGAGGTTGATTCCACGTTTGTCCTTGAGTTGGAGGAGCGCCATTGTTCTTCGGTGGGGGGTTCTCAGCTGACTTTGGCACACCCCATGGACCAGTATTTGATGGTCCACTAGGTGAGGCTTGTGCTTCTCTCGCCCTTTCTGGTGCTTGCTGTTGTTTCGGAGGACCAGCGTTGTACGTATGCTGTTCCTGAGGCTTAGGTACACCCCACGGTTGGGCTGGATTCGAAGGAGGCTCGTCGACCTTTGGTTGTTGTGGCACTCCCCACGCAGCAGGTGGAGCCTGCTGCTGTGGTTGTGATTGTTGAGGCGGGCCGTCGTATTCGGCCTTTTTTACCTCCGGTTCACCTCTTACGGACGGGGTGTCCGTAGAGTTCGATTGACCCCAATCCTGACCACTAGACTGTGTCGAGCCCCAACGATCCTGTGGATACTGATTTTGGCCCTGGCCACCCCAGGCATTCTGATCATTCTGATTTTCAGCAGGAGGCGACGACGAGTCTACCGACGGGGCACCACTAGAAATATCTTCCGATGGTTCTTGCTTTTCCGGCTCCGTAGTAGCAACTGCGGCACTCTGTTCCGACGCTACTGGTTCTTCCACCTTAGTCTCACTTTCCTTCAACACTGGCTCTTCGGCCTCTGGAGCTTGCGGTCTGTCCCATGAGGTTGTACCATCAGCTGCATTGTAGTAGTAATATTGTCCAGAATTTGGATCGAAGTGCTCACTCCATCCATCTGGGAGTGGAGGCTTCTCGGATTCTTCTGGAGCAGGTCCGGAATCGGGCGTCGATGCACTTGGTTGCGCAACACTCGACGCTTGATTAGGTTCCGAATACCATCGATCCGGTTGCTGGTACTGCTGCTGTTGCTGCACTTGCTGGCCGTATCCACCATATGGGTACGATCCAGATGGACCATTCGCTCCAGTGGGTGTGAAAAGTGCGGCCACCAATAGCACAGTGCCAATCACTTTCTTCCTCTCGAATTGTAAATTAGCCATCTTTACCAAGTCAAAGCTCCGAAAACTGATTGAATGATAAGCTGGATTGATGCCAGCGTGACTTTCTGAAGGTGAGGGAAAATGTGTCGTCTTGTCGAAAGAGACGAAGATTTTTGAAGATTGTGTGCAATCGCAGTGGCAATCAAAGGAAACCTTGTTCATGATAGCGGACGCTCCCGTTGCACAACAAGTGATGAATGTTTGCGAATCGCGTGAATTCCAACACGTGGAGTAAACGCGCCGAAAATGAGTTTTGAATTTTTCACGCGTTATTTTTGAAAATTATCTCCACGTGTCACAAACCGTACAACATTGTGTTTCGTAATTGTACTTTAGGGTTCAGGTTATATTTCTTCGTGTGAGATCTTGCCCCTTTTTGGTTACACCCCCAAATGTGAAATTGCTCAAAATAGGGACTACAATCACAAGCCGGTAACACACCTTCCAATAAAAATCATCTGCATACGGTTGTGATGCACCTAAGGCGCTCGTAGAAAAGTACTGATCTCCGTACTGATATACTCCGTTTGCACATCAGCGACGACCGAAATTGAAAGTCGATTGGCAAGGTCTCGACATCAACAGCTTACACTGTTTCTTTTGTATCACACGGCGACTTCCGTCACAAAAGTATAAGCAAAATGGTCTTTGTTTCAGTTGTTTCGAGGGCTGCCCTCGCCGCGAACACAAAGAAACTTTGCGGAACAACTTTGGTCCGTAGTCTTTGTAAGTCTTAGCTCAGACAATGTGTTTGCGTTTGCGCGGTTGTAACCTTTGGGTTCGTTGTCGTTCCCTTTACCGGGACATCGTATTGTGTTATGTTGGATCATGATCTTCCAAGACTTGGGTCGCTCATTTATTTCTTATTCTCTGAATCGCATAAAAAATCTAGCGACTGTCCCGGATTCCATCAAGCGGGTTGGTCAAACCTCGGCATTCCCAAATGAATACCCGGGCATGAGTTATGAATTCAACTGGGCTCTGAACGGAGATGGAGTTACCCCTCTAAAACGCTCTGCCTTCCGAATCAACAAACCACTTGATCTTAAACTAGCTGGCCTCACCCCACCAAAGACAAATCCATTGAAGGTTAAGGGCAAGGCCATTGCTGAAGCAGGCACTGAAGCTCTGACATTCGAAAGCTTTGACCAATTCTGTCAGGAAGCTAGAGATCAATTGTCCCTATCGGATAGTTTGTATTGCCCTGAAGGGCACGTACCAGGAACACAAACCGGTGTTCGTGTGATTTCAAATTCTAGTACTTTGGCTCCCAAATTGGTGGCTTACTTGGACCGGTGCCCAAAGACGTCTCCTCCCGGATCCATGCCTATCACCTGCTTTGTTCTGGAAGGCTACCCTGAAGAATTCTCTGGATACTCGATCGAAGAAATCGAAGTGCCAATAGAGCCCGAAGAAGGAGTGACTGTCTATGATCTTGGATATCAGCCAAAGGAGGCCAAGTCCGTGGCAACAGTCGTTGTTGTCGGGAAGTCACCCGATCTAGCAAAAATTGTTGCTGGTGTAGAAGCTAGCCAGAAGGCACTTGTTGAGGATGAAATAGAGCGTGCCAAAAATGCCGAAGAACAAGCTGAATAGATGATTAATAGTTTTTTCGAATCGACTTTGAAGCGACATTCCGGACTTGTACTTAGAGTAGTTTATGTTAGACCGTCGTTGATGAAAATTCGCATAGCACCACAACTAGTAGCAAAACACATCTCTACAACAAACGAAACTTTTATTGTATTCTTTGTGGTTAACTTTCAAGTAGAGTTATAAAAAGTTCAAAATGGGAGGAATTCTCGTGAATTGTGTAGATTTTTTGAAGCCGATGGCATGAAGCTCTTGTACGTAAGCGTCCCAGAATTACTGTGCGTAGATGTGTTGTGCTCCTTTACTGCGCGACCAAAGCTTGACATTAGAACGGAACTAAAACCGTTGATTCTTTATTCTCTAAAAAAAGTTGAAGTCGTCTTTTCTTTGTCTACACCATACACTCAGACATCATACCGCCTGAACAGGTGAAGAATAAGGAAACTCTCTTCTTTTTAATTTCTTTAGGACACAGCATCGTGTGTACCATAACGGGAAAAGGCCAGAAGATAGCTGGAAGCTGTTGAACAAAAGAGAATGGCAGAACCGAACGACGCGAACTTGGATCGTTTTCAACCTCCCTCTCGTCCTCGTGCAGAGAATAATCCGAACCAGGCGGCGTTGCGCCAACGTGCGCTCCGAGCGAATGCAGGCAACAACGCCGATCCTGGCGTCAATGCACTAGCATTAGCAAATATGAATATTGGAGGGAATCCACGTGCCGAAAATCCTGGGCGCATGCACCTAGAGACAAGAAATGACAACGTCAATGCATATTCTGACGAGGATTATGAGTATCTAGCCAACAGCGGTAGCCTGAATGGTTGGTCAATGGTTGAAGTGGTCGATGGAACGCCCCCCGCTTCGAGAAGTTTGCACGCCGCGGCTATTTTAAATGACGTATTCTATTGTTTCGGTGGATACGATGGTTTGAGTCGCGTGAACACTTTCCATGCTTTTTCCTTTGCAGAGAAGCGCTGGAGTCCTGTTCTTCCATCAGCAAACTCGGCTGGACCGCCGAGTCCTAGGGACCGACACGTTGCTGTTGCATTCGGGAATTCATTTTATGTGCATGGTGGTTTCAACGGGACAAGCAGAGTGAGCGACTTTTGGCTTTTCGATTTGAGTTCCATGTGTTGGAGGGAGGTCGCGGTTCTAGATGGGAGGCCACCTTCACCGCGCCATTCCCATTCCGCAGTTGTTCATGGTCATTCACTTTATATTTATGGCGGATACGATGGTAGTTACAGTAAGTTATTCGATATTGCTCTTTTCTCCCAAATTGGCCTCACTTTCCATGACAAATACTCAAACACCTGATTTTTCTTTCTTCCAGAATCCGATTTGCATGAATTTGATTTCAACACCAGTAGGTGGAGTTTGGTTCCTACAACTGGAAGACGACCGAGAGCCAGATATAGAGCCACAACAGTTGTGCATAAGAACTATATAATTCTCTACGGAGGACATGATGGAACGAGGCACTTGTCGGACACCCACATTTTCGACATAGAAAATCGCGTTTGGTCACCATTGGTCACTGAAGGGAGCATCATTCCCCGCGATAGTCATGTAGCCGTTGCTCATTCGAATAGTATGTACATATTTGGAGGATCCAGTGGAAGTGCCATGAATGATCTTTTTGAATTGCAGCTTCCTTCAAACTTCTCTCTCCCAGCTAGATGGTAAGTTGGATTAAGAAATCTCACTATTCAGCAGAACACGCTGTGTAGTGTCCCTAGATCTGAATCAATGCAGCCTACTAACTTCCCTCTCTTCTATTTATGTCTTTGAAGGCGTCAAATTAAAAGCTCTGGACTAAACGAGCCTCTCGCCAGATTCTGTCACGTTGGTGTGTCGTACAACGACGGTGAGTTTTCTTGCATAATTTTTCTCGATCACGATATAATTTTGACAGACAGTTCACTTCTGACATCTATATTGTATCTGTTTTGACGGGCTTCTAGCTTTATTTGTGTTCGGGGGCTACGATGGCGCGACGCGACTCAATGACTTTGTGCGTTTCGATTTTGCTGTTTATGATTTGAGCTTTGAAGTCCCATCTTCCACCCTGGTTTCGGAATTTCGCGCTCTTGTCAATAATGAAACACTATCCGATGTCACATTTATTGTGGAAGGAATCCCGGTGTATGCACATAAACTGTTCTTGATGCGTTGCTCATACTTCCAAGCACTGATGCTTGGTGACATGAAAGAGTCAAAGATGAAAACAATTCGTATCGAACAAGTGTCACATGCAACGTTTCTAAAGATTTTGGAGTATCTTTATACCGATCAGTTACGAATATATCTGGATTGTGCTATGGAATTATTTGAAGCGGCTGACCTCTTTTGCATTCCAAGACTCAAGACAATGTGCGAAAAAAGAATGTTGCAATCGATCAATGTCGAGAATGCTGCTGCAATTTTCCATGCTGCTGATTTGCATTCGGCAATGGCTCTCCGAGAAAAAGCGAAAAAGTTCATCCTATCCCACTTTGAACCAATTTCAAAAACAACGTCTTTCGAAGAGATGGGGCGGAGTAATATTGATCTAGTTTTTGAGCTGCTCCAAAACCGTTGATGTTGACACGAATCTCGGTGAATCTTGCTGGCTCTTCTGAGCTTGTTAAGGTGCTCATCAGTATTGTATAAACAATATCATCGATATTTCTGATGCATATTATTGTAAAATGATTATATTCTCATTCTCAAGTGATCAGTTATCGTCTAGTAGAGGATCTACTTTCCGCTACATTAAAAAGCTTGCAATTTGCAATTTACAGTATTTTTTTGTTTCTGGAAAACGTGATGTGGGCTCTGCTTGCGCTTCACCATGTCGCGCGACCAACAAATGCGAATAATGAGAACAACCACGGTTGGTTTGGTACGATTCATTCTACAGCATTCAGTACTATCCAGCGCACTTTAGTCCTGGAGGCGATGTCGATGTCGAACGAATTAGTCACAATTACGAAATAGCCAATAGCCAAAAGGCCTCTTCTCTTGTCGACGAGATTGTAGTGATTGAAACAATGTCAGACGTTGACATAAAGTCGAAGATGTCCTCGGAGGATACAACTGTTGACTATGTAGAGCCTGAGAGTGCAAACGGAGCCGAAACCGACGATGATGCCAAACTAGACGATGCCAAACTAGACGAAGTCGAAGAAGAGCCTCAGAACATTGAGCTTCAATTTCTGTCTCCTGAGCAGAGATTGGCGCATACTGGTGATCTTCTGCTAGCCGCATTGGTGGAACCCGAAATCGAGGAAGACACCGAAGCTGCGGAGGCACTTCGAGCCAATGCACAAGTAAAGGTTGGCAAGGTAAGCAAAGCGGCTCGTGGTATCAACGCCCAGACGGTCAGAAAGCTCGTCCCCTCCCTGCGAAGCCGTGGAATGAAACGCGGCAAACCCCCTAGAGTACCGCCTGGTCTTGCCGCTTCAGCGCAACACCAGCACCAGCATCCTGATCACTTGGTTCTGGACTCTGAAGATAATCAGATATATGCTGTGCTAGAGGAAGACGACGAGTCTGATGCCGGAGAGGATAGCGACGTCGAGTCATCCGTAATCAAGGACGCACACTCCGCTTCGCAACCAAACGAGGTGGGAAAAATTGGAAAGTCGAAGAGTTACGATGATAAGGAAAAGGAAGATGAGGTTTCAAACCAATCGCCGAAGCATTCTTTGAAGGGACATAAAGCATCAGACAACGACACATTAGCTACCAACGGGGACAATATACCGAAACATGTTGTTGCCGAAACAATAGATGTAGAACGAGAACTCATGGGGGATCTTGATCCACACAATATGCTTCAGGTGCAAAGATGGAGGAGAAAAAAGAAGAGCGGAAAAAAGAAACGAAACAAGTCATACGTCAAGGGTAAAGTAATCGACGGAAAACACGAGCTATACACCCTCTCGATTGCTGTTATGCTTGGAGTTCGAACTTCGATTGCACGAACTAATACTATCATTTCTTCTGAAGGTGGTAAGAAAAAGATTCTCTCACCGCAAGATTTCATGGCAGAAGAAAAATACGAGTTTTCCCCAAAGGTAAGATAACGATGCAGGAATAGGAACTTGAGTTTTCGTTTGTTCATGTACTGACACCATGTTTTTCTTTTCATAATTCAGGGATCGCCGACCACTCCTCCCCACAAACTTTCTCATACGTTCAAATTCAAAGACTACGCACCGCTTGCTTTCGCGTACCTCCGAAGATTGTTCGGTGTAAACGAATTTGACTTCTTGCTGTCAGTTTGCGGAAATGCCAATTTTATCGAATTTATATCGAATGCTAAAAGCGGGCAATTCTTTTTCTACTCCAGTGATGGAAAGTATATGATTAAAACCATGACGGATAGCGAGAGTAAATTTTTGAGACGAAGTAAGTATCACGCGTGATGCAGAACGAAAAGCACAGAGGATGTGGGGTCCGACGAACGTGACGAATCGAATACCGTCAGACTTACGCCTTTCTTTCTGCCCTTTTTTGCTTCAGTACTTCCGCACTATTTTCGTCACTGTACAGAGAATCCAAATACATTGCTTACGAAATTCTTAGGGATGTATCGTGTGAAACTTTATCATCTTCGTCGAAATGTCAAGTTCGTCATCATGAATTCAGTGTATTACACTGATAAGAGCCTACAAGCATTTTACGATTTGAAAGGCTCAGAGATAGGTCGAACTGCAAAATCTGGACAGGACGTGTTGAAAGACAATGATCTTCGAAAGAATCTCAAGTCAGAAGCATTCTCATTTAGTCCTGAAGTACGCGCGAGATATCGAGCGCAGGTTGAATCTGATTGCAACTTTCTTCGCAAAATGCAAATCATGGACTATTCAATGTTAGTAGGCATCCATCATATTCCCCCAAAGAAAGTGGATCAAGGCGCCAATATTGCTGACACTGGATTCAAGATTCAGGAACATCGAACTCATCGGCGAGCGAATAGCAGAGGACTGGTTGACTTTGCATGTGATTCCTCAATCAAATCCACTAGATCGGTTGGAAGCCACAATTCAAAAGAGACTACCAATAATGACAATACTGATGCCTCCGTAAGAAATGAATCGACGAGACACCTTATCAAAGACATCAGAGAGAGCGCATACTCGAATTCAAACTTTGAATTTGCTGAATTATTGGAAGATGAAGATGATTGTAGTTATCTGGAAGGATCCGAGCCATACAACAAACAATATGCCGGGAAACTAAGTGCATACAAACAGCACCCAAAATACAACGATGTTGAAAAGCGAAAGGAGCAGACTATTGAGCAGATATATTGGCCATTTCATAGATTTTTCGATATCAATGGCCACCGTCGAATGAATCTAAAGAAATGCTACAGTGACCAACATCATTCCGACCTCACCACTGCCTGGAAAATTCCAGAATTTGTTGCCCCGTTGTCGGATCGTAAGGATGGAGGTGTTATGATGGATACATCAAATTTGGTAATGCCGATGGTGTTCAATGGGAAGAATGGTAAAATGGCCTACGAAGGGAAAATCTATTACATGGGAATCATTGATATCCTTCAGCAGTATAATATCCGAAAGCGTGCCGAAACAAAATATAGGAAGATGGAAGTACGAGGCAGAGAAGAGCCGAGCTGCGTTTCTCCAGATGATTATGCCGATAGATTCATTGCATTTTTCGATCAATATTCCCAGAAGACTCAACAAGAGAATTACGGAGAAGAGGAATCAACTGAAATCGAGGTTACTCGGAATGCTGTTTCGAATGTCTCGGTGACAGTGAGAAACACGTCTTTTTCCGGAGATCCGGGACCCGATGAGTAGGCCCAGATTCGACGGGATGATAATGCGAGCCAGAAGCTGGACAAAAGCATGACAGAAATGCTTCCAAGTATGCCTTAGCAGAATCATTAACCAAGCTGTTCTATTATTTCTCGATATTGAGAGCGACTTTCTACTTCTTCATAAAGCATAGCGTCCAATCTTGACATGCCCGAAATAATCTCAGTAGCTAAAGATGAAACATTTTCTCTCCCGAAGGAGACGTACCCTTTCTCATTTTTCGAAACCCTATGGTTTTCCCATCGAATGTTTGGTCTTTCAAGTAGTTTAGATAGCAATGGGATTGTTTCTGTCGACAATAGTTCGGTTGTTCCTACCCAATCCATCAGATCGAATAATTGTTCTTTAACATCTTCACAATCCTCGGGTTGGACCATTAGCTCTTGTGAATCGGGATCCATTGCGTCCCGCCTTTGACCTCTCATTGAAGACTCACCCTTGAACAAGAATTGACACTGAGGATTATAGACCGATTTTCGAAGAAAGTCCTCCTCGGTTGCATTGCATCTTTCGAAGGTAGGATTTCTCTTTTGCAGATGAAAAAAATCGAAATGAGAAAATGAGTACGATATTGGCTCGCGGACTAGGGAGAAGAAGAAGACTGGTACTCCGTGATGAAGTGCTGTCTGTCGCCATCGTTTGAGCCGGCGACGTAGTTTGAAGAACGAAGGTGCCGTTTTGGCGTGGATTTCGTAGAAAAGAACCGACTGGTTTGCACTGCCATTCACAACCATATCTTCGACCATCTCTACAGTATCTGAGTACGTGGCGTAGTCCTTCGCGAACACATAGTTAATTCCTTCCACCTGTTCAAGGTTCCGGCGTATCGTCGTACCGCCGGTTTTGGGGATGTGGAGGAAAAAGATGAGCCCGCCCGAGTCCATAGAAGGAAGGGTGCTATTGGCTACACAGACAGTATTCTTCAAAGCCGCTGTTTTCAGTCCATCTCCCTCCTCTGCAACCCCTCGATCGATGCAAGCAACTATAAGGAGGATTAAGCACGCTGCCAAGAAACGAAGCATCTCTGAACCACCAAGAATCCCAGCAGTGGGCATTTTACAATTACGCTTTTTGGCGCGACTTCTCTTTTTTTGAGATGAAATTAAAACTACACTACACGTACTCTCAGGACATTCAGTAGGTATCTAGCTTATCTTAAGCTTTGGAAAAAGCATTGTTGTTCCACCGTGTAACTTTCTGCTCTTGCTATTTTTCTTTTTTTATTCTCTAGTAGTACTATTTATTTGCTTTCTGTCTTGCAGATACAATGCAAAGCGGTTGGAGTATTTGTTTACACACTTTCCGAGCGTGGAATCGCTTAAACACGTGAAGAAAGTGGCCCCTTGCCACCATCAAGATTGTTACTTGTTTTCGTGTATCATAAAATTAAGGATTGAACCTCCTCGAACATTCATCTAAGGCGTACCGCCCAGTGCGGCGAGTGTTGCCGAGCTTCCAGCACCACTCTCGTCAAGCATCGAAGACACAAAATCATGTTCTTCAATTGGTGATGAGAACAGATGTTCGTCGAGGTTGCTGACACTCGGGACAGAACTCATGTGCAAAGAAAGTTTGTTCTTGCCACCTGTAGGATCATCACTGCTGTCTGTTACGCCATCAAAAAGCGAAGGAAGAGGTGGAACATTTACTTCAGCACCGGAGTCAATTCGAGGTAAAGTATTCATGCTCATCGAGGTAGTATTATTCGAACTCGAGTAAAAGTCTCCTGCTGGCACAGTGGAAGTGGGTGCAGGAGTGTCGGCTGCGGCAATGTTCATGCGTTCAGCTTCTTCGTAAGTTTCGGTGAGGTCGCCAGTGTCGGTTAGCCAGTCCAAAGTGTCTGCAACATCAAGTAGTGCATCAACGTCAGACCCCTTAGAATACCAGGACGGCGTGTCCTTGGAATAATCTGTGAAAGTTGGGTATAATTCTAGATCACTGACACCAGTTGGTGAGATTTCGCCACCTGCAAGTGTCGTCGGTTGGTCTGAAGGTAGTGTGATTGGGTTTGCTCCAGCTTGTCGGGCAACAGGGTTGACTTGCGTTTCCGTTGGGAGAACTGGTGCAGGGGATAGGTACCGGAAACTATCAGCAACAAGAAAGAAAGTGTGAGTCAATATGCGTCGTTCGGTTGTTCCAAGAGCTTTGTATTGCTTTGAAAATTACTTACAGTGAGTCCTCTAGAGCTGCGTAAGGTTCGTTGACTTTACCGCCTGCTGATCCTGCTTGTAATGGTGCCATAGCAGACAAGGGTGTTGGTAGGACATACGGAGCCAAAGCAGGTGCGACGGTTGGATTCGCTACCACAGTCGATCTTCCATTCGCGTTTTGAGTTCGTGAATTTGCTGACTTTTTCTTGTTCTGCCGTCTCGCCGATGCTACTACAGACTGAATGGCTTTTCTCTTGGTTCCTGATGTTTGCTTACGTCGTTTCGAATGCGAATGACCCCCACCCGCAGCAGCAGAAGAAGACATAGCAGAACCTGCATTCGACACTGCTCCTCCACCACTCAAGGCAGAACGACCTTCGCCCATCATCATTGTCATATTGGAACCAGCAACAGCACCACCGTTCGAGGCACCACCACCAGCCATAGTTACATCCTCTCCATTCTGTTTCGCTTTCGCGAGCTTCTGAAAGTACTTCTGGGCATGGGTTCGAATTTGAACAACCGTACGAGACTTGATGAGACCAGCTATCTTCTTCCAACCCTTCCCATGCAACTCAAGTCCTTGCAAGAATAAGTTGTGTTCTTCCGCAGTCCAACGACCAGTGTTTTCGCCATTCGACCCGCTTTGTCCTCCAGAAGATGCGGTGGCAGCTGTTGCCATCGTAACGGCCGACTTCTTTTTGCTCTTGGAAGATTTCGTTGTGGTAGACGCTTGGCCTCCGACCCTCCCCGCAGGCAACACCGTTGCTCGAGAAGGTGCACTGGCAACAGAGTTCGAGGGTCGAGAAGACGCTGCCGCGGGGGCAGGAGCTGCGACCGGACGAGGCGGCATGGATGCTGTTGGGTCAGCAACAGGCGGAAGAGTAGACATGGTTCTTTTGCGTGGGTCAATGAATGAAGGGGAAAAGGTAGTCTATCAAAATTCCTTACGGATCTTGACTTTGATCGGATCGAATAGTGCACAGAAGAAATCAGTTCGCCACGAAAGAGTTAGCCAATTTGTTCTCATTGTGTCGAGGAAAACAATACAAATCTATCTGATGATTGTCAATGATAAAACATCAACAGTAACATGCGAAGACGAGAGGCTCTCAGTTTGGCTTTGCCTGGCGAGAGTTGCAAGAGAACCAGAACACGAAAAACCGAAGAGTGATATTCTTCCCGCCAAAAAAGATCACCACTCTCAGGCATCGTTAAAGCGTCGGCAAAACGATCGAAAGCTCCTTTCTTCGACCGCAAAGCTCGTCCAAAGACCGTTTGTGATTCTAAGGGCCAGAAACCATTCAAGCGACAAGTTTCACCAACCATGTTGGCAGTCTCCATTCACATTCTTACCTGACAATTATTGTGAATTTGATAGGGGAAAAGGCACTCACGAGAAAGTGAATGGAAAAACGAAAAACAACGTCAAAACAAGAAGTGATTCGAGACGGTTGTTTCGTGCCGTAGTATTTCCTATTGGATGGGGGTCTTCTCTCACTGTGCTTGTTATTTCTCAGCGACAGTTCGGGGTGCACTCTTTTTTATCTGTAACATCGAAGATTTCTTTTGCTCTGTGCTTTGTGCCTTGTTTGAGAATATTTTTGCATTGTATAGATTCCTATCTACTCCTATTTTAACATAAAACGCACTTATTGGCTCAAAATATAATTATGCCCACGAACAATTGACCTAGCAGATGGCCGCGGTTTTTCAATCGTTCTGCAATTTCATTGGTCAATCTCATATGCCGTCGAGATGAAGAACAACAACGCTTGTAAACTCCACAGGTGATTGTAACACCTCAGGTCGAATACGCACGTAGAATGAACGAACCGATCTATAAAGTTGATATGTATAAAACATATGCACAATATGTATATAGGTATGCAGAAGGTTTCTCTTTCGGAAACCATCTGCTCTCGTGGAAGACCAAATCAAAGCGAGAATTCTCTCACCCCTAAATTCCGAACTGAGTGAGAACATCGGCATCAACAATTTTTCCCCCAGAAACATACTGTACCGTACTGGTGAAATAGAAGGCGAATTCAATCACAGAACGAAAGTTGACACACCAATGATGGGCGAAAAGGAAGAAAAACATTTCGCAAAACAGAAGTAGTCATAAATGCACCTCCAAGGCAACACCGATTAGCAACTATACAACAATAGACAATGAAACGTTCAACTTTGCTTTGCCTACTTTCTCCCACTGCCGTGCTGGCACTCGTTCCTCATCAGGTGAGTTTCAGCTTGGGTTGATAGTTCTTTACCAAATTCTTCTTCGCTTTTCTCCCCTTGCATTGGAATTTTGGACTTTCAATAACTCACCGTGGCTATCTTCTATGGCAACCATATTTCAATACTCGTAGTTTTGGAGTCGATCTCATACCAAAGCAAGAGGGAAACTCGTTCAATCGAAAGAAACGAAAACGATGGGAATTACAATGTACTTTGATGACCACGAACGGTTGAGCGACTCGGAAGGCGGGGACCCTTTCTCATTGCAAAATTTGGACAACTCATGGATTAGTTCTTTATCGAGCGAAAAATGTTCGGCAGTACAGAGGTTTATTGGCTATAACCCGACGTCGGCGTCGAAGCTTACTGAAGATCAAATAGAAGAAGAAACTCTACGGTGGTTAATCGACACGGATATTTTTGCTGTTGAGGACGACGATTCGTCCAATGATAGTGAGCTCGACAATGTGCAGGCAGATTCAGAGCGGCAATGGCGGACCTCTGTCAAGTATGATAGTATAAAAGACTTGTTAGTTGCATCGTCTTGCGATACCAAGTTGGAAAGTTTAACCTTCTTGTGGAACACAATAGCGAACACGCTCGACGACCAAATGCCTTCGCAATCTCAAGAGTCAGTCAAACTGGTCGTCTTTCCAAAATCTGAAAGTCTCTGGAACTACGATGATATTGTAACAATACTGGAAGCCATTCAAATCGCAAAGCCGTTACTCCCCAGCGAGTTTGATCTACGGTTGGATTTATTCCATCCTGATTACAAGCATTCACCAAAAATGTGGTCTCCACAATGGCACAGCCCTTTTCCAACAGTGGGTCTCACGATTAAAGCAAAGAAAGAACCGATGGTCGAAGACTTTGATATAGATGCTATGCGGAGCAAACTTGACGTCATCTTCCAATCAGGAGCGGCCTCGGGCCAAGATAATCAAAGGTTGATCGATAATGATCCACAACAAGTTCTGGAAGATTGTGCAAAGTGGGTGACAGCCAAAACCAATCGGAAGGACTTGGACGAATCAAACATAGATTGGAGGGTTCAAAATGGAGGGTCGCCATTTGAATTGTACAGAACCGTATGGAATTCTGTTCTAAATCTGTCGGAGGGCGACAAACAAACGGCCATAATATGCGACCCGTTCTTAGACTCTCACACTCTTCATCGCGTAGCAATCACCGTCAATGCAGCTCTGAAAAAATTGAATATTCCTGTTCGAGTAACTCAAGTATACCATCCCTTCGCAAGACGATCTTCTGATGGGAGAAACGAAGACCAAACACGTCCACCGTGCGGTATGATCGAGTTAGCCCCAACCGCTCCGAAATCTCACTAGAATATCCATGAGAATAATGTAATAAGGATTGGAACTTACAAAATTATTCGATATGGGTATGGTAGTGCTATGGGTTGTAGATGTTCTATTCGCAATGTCGAGTGCAAAAGAGGCTTGAAATAAAATCGTACATCTATTTGATTGAAAATTATTGGCAAGATCCTTATCGTTTATTATGAGTTCCCATTCGCTTCTTACCCGTGTTCATCCACTTAACCAAGTGCACCGACTTGCGGTTATCACCTTCTCCGGCGCCACCACTCCAGCCCTTGCGGGCTTGTCGATCTAATTTCTTCGCTGCCTTCACAGCGGATTCAGAATGCAGACCAACCTGAGAAGGATCACGAGGTTTGGAATGGCCTCTAGAGACACTTGCCTCACGTTTCGCAGCTTCGCTCTTCGAGCGTTTCTTCTTTTTGGCCTGTGTTTTGCTCATACTGACATCCTCCATCTCATCGTCCGAATCTTCGGCATCACGATCACTACGTCTGACACGCGATCGTCCACGTTTGCGACCACTCTCCCGATCCATCGAACGACCGCGTTCGAGCATTTTCGAAGTATCCACCCCAAGTCTGTCCATCTTTGCTTTGATGACGTCCTTGTCGCGATCTCCAGGTTGGTGCATATCTTTTGTTCTTCCTCTCATTGTGCGGGGAACGACAGGCTTGTTCTCGCTTCTGTTGACCTGAGACATTTTTCGAATGATAGCCTTGCGATCACGAATAGCATCCACAGCTGCTTCTTCCTCGCTGTCCAAGTCGGATTCGGGTTCTTCTCCCATTCTCTGAGCCTCGAGTTCTTTGATAAGCTGTTCTTCTTCCATCTCAAGATCGGCAAGTTTCTTCGAAATGTCAGGGTCGATGTAGTCCGCAACATTCTTTCCGTCGATAATTTCAGGAATAGCATCAAATTTCCATTCGTCGTCCTTGAGATCATATTGCTCGCGGTAATCAGGAGCCCAAACACCAGGCCCACCATTTTCCCACATAAGATCGCGTGTCAACTTTCGTTGCATTCCCATATCTGCGTCGTCGTCAGCATCATCAACAGTAGGAGCATAACCAGTTCGCGAACGCTTAGGTTTATGATCGACCGATCCAATGGTACCTTCAGCGATAGCGTCCTGAACTGTTTCTGGAATGTAAGCACCGCGTTCAACGTTGTCGCGAGGTGTAGGATGAAAGACCTGTAGACGGTTCATTACACCTTCAATCTTTTTACCCGAAACACGTGCATCCACACGAGATGCTAGAAGTTTTTCGCAAGCCTGGGATTTCACTTCGGAAACACCGTGTTCCGACTTATTCGACATTGTCATAAGAGAGCAGTTAGCGTCCTTGGCCAAGGCCTCGATCATTTCCTTCTTTTCGGGATCTAATGTCTCCCATGGCTGCTCGTCAACTTTGTTGACAACAAGGATGAGCTGTTTATTCGCAAACAATGGTTTAATGCTTCGGAACAAGGAGCACTGTTGCTCGATCGTGTATCCACAATGCTCAGAAATATCGCAAAAGTATAGAACACTGCATGTCAAGTGCGCAAGTGCGATAATGGCCTGCATCTCAATGGTATTTCTTTCTTCCAAAGAATGATCCAAGATTCCGGGTGTATCAATAACCTGCCAACGCAAATATTTGTAATCGCAATGACCAACAAACAGAGATTTGGTGGTGAAGGCATAGGGTTGTACATCAACATTACCACGAGTGATTTTGTTCATGAAACTGGATTTTCCAACATTTGGCAAACCGCACATCAGGATCGTCCTCGTATTGGGATCCAAAGCCGGAAGACGGGATAAATGCTTTCGAACCTCTTCCAAGTACGCTAGGGATGCCTTTTGTCGCTTCAATACCGTACACATTCGTCCCAGTGCTGCTCGCTTCAGACACTTGCAACGATAAGCAGAATCCGCATACTTGACCATTCGAATCATATCACGGGCAATTTGGTCGACGAGAGAACGAGCCGTATT
>JACLAC010021058.1_pt1 | contig 19997 bp, 12 predicted proteins | sample 8027881 | NCBI WGS metagenome assembly JACLAC01 (sample SAMN15725517, study PRJNA655200) | protist metagenome | isolation source: fluorescence activated cell sorting (FACS) single amplified genomes of... | place: Spain: Blaines Bay Microbial Observatory, Mediterranean Sea | collected 2016-01-19 | reverse complement strand
GATTGATCTGAACGTTGTTGTTATTGATTATATTTAATATATACCCATAGCACTGTGACAATAACAGACGAAGAAGAGGGTGATTTTAAAAAAAAGTCGTATTATATATAATGTGACACTACGAGGAGACTATTATTGGAATTATTAATATTACCTACAATATTGCCTAGTCTATTATCTTTATACCAAATAAATATTAAATAATTTAATTAAAAAAACAAAATGATGATGATGATGAAGAAGAATAATATGAATTCTTCGCTTTTTTTGTCGCTTTTGTTGGATACACAGACATTTTAAATTGAAGCGATACAGAGAGTTATAAAATAGAAGAAATGAGAAAGAATAGAGTAAAGAAGTAGATACAACAAACCTGTTTGTTGTTGTGTTTATGTATATTTTTTGAAAAGGCCTGTTGTGGCTAATTGTTTTGTTAATGCCGTTTTGAATTGATACAGGAAAAGCAATGAACTTCGTTGTTTCTTCCCCCTCCTCTTCGGAGCGGGCGCGGTCTCCACCGAAACCACAAAGTCCAAGCTCCTTCTTGATGACTACTTCCGGCAAGCCATTTGGCGGGGTGCGTAGCACATCCCCGATATTGAAAGCGAGGGGTTCATCGTACAGGAACGATGAACCGGTGTCATTTTCAGAATTAGATCTTAATAGACCTTTCACGGAGGCGGAGCGTATTGTAAACCAAGGCCCAGAGTATATTAAATTTCACCAGACAGTCGAGAAGCATTTGGCGTACATTGGGCACCACGACGAGGGCCGTCGTTACCAGGCCCTGATCGGACTTTATTCTGCCCTGGATGGAAATTTCAGGGACCCAAACTGCGAATCCTTTATTCGCGATTCCGTGGTCCCCGGGCTTCTGGTTTTGATCGAGCAGCCACCCCCCGAAGTCCAGCACGTGCTGCCGAACGTAGACCTTGCACGCTGCCACTCGTTGGCTTTGAAAACGTTCGGTTCCTGCGGCGACTTGGCAGTGAAATCTGGCGTCCCTAGACTCATAGAACTATTAAGAAGACTGGCGCGATCAAGACGACTGCCTGCTGCTCTCGCCGGCACGTGGGGTTTTCTAAACCCTGTGTGGGTTGTCAATGCGATCGTGAGAACTGGGTCAAACGGTGTGAGGGTCCTCGTGGATTGCTGCTTGGATGGCTTCGACGAGGTGGACCTCTGGGCGTTGCAAGCGTTGGCGCAGCACGAAGTTGTGCAGACCGAGCTCATTTTGCCAGCGCTCGTCCAGGAACTTGGCGCGTCAGACGGAGAGCGTCGGCACAAGGCAGTGGTCGCCCTAGGCACGTTCAAGGACCGCGCCGTGTCGGTCATCGACGCCTTGGTCGATCTGCTGTTGACGGGTGCAACCGATCAGCTGACGGTCTGCCAAGCCCTTCGGGACATCGGAGAGGAAGGTGAGAGTGCTCTGTGCGACACGGCACTCAATTCCGTGCGCTCTAGGGAACGAAAAGTAGCCGCAGCCGCGTTGGGAAAGCCTCCAATGTCAAATGATGACAGTTACCCAGTGATAGACGTACGAACTGGGCTTGATCGGCAGCTGTTGACAGAGGTTGTGGAGGAGGGAGAAGGAGGGGACATTCTTGAGGTGAAAGTCGTTGTGGACAGCCGAGAATTGCTTACGAGGTTGAAGACCGTTTGCGTGATTGGAGGGTTGGACTTTCCCGCACCAGCATTTTCCGTCAACAATCCATACATATCTTCACCTATAAAAAATGCTGCAACGACCAGCCGCAACAACCGCTACAAGCCACCGTTTCGCCTGACCATGGGAGCAATGGAAGCCCTGAACACACTCCTCGAGGACAAGGTGCCGGACGTCCGGGTTGCCGCAGTCACGTCGTTGGCGAATTCGCAGGCAGAATGGGCGTTGGAAAACGGGACGGTCAGAAAAATGTTCAAGCTTTTGCGTGACAAGGACGGGCGCGTGCGAGAGATGGCAATCCTAGCGTTAGGCAAACTCGGCCCGACGGTCCTTGAGCTTCCTATGAGCTCCTCGATGAATTCTAGAAAAATGACGCCGTTGAAGGGGACGCGCACGGCGTCCAAAAGTTTAATAAATCAATCCCCTTGGTTTAAGGGGAGGAGCACGACGGGCAACAGTTCGAGCAGCCGCCGCAGTAGGCTTGCGCCGAAGGGGAACCGAACCGGCCGGGAGGAACAGGACAACGGGCCTGTAAAGATCGGATCTTTGCTGGTGCAGAGAATGGTAAAAACGCTCCTGAACGATTCGTTGCACAAAGCTCGCATCGCTGCGGCTGCTACGCTCGGGGACTGGGGACAGAAAAGCATTCAAGCGATCCCGTCCCTCGTGCAGACACTGGCGGAAGGGAAGGTCTTGCGGAAAATAGTGGCGAAATCGATTGGAAAAACTGGAGACGAGGGCATACGCACGCTTACAGAAATCATAGAAGGTGTGTATTTGCACAAGGAGGTAGTTTACGACGCCTACGATATAGACGACAAGGAGCGAGGGCGCCTGAAGCAGAGGCTGCAGCGCGGCGGCGTCGCCGTTCGGGTGGCGGCGATCCATGGGCTGGAAGAGACAAGCCCTGGGGACAAAATCTTCGGAAGGGTTGTCACTACCCTTTACCGGTCCTTGAAATCGCCCATGCCATCGGTGCGGGCAGCAGGAGTTCGAGTACTTGGAACATTTTACGGGCGGACAAAGGGCGACAACATCCCATACTTGATGCGGTTGCCCGACCATTTGTTTGGACTCTTGGACGATAAGGATGAGAGTGTGCGCAGGCATACTGCTTCGGTTCTGGCGACCATGAACCCGAAGGGGGAATTCTTCCTTGTAGAAGCTGCCCTGAACGCAAAACAGGCGAGCATGAGGGAGGCCGCTGCATGGGGCCTTCGAAAAATCGGGGCTCGGTGCATACAAACGTTGCTGGTAGCCTTGAACGACAAAGTCTTCAAAGTTCGCAGAACCGTCAACAAAAGCATCTGCTACATTCGACCCGAATCAATAGTTTCAGAAATTAGGCAAAGGGACACCGCAGTGCAAGACTCGTTTCGAATGATGGTTTTGGAAATTTTAGATGACCACGAACAAGACAATGATGTGAGGGCGCACTTGTTGACAGTAATTCAATTGTTGACTCACCAGCCACCCGAGCATTAGAACGCGAAGCAAATACTCCTCTTTATTATTAGAAACATAATAATAACATACTTTTATTGAAGTTATACTATTACTACACCATTCCGGTACTCCATCACAGTATTCACGTAGCATTAGAATTCAACTAATAATATCACCTATAAAAGTATAGTACTGTAATTGCTTCTTCTTCTTCTTCTTCTTCTTCTTCTTCTTCTTCTTCTTCTTCTTCTTCGATCGCCATTCTTTTATTTATTTATACGTTATAATACTTATAAAATTACTCCTTGGTATTCAGGGTAAATGGTATAATTTAAGATTCGTTCTCTGCAGTGAGCAGAGCCTTGCACTAAGTACGTACTAAAAAATAATAGCATAATAAACTCTCCACTCGAAATTTAAAATGAAGGGAAGAGCTATTTCTATTTCTTTTCGGTGGTATTGTGGTATTGTGGTTTGGTTTTTCATTGTCGTCTGTCTTTCTTAAAATATTTAATACCGGTACTTCGTAGTCGTCTTGCTGTGTATATGTTAATTAATATCTTTACACCACCACCAACAGCAGCACAACAGCAGAGTGAACAACAAAGGAGGAGAAGGGAGAAGAACAGAAGAAGAAGAAGAAGAGGAAAAAAAAGAAAAAGAAGAAGTACTAAGTTGTTTATGTTATTTTAACGCAAGCAAGGACTTGGTGTTATTTGAGCGTGGAATGTGGATATAAGTTTTCTTTAAAGAGGCGTTCAGTAACTTCCGCATTCGCATGGTATAGAGAATCATACTCGATCATAACATCGACGGTTTGCAAAGCCAGCAAGCATTTAATTATTGGGTTGAGACTTTGTCCAGCGTTACTAGACTAGCAACATGGGTGACATGGACCGCTCGATTAACTTTCGCCGTTCAAAACAATCTACGGACGAATGGTACGCCTCTTGTCTGGACGCGCAAGTTAGAGCAAGGTGGAAAGCCCCGCCAAAAGATATCGCAAAAAAGGCCGAAGTAGGAAACAGATTGGCAGGATTGTACGGAGCGAACACTTCCTCAAAAATGATAAGAAAACGAGCGTCAAAAATTGTTCACTCACCAGTGAAGGCCGCTTTCTCGTCTCCGGCTGCGAAAAGGCGTAGTTTGAGCCCGCCGAAAGATCGGAAAGGGAAAAAGAAAAGCAAGGAAGCGTTCTCCTTTGCAAGAATAGAAAGCCCCCCGAAAAAAGACGAAACAGGTGGCATGGGGTGGGCGGATGAAACGAAGACCGAAAGCAGAGAAGCAGGAATGTCCACTTTAGGCACGCCATCAGACAAAACGAGGCAGTCGGGCGTCATGATGGAAACGGTTGTAACTTCCACTTCACCGAAAAAGAAAGCGCAAAGGGACCCAAACAACTACGATCACGTCAAGTCAAAATTATCTACAAAGCCAAAGTACCAGAGACAGAAATACAAAGGGAATGGTTTTAAAGGGTTTTACGTGGGGAAAGGAAAGTTGGCGCCGGGGTCGCTCGGGCGTCCGTACGGGTCAATCAAGCGTTATGGGTGTCAGGGCACACTAAATTTGGAAAAGCTTAAGTACCCCGCAATAATGTCTCCTGTGGGAAGAACAAAAGACAGATACATTCCAAAGGCATTAAACAGCATATCTCGCACAAATGTATACGCCGAACCATTTTATTTCAAACCAACACGCGATTGGCCCGCGGAAGCCTTCAATTTGGCCTCGCCCGAGCGTACGCACAAACCTGGAGACGTGACCGCAAGGGACACCCGAGGCTTACAGTTTGAAGAGCGAGAGGTCCGACGGGTTTATAAGCTGGCCAAAGAAGAAAAACGGCGGCGAAGGTTAAAATCTCAAGCCACATTGCGATCGACTGGCCTTGATAAATTTAACGCGGATGGAACGCCACGACGAAATGCCTTGAAGCATTTAGGATCGGTGGGACAATTGAAGTACGTATTGAATGTTTTGTTTTCTCTCCCTCTCTCCTTCATGGCTTTTGAAGTATCATGTTGGCATGAATCTCACATGTTTTGCAAACGATAAAAATGCACCTTTCTTTTTCTTTTTGTGTGTGTCTCCTTCTTCATAATTCCTCTTTCTCTCTCTCTCTTTTATGCACCCCAACCATTACTGTACAAATATGATATTGCGTTGGTTTTTCGCGTTGCTGTTGCACCCTTATGAAACAAAACAGTCAAACCCGAGCGTGGGGCGATGATCCCGAGGAGTTTCCCGAAACTTTATTCGATTACATGAGGCAGAAAAAGTGGGAAAGATCAGTTTATTTGGACGATTTAAAACGGGTGCATACTGCAAAGTTTGGCGTTCAGAGGAATCAAAGGCTATCTCGATCAGAAACAATCAAAGCCGAAGTGCAACGGCAGAAAAAAGTTTCAGAACGTGCTCGGACTGTTGGCCCCCTTGTGTACCGCAACAGGCAAGGACGAATTACTAAAACCGACACGCCCGGCGTTCGCTTGACCGAAAAGCTTGTACAGCCTGTAACACGTATGAAGTACGTTTTTGACTTTCTCCTTCCATTCCCATTTTACTCGTTTGATCATAAAGCATTTTCCCTGCCCTCCTCCATCTCTTTTCAGCAGGTACTTTTCTTGTACCTACTGTCAGAGGCATGCTCGTCTTTCTCGTCCCCTGCCACCAAACGTATATTGTGAATTTTGTAACTAACGCCTCAACTTCTCTCTTTTTTAAAACAATAGGTATTGGACCAGTTTAACAGCCATATATGCAGAGCGTGACACTACGGAAAGTAGTGTCAGTGCGCAGGAGCGCCAGAAAGCAGAGCGTGAAGCGCGTTTGAACATGAAGTGGAAGGAATTGCTTCATATGCACAAAGTGATGAGATTGCCGTCTAACCGAACGAAAGGGAACGATGACATTGACGAATTGCTTGGCTCGTTTGAAAAAGCTTTGCGACTGAACACGGACCCTCACGTTTGTGATCGTGATCTTTTCGTACAAACCCTGCAACAAAAATATGCATCTGCATCGTTCAAACACTTGAATCGTCTGTTTTCTGCAATGGACATAGATCGTACAAACCAGGTGGATTACCGCGACTTTGTTGCTGCGCTCCGGATATTCCGACGCCCAACGGAACGCACTGAAGATAAATTGGCCAATTTGTTCCGCTTGTATGATATAGAGAACACTGGCGCCCTTCCGAAACCTGAAATTAAGCAGATACTGTACACATGTGCAGTTAGCGAAGAGGAGAAGAAGGAGCTAGACGTTGTCATTGATAGTACTCTTGCTGGCCAGAGTGTCCGAGTAAGAAGCCAGATACGCCCGTCCTTTTTGAGCCTTGCGTACGTAGGAGTCAGTGGGTGCGCTAGTGCCTTAGGAGGGATGGCCAGCTTTGGATCGTCCTCATCGAAAGGTATGCACATTAAGCTTGAGACATTTTTAGAAGCATTGAAGGAAGACCAACCAGTTTTCTTAGCGTTTGAGCAACAACTTGTAAGGCGATTGGAGGGAGCTAAGTTTGAAGGCCGCCCGTTCAACTACACCAAGCCACCGGAAAAGGAAGAAAAGGTAGACATCAACGATAGCGTAGCACGGTTCAATCAAGTAATGGGCGTGCCGGCAGATAACCACTTGACCCATGGAGCCACGGTATGAATTCAAACAACAAATAAGGTATATGATAAGAGCTTAATATATTATCTCCGGTATATCCGTATAAAAACAAACAAATTAGTCTATATAATATTTGTGTATTATCATTATTAAGAATTAAGAAATCCATTTTAGGATTAGGGTTGGAACTGAAATCGTAATAATTGATGATAATTAAAATGTAAAATGAGAGTCTTAAATAAAGCAGAAGTAAGAGTATTACTATAAATAGAACTGACGACTACTACTACAATAATTTGTTTTTTTATTAAGAATTAAGAACAATGCAATTCATACTTCGAACTTCGTACAAAAAATGGTCCTTTGTACTAATCTTCGACCGAAAAATGATATATCCCTACTACGTGTACTGCTTGCCATGTTGTGCGGCAATTTTTTGCTTTAAGCACGTATGTCCGTATTGTTTTCTCCGCAAAAAATATGAAAAAGGAGGAAAGAATACAAATACGTACGATCGTGTTCCGTTGCTCTCTTAATACCTTTGGCAACGATCCAGTCATTCAAAGCAAAAACTTTACACCCGAGATACAAGAAGTATTTTACAAATCTTTCTTTGGTTCATTATTTTTCTCTTCGGTCTTCTTTTTTAGGGCGCCCTCTACGGCCTTTTTTAGTGCATGCTTACTCAAAAAGTTAATCACTTTGTGAAAGCTAAATTTCTTGTGAGGGTACCGAACCGGCTCACCGAGGGAGTTGTCATCGGAATTTCTCGGAACTACTATGAGTGTTGTTTCGTCTGCTTTTACACCGTATTTGTCGATAATTTCCTTGTTCCGTTTTGTTAACTTAATTTCCCCGAGAAGCAGTCTTCGTCTGAATTCTGCGCTAGCGTACTTCACCAACGGTTTTGTGGTGGCAGATTTAGTAAAAACGAGCACCAGGGGAAGGCCGTACTTTTCTCCTTTGTCTTGGAATTTTTGCAACCCTTTCGAAGCATCAATTTTTTCAACGAAGGAGTTGATGTTGTTGGAAACAAACTGTTTCAATGCCTTGGCTTTCCTTTCATACTGGTAATCCATCACAATTTTCTTCTTATTCTTTTTGTTCTTTTTCAATTTTGGCTTGATCAGCTTAATCGTAGGAGTCCCACTAATTTGCCCAATTATTCGTGGTGTCGGGGCTTGTTGCGTAGTATCCCAATATGCGATCTTTACAATGTTTTTCATATTTTTTGCTAGCTTCTCCCACTCTGGAGTAAGCATTTGGCAATAGCCTCATCCTTGCCTACAGAAATTTACCATCCAGGTGTGAGGGGAGCTTTCTAACTCCTTCCACTTCTTTGGCGTCAAACTAATGACGTTGGAGCTGAACTGGGCTGTCGCCACCGAGGGCAAAGCCAAGGCAACAACGGTCGCGAGCAAAAGTGCGCGGCGAAACATCGCTTCTTGTTTTGTCACAAAACAAAATGGTGTGCCACTTAAAACAATAAAATCTTGTTTCTAATTCTGTCTCTGAAAAAAAAAGATTTCGCTTGCACCAATTTTCTTGCATTGCAATAATCACTACTATTTGATATAAAGAACAACACAATTCATCATATTATATCACCAACAAGGGTATTTATATTTTTTAATTTTTTTTTTCTCTCCTCGCTCCTCTCTGCTGGTATTACAGTATTATTTAAATTATATTTTTTTAATTCATTACATTAGATGACTTCGTATTATTCTAATAAAAAATAGATTACACCAAAATAAATAGACGACTAATAATAATAGGAGGAAGCAAAGATTGTTCTTTTAGTAGAATAGAATATACAATAAACAATAATTACTTGTAAAATTAATAATATTCCAATCATCTCTCTCTTAATTGTGTTTTTGGTTTCAATGATGCTGCTGATGACAGTTAGAAAAAAAAAAGAAGAGCTTTCCTATTATCACCTACCACCAACGAGGAGTACTGAAGTACGCGTTCGCGTTCGTACCGGTACGGTAGACTACCGGTACCGTACTTTCTTCTCTTATTTTATTATTTTTATATAATGATGAACTTCTTCTTCTTCTTCTTCTTCTTCTTCTTCGAAAATATAATAATAAATAATTTATTATTTATAATAATATTATTAATATTAAATTAGGAATAATAATTTTTACGACAAAACCAAACCGAGAAAAGAGAGAAGAAAAGGATCAAAAGGTGTGGCCGTTTTAACTTTTTAAAACGCGTTCGTTGAAACGCAACGATTCTCGCCATATTAGAAGGCACAAACCGATAAACCGTACGAAAAAATTTGTAGGCTCTCGGGGCACACTCTTGAGGCATAGAAATGGAGGGGCAACCGGCAACTACGGAAGTATCAGAGGCACTGATATTGCAGCGTGTTGCTGAAATTCGACGAAAAGCTGTCCAGTTGCAGGTTAAAATTATGTCATCGTCGGATCCTTGTACAAATGAAGGCATTATCACTTTGCGGGAAGACTTGATTCAGTGTAAAGACAACTTGCTCATAGAAATAAACGTAGCTGCTCCGGAAGGCATTAATTTAGGCTTTCAGGAGACTAGTATGCCCGCGACCGTCTCTACGTTGACGAAGTTTCGCAAATACTTGCTGAAAGAGGCCGCAAAGAAAAAAGCCGCGAAGGAGGAAATAGCCATCCCTGCAACAGAGGTAGTGCCAGCGAAGGACACAAAATTTAAGGTCAGCCAAGAGGCTGCAGTAGCACCGGAGTCCGAAGCACAACAATTGCGTGTTGAGCAAACTATGACTCCCCCTAAACCACAAACGCTCCGTCAAGAAAAGCCTTCCATACCGTCTCCTCAAACCCAGGATCTGGGCGCGCCTAGCTTAGTTTTTGAGGTTCCACTGTCCAATATAAAAGCTAGAATTGACTTGGAGCTCGAAGACCCGGAGGAACAGCATCATTTAAGCGTTCTGTCGGGATCCGCTCTTTTCAGCAGAACGGCAGAGATAGCAGAGAATCGAATGCCCCCGCCGCCCGCACCAATGGCAGAGGACTTATCACAGTTCAACGAGAAAGAGCCGGAGAGAGACGAGGAAGATTTTAGAAACAATTCGACAAACGAAAGCCGAGCGAACGAGTTTCAGGTGCCCGAATTGTCCAGCAAGGACGACATTGATACCCGGGTCAGGTTAGAAGCCATGATGCGCTTGCGCCATTTTAGGGAAAGGGCGGAGAACGAGGTGGAACATAAACTGCACCACGTGCAAGGCATTATCGAAGAAGTTCAGCAACAGAATTACGGAGTTAGAGCGACCGAAACAATTGACGACCGAAGTGGCCTTATGATTCCTGCGGACGAGGAACTGGACGTCAACAACGATTCAGGCGAGCCTTCGAATGGTCATCAGTCGCCAATGGAGACTTCCATGCTGGAAGAGAACGAGACTAATGTTAGGGTCACTGTAGTAGAAGAGCTCGAAACGTCGCTGGAAGCGTTGGCGACGACTCCTTTGTCGAAATTGCGCAGTAACCACACCAGGAATTTTGACACACCAGAAACGCCTTACGCTATGGCAGCACCCCCTGCCCCTGCCACACCCATCACACCCCAAGTGATGCAAGCGCCAATGCCTACCCTGCAGCAGCAGCCTTACCCAGGCGTTGCCCGACAGGGCAGGGGTGACGGCGCTCCAACCTACGGGCAGTACGAAGAAAACCAAGCGATGCGCCATGCAATGCGCCATGATCAGATGTTGGAATCGTTGTCACCGACAGATCTTCCTGGATCTTCTGCCCCCTTTCAAGGGTCATTAATGGAGCGTGCCCACGAAGTTCCTAAATCTCGGCTTATCCAACCAAAAGTTAGCACGAAATTCAGCCACCACCACGAAAGTTTGGCGTTTGAATCTTCACAGCCTCTCTCGGAGCACGATCGCGACAGTTTTTCCCATGATTATTCGGAGATGCATTTTTCTCACATTGACAGTGGAAGCTTGACCAGTTCATTTGTCCCAGGAAACACCTCACACGCCAAAGAGATGATGAAAAATCGACGCTTAAATCAGAGCAAATCCACCCCTTCAAGCATGGGGCACTCACGCAAATCTAACCGCAGATCTGCCCTGAAAAATCCCGGGGAAAGCTTTGCAATAGCGCAACGGAGGGTTCAAAAGAGGATTGCAGAGTCAAAGCTGGAGGAAATGGGTAAAAAGCGCGACGATGTCATAAAGAAAGAACGTCTTCGAAAATTGAAAGAGAGGACTAGAAAAGCGAGAGAGGACGAAGCACGGCGTCGACAGGCAGCAAGATTAAAGAAAAACGGGTATGCCGCCCTAGCCCGGCAAAAGCAAGTGGAGGCCGAAGAAGAGGAACGAATGAAGGAGGAGCGTTTAGAACAGGCGAGGAAGAGAACGTTGGAACGGTTGAGGAAGAAAAAAGCACAGCTTCGAAAGAAAAAAACAGAGGAAGACAAGCAGCGAAAGATAGAAGAGGAAAAGAAATGGCGAATTCGCGACGAGAAGGTTAGAATTTTCAAGGAGCGTCAAGAGGAGACCAAGCGTGTGAAAGCACTTATCGCAAAGAGGAGTAAAGAAGCGGAAAAGGAACAGAAGCCAAAGTGGGCAAGTAGCACTGTTATTGTGAGCCCGGAGAAAGAACAGATAAGCAGGACGAAAGAGTTTGTCCATCAACAACGGAAAATGTACAATGAAAAGCATCGAGCGAACTCACGATCCCCAGAAAGGCGAGTAAAGGGCAACCCAGGCAAAAGAGCGTCTCCAAACTGGAACAAATACAGCCGTCATCAACGAGATGGAAAAGCTCCCGCTGTATCCAGCCCCAAACAGAAAAAGAATAGCCGGCACCAGCGAGGCGGAAATTTCCCTAGTGACTCTAGCCCATTACGAAGGGAACCGAGAAGAAAATCTCGGAAACCACGGCCCCGAGATTTGTTTCCCAAGAGCAAGTCTTCGAAGCCCTTACGTCCCAGAGCCAGCGATGCGAGAGATAGGGAAGCCGAGTTGAAGCGGAGAGCACAGGAAAAAAACAGTGCAATGAGCGCTGAGCTGGCTGCCGAAGACGACAGTATCATGTCATTCGAAGAAGTGGAAAAGTGGATTTTTGAGCAGGAGCAGCACTTCAGCCAGTCGAACTTGTTGGACGATTCTATGAACTCTACCATAACGGACGACGATGAGTCCTCTCCCAAACGGAAGCCAAAGGCTTCACAGAAGGAAAGGCAACAAAGTCGCCGGCCAGCAGCAAACACTGAACCAGAGAAGCAATCGTTGCAGGAGAAGATAGACTTTTATGACAAAGTAGACGGCCATCTCAATGCACAAGGGCCAGAGAAAGCGCAAACGCGAGACAGAAGATTGTCGGCCAAGCCTGTGTTTCAGGAGAACGTTATGGCCACAGCCGAGGAAGACGACGCATTTCTCGAGGGCTTGCTAATGGACAGCGGAGAAGGCATACAAAGCGTAATTAGTCCCCTGGGGAAACTAAGGTAAGATAAGTTAGAGGCCAGTCGTAAAATTAACCATAATACTGTATTTTACGATATTGCCTTGTAAGACGTAATTAAATATCAAGCACACTGGTACGAAGTACAAAAAAATAAAATAAAATAGATGCTTTAAGACTCTCACTTTATATCAGTCATTGATCTTAAAAAAAAAAAACAAATTATATAGTATGCTTTAAGACTCTCATTGATCTTAATATTAAAAAAATTAAGAACTTATTCCTCCGTTCCGGGCACTTGCTCCTCTCCTTCCTCTGGTTCTCCCGAAAGTTTTGAGTCCTCTTCGGCAGCATTATCCTCTCCCTCACCATTTTTTCCCGCTTCCGGCTCTTCTTCATCTTCTTCCTCTTCTCCTTCTTCGCCCTCTTCGTTCGGAATCCCAACTTTACCGGGGACCATCTCTCTCAGTTCTGCCGTGTTTAAATGCTCTAACGAACGATGAATTTCGCACGGCAAATTTGCAAAGTAGGTCTGCAAAATTTGTAGCGTATCTCCGTGTGCTACGAGGAGCACTATGGTTTCCTTGTGGTCTTTGTTGTCATTCGCCGCAGCCTCCAATTCCTTAACTATTGCGGAGGTGCGTTTGTGCACAGATGCGACTGATTCGACATTAAATTTTGTGTGCTTCGGATCGATTGCATCTCCATCCCATACTTTTTGATAATTTTCATTTGATGATGCTTCCAAATCACCAAAATTTCGCTCTCGAAGACGCTCTTCAATTTTGAACACGACCTCGTTCCCTTCTGCAACGTAAGGGTGTTCGTGGTCCTTGATCTTAAGACCAACTTTCAGGCGTCCACCGATTATTGCTGCCGTGTCTCTTGCCCGTTTAAAATCGCTAGTGTAAATCTCTACCGGTGTCCTGGTTTCTAGTCCTAATACCATCTCAAAGAAGTTTCTCGCAGCGGCCTCTGCTTGCTCAACTCCCAGGGGAGAAAGGCCGTGGTAGTCCACCGCATGGTCAGGATCGGACGAAATAACACCTTCCACGTTGGCCTCAGACTGGCCGTGGCGGCAAAGAAAATAACGATTTTTTGTAATCATACTTTAGGTTAATTTTGAAAGATAAACTTGATTTTTAACATGTAAAATGTAAAATTTTACAATTTATTTTGATTCGTAATGTTAATGTACAATTTGTACACTTGCCCTGTTCATTTTGAAAGAAGCAATTTTTTTATTATTATGATTTTATTATTATTACAGCAGCAGTTTTTAATAATTATTAGATTATTAATTATTAATTATTCATCATCATTTTCATTCTTCTTTTCTTCTTCTTCTTCTTCTTCATCATCACCTATCAGGTATAAAAATATTAGCTGCTGTCTGCTGTATCTGGTATTTAATTCTATTGGAAAACCGCTGTTGTTGTTTGTCTTGTTGAATTAAAAAAAAAATAATTTCTTGAAAAGAACGTTGGTGAATATTATAGTCGTCGTAATACTAGACTATTAACACAGCATTTTCTTTTAACGGTCGATGCTATTATTACTATAGTTGAAATCACACAAAGATTTTAATTTTTCATACCCTTGGTATGAAGAAGTCCCTCTCAACAATAATAAGGGAAAAACCCTCAAAAAAATAAAATAATAAATCATCATTTTGTTGCTCCAACCCAAATTGCCTGTTGTTGTTGTGTGCATATTATAATAATTATTGACAAGAAGAAAATAATATAGTACTACAGTGTACACTAATAAGCTTTAAAATTTTTTTTCTCTCGCTCCTTCTTTCCTTCTGTTGTTTCTTGATAGTAATTTTTTGACCAATAATTGTGCTAATCCGTAGGCGTCTTTAACAAACACACAGGCAAAATATTAAGATTGTGATTCTGCCCTGGGATTTTTTCCATCAATTTGAACCTTGAAAGTGACTCAAACGTTGAATGGACCCACAATCCCCCCCCTAATTATCTTGGTTTGTATCTTTAGACGCACTAAGGCGAGCATTTTGTAGTAGCTTTTGCCGCAGCAGAAAATTAGCATGGGAGGAGGGAGTTCAAAAGTACAAAAGTATACGCAGAAGCTGGCAAAAGCGAAAGCATTTAAGACCCCCGAAAAAGTAAATAATCAATACGATGGTCAAGACAACTGTCAGAGTGATATAGGTGAGTTGTCTACTAGCCGCAGTTTGAAAGGATTTGGGGGATACAGCAGTGGGTACGAGTCGTCGACGTACGGTGGAGGGATCGTTCGATTAAACTACGAGAGCGCCAACGAAGACTCTTTCCAAGACATGAGAAAGAAAACGTTAAAAATAGTTTTTGATATGATCCCTCATCATTGCGCACCGACAATGACAGAAACTATAATGGAAACGTTGCAGCCTTTGTTTGATGAAGCAGAAATGGTGTCGAAACAGGATATTTTTTCGTCGCTAAATTATCACAACGTTGATCATTTTGGAGACACTTTGCTCATCGCCGCTGTCCGGTACGGGTTTGACGTTCTGGTAAAATATTTGCTGATAACGCTGAAGCAATACAATTCTCTTTACATCAATACTGTGAATTTTGGTGGACAAACAGCCCTTCACGTAGCGTCATCTGCAGAATCAATATCGCTTTCAAACGCGAACATGTTGGTACAAAATGGTGCCTACGTTTCAATTTTGGACAATGAAGGTTGCACTCCGCTTCACTTTGCCGCTAGTGCAGGCAACCTGCAGATTACAGAACTACTTGTGTGCCACGAATCTTCCGACTGCATCGACATATATGGTTACTCAGCACTGGACTATGCGCTTACGTATTGTCACTACCCATGCGTGAACCTTTTGAAAGAAAAGTTTTTGCCGAAATCAGCAAAGAAGCTCATGCGGAAGACGAGCAACCAAGACGAAGACACTGGGCCCGAGAGCGGGGAACAGGGCTGGGAAGACCAAAATGCTGGAGAAGGGTCTGGCAGCAACACTGCAACCAGATCTTTGGGCGACTGGTTGGAGTACTGGTGCAGTGAAAGCGAAGCGTATTACTACTACAACAATATTTCGGGAGAAAGTGTTTGGGAAAAACCCGAAGTGTTCGTACAGAACGACGCGATGATGCAAGACGCGCAGAATATTTCGGACAACAGGCTAACGCCCATAAAGGTGACACCGAGCATCAACCGCCGAAGAAGTATATCCAGCGAGCATTTGGAAAACGTATCAACACCCAAGTGCTCCCCATTAGAACAGTGGAAGCAAGTAGCGTTATCCGTCGGCAAGCAGCGGGTCCACCAGAAACAACACGGAATTGCCCCAGACGTAGAGCCTTCCGTGATTGCGGAGACCCCGGGGAAACGGAAAGGCAACAGCCTGACCCCCGGATCTGCAAAAGGACAAAAGTCTTCTATCGAAAAAGAGATCACTCGGTTGATCAGGGTAGTGCATTCCGGTCGCACGACCGTCGATGGAATGGTTAATGAAATGGGAACTTTTGATCAGACTGAGGCTGCTGCTACCTCAATGCTCGAAAATGAGCGACTAATGGAACTGCAAGTGAAGTATGATGAAAATGAAAGGGCATTGCACAATCTGCAGAACAAAAAGTCGCAAGATGTTCCAGAAAGCGAGGACTGTAGTAGTTCTGGCGTCTTTCACAGCAGCGAAGAGCAATTTTTAGCCAAGCGGTCCGAGCTGAGTGCATTATTAGAAGAGCAAAAAAAGATTGCGACGCAGTCAGAGGCAGAAGTGAAGGCCCAGAAAGAAGCGTATGCGGGCGCAATGAAAAAAATAAATAACTTGAAGGAGGAAATTTTTAAGAAGGAGGAGGCCATTCACGAGGCGAACAAAAAAATGAAAGATCAAAACATGGACAAAGAAGTGATAAAAGGATTAATGCAAGAGCAGGCTCAAGCACTTGAAGAAGCCAGGAATCTTGCAAAGCAGCATGCAAAAGAAACCGATGTGATCAGAGCTCAGCAGGCTGAAGATAAGAAAGCGTTGGTTGAAGCTCGACAACGGATATTGATGCAAAAAGCGGCAGAAGCAGAGCAGGTGGAAATGGCGAAGAGATTGCAGGCAATGGAAGAGGAGAACAATCGCCTGAAGCAGTTAGAAAACGATCACTTGAAGTTGAAAAAAGATTTTGCTAGAGAACATAATTTGAGAAAGAAGGCGCACAACGAGCTGGAAAAAATGAAGGGATCCATTCGCGTGCTTGCCCGGGTTCGCCCTTTGAGCAAGCGCGAATTGAAACAAAAGTGTAAAAATGTGCTTAAATTGGCAGACAAGACAACATTGTCCCTTTCTTTGCCTTCAAAGAGGTCAGGTGAAGATTCCATCAAGAAAGAGTTTTCGTACGACACATGCTTCCCCCCCATTAGTAATCAGGAGCAGGTGTTTCAACAGGTGGCACCCCTGATTCAGAGTTCGTTAGACGGTTACAACGTATGCATTTTTGCGTACGGGCAGACCGGTTCGGGAAAGACGTACACAATGAGCGGCCCCGACAGTGGAGATTGTCCGCCAGAAAGCATGGGAATAACCCCTCGTGCCACACAATTGCTCTTTGACGCGGCAAGCACCGCTACAGATCGTTTTTCGGTCGAATTCACGTTGACAATGATAGAACTGTACCGCGGAAACTTGATTGATTTGCTAAATGGGGCCGGGCGCGAAGAAAAGCCAAAGAAGTCAGCAAAAAAAAAGAAATACGTTGTCCCGCCGTCTAAATTATGCATCAAGAAAGACCACAACAACGTTGTGTACGTTGAAAATGCTACTGAAGTGAAGCTTGAAAATATTGCAGACCTTCAAAAATACATGCGATGGGGCACGAAAGAGCGACATACTTCTTCCACTTTAATGAATTCGGCATCTTCCAGAAGTCATCTCATAATGACCATTCGTCTGAACAGCACGAATAAAATCACTAGCGTAGAAACAGTAGGAAAATTGACTCTGGTCGACCTTGCAGGGTCAGAGAGGCAGAGCAAGACTGGTTCGTCCGGAGAGACTTTAAAGGAAGCCCAAAGCATAAACAAGAGCTTATCGGCCCTTGGGAACGTAATATCCGCTATCACAGAAAAAAAGAAGCATATACCGTACCGAAATGACCTTTTAACACAGCTCCTCTCCGATAGCTTGGGAGGGAACGCAAAGACTCTAATGTTTGTTAACTTATCGCCCGCAGATTACAATGCGGCCGAAACGTGTAACTCCCTTCAATTTGCTAGCCGTGTTAAGAATGTGACTAACAAGGCAAAGAAGCAAATAGAAAATAAGCAAATTAGTATGCTGAAAGAGCAGTTGCGAAGGTTGAAAGAGAAGCAAGGAAGTCGTCCTTGTAAATAGTACGCTTATGAATCTATTGCAAAAATGTGGTGCGCATTCGCTTAAAAATTTTAGGAGGAGGGAGTGGGTTTAAATTTGGGGGCCAAAGCTGACTTCTTGAGTTGGTCAATTTTCTGAAGTTATGAATCAAGTTTAAGTTTAAACAAGATGCAACCTAGAATGTCTTAATCTAGATTTCAGTTCGTAGTACATTAATTTAAGTTTAATCAAGTAAGTGTAGTTTATAAGTTAAGGAGTATTATATTACGAAGGAGGTACCGACCAGTAGTATATGGGGGGTGCCCCCATATCTACTCCGACCGACTTTAAGTGATATGAATTTTAGCAGTTGCAAAATTAGACCAGTTTTACAATTGGGATAATCTTGAGAGTCTTAAAACATACTATATCATTTTTAAAAAATTTTATATTTATATTACGAAGTACGAGGAGCATAAAAAGTACTTCGTACGAAGTCGCACATAAACTATTTTTTATGGGACATAAGTACCCCTTCCTCCTGGGCAGCATTGTCCCCATGGGAGTTTCTCTGCAAATGGTAACAGACCGCAATCAACTGCTGAGCATTGCACTGCATGGCCCTCTCAAGCAGGTAGGAGACGGTCTCGTCGTTTACAACGTTTTTCAAAATGCTTTCACAGATTTGTTTCAAGTGATCCAGGAGGAACTGGTCAGCAGCCTGCATCAAGTCACAAACAGTTTCAACAGAGTCTGTGTCGAGCGAATCGTCTACCCACAGGTCCAACTTTGTGATTTTTCTGGCCTTCCCGGTGTACAAGTATTCCATCATTAGCATAAAAATATTGTAGTCCATCTCGATTGGTATCTGTGCCTGCGAGCTTTCACGAAACCCACATGTGAACATGGTGCGAAAGGTCTCGCTGAGTAAGGATAGGACAACTTTGTGACCATACACCACCTTCCCGTCTACCAAAAAAGTAATATCTGAGAACTCTTTATTGTTCAAGAACGTGCCCATTGTATCGCGCATCATTTTCATCGACGTTTGCTTCCCTATATGTACGTACGGAATCGGGTCTGCGTCCAGAATGTAGAAATCGTCCCTGTACTCAGAGCCGTGGCTTCCCCCAAAAACAAAAACTCGATGGTCAACCAACGTAGCGGTGTGCCCTGCCCTGAACCCTGGCCCCCTGCCCAGGAGAATTACTTGGCTCTCTTCAGCGTAGTCAAAACTATTGGGGTTGCTACCGTCCTGCCTGGTGACGTATTTTTCCATCATTTCTGCCTCTTCTTCCGACTGAAACATGTCTAGGAACGAGTTGTTGTGCGTTCCATTGCTCCCCTTGTTGCTGTGGCAGTTGTACGCATTGCTGGAGGGGGAAGCGTAGTCCTGGTCGTCTTCGCCTTCACTGTCGGCTTTTGCCGCCATGACGGGGCGCCATTTTGAATGGGCGCAGCTGTACACTTGCAAATCATTAAAGCACCTCGAATTTGGACCAGACCCGCCAAACAGAAACAAATTTCCACGAACGCAGGTAAAGGTCATCCCAGCCCGTGGTGATGGCAGGCGCCCCTCTACCTCGGGCGAGCTCCACGCCATGACGTTTGGGTTTGTGTCAAAGACAAAAATATCGTTCAGCCGCTGCTGGCCATCCCACCCCCCAAAAATGTACAGCTTGTCGCCAACTACGGCAGAGCTGTGGTTTGCTCGCGCGGAGGGGTTCTGCCCAGCTATTCTCGGCTCATTCCATTCCATACGGTCTACGTCTAAAGTGTGCAGGTCGTTCAAATACTCCCGGCCGTCTCCTCCTCGGAACACGTAGATTTTACTCTGAGACTCTATGTAGTCGGCTGTGTGCATATTGCACGGCCCCGGTGACTTTCCGTTGCAGTTTGGAAAAAACCATTCCATCGCGTGCAGGTCAAAAACGTGCAGGTCGTCTGCCGCCAGCGGACCACTTCCCAGCCACCCCCCCAGCACGAACAGTTTGCCTTGGGCTAAGGTCGTGGAGTGGCCATTTCTTCCAACCGGCTTCATGCCGTTAACTCTTGGCGTTCGCCACTTAAACGTGTCGCAGTCCAGGATATGTATATCATTGTGGTTTCGCCTTCCATCGTATCCCCCGAACAAAAACAGCTCTCGTTTCCCATACGATCGTTCAAACAAAGTGGTAGTATGGTTCTTGATCTTGGTTGGACTGTTTTCTGGTACACGCTGCTTCCCCCAGCGCATAAACTTCGTCGGCATCCTTCGTGCTCCTGTTGGCCAAACCTTTGAACTAAGCCAATTATTAAATTTCGTTCTGCCCTTTTAATATTAAATGAAGTTTCTACGGAAGGGGTAAAATTACAAAAAATGCTAAGAAATACCTTCTTGTTCCATATGCTAAAACTAAAAAAGGCGTTTCATACATATAATTGAAGTATTAGTATATACTACGAGGAGTAAATATTATTATTATCCTCATCAAAATATTCAAAGATCAACTACGTACTTCTTCTTCTTTTATTAAAATTATTGATATTTTCTCAGGTTCGG
>JACLAC010006389.1_pt1 | contig 19998 bp, 18 predicted proteins | sample 8027881 | NCBI WGS metagenome assembly JACLAC01 (sample SAMN15725517, study PRJNA655200) | protist metagenome | isolation source: fluorescence activated cell sorting (FACS) single amplified genomes of... | place: Spain: Blaines Bay Microbial Observatory, Mediterranean Sea | collected 2016-01-19 | reverse complement strand
TTGCTGCTGCGAACCGAAGGCGCCAGAGGCACTAGCGTCGACCAACAACATCACGGTCGATTCGCGTTCTTCATCAAAGACCTTGATGAAAGGATCGCCGACCCTAGCGGTCACATTCCAATCGATATGGCGGACATCGTCGCCCAACTGATACTCGCGCGCTTCGGCGAATTCCATACCCCGCCCCTTGAACACCGAATGGTATTCGCCGGCGAAGAGGTTGTTGACCATATTGCGAGTATGGATTTCAATCAGACGGACTTTGTCGAATATCTCCTTGGGGATCACGATAGGCTCCGTTAGGGGACCTCGATATGATCGAAAAGTTGTTGCACGATTTGCTCGCTGTCGATTTCTTCGGCTTCGGCTTCGTAGGAGGCAATGATTCGGTGTCTGAGCACATCGCCCCCTACCGCTTTTACGTCTTCGGGCGTTACGTAACCGCGTCGCTGAATAAAGGCATGGGCGCGAGACGCCCGCGCTAGAAAAATCGTCGCCCGCGGCGAAGCTCCGTGTTCAATCAACGGTTCCATCTCGTTGAGACCGAACTGGCCAGGAAAACGAGTGGCCTGCACCATATCGACGACATAATCCTTGATTTTGTCGTCGATATATATCAATTCGACCACCTCGCGTAATCGCCGAATCTCCTCAAGTCCGACCCTCTGCTCAATTGCGACCTCTCCCGCATCCGCCATCCGATCCAATATCAGCCTTTCTTCCTCGCGCGTCGGGTATCCCACTTTTATCTTGAGCATAAAACGGTCTACCTGCGCTTCGGGCAGAGGGTAAGTCCCCTCCTGTTCGATCGGGTTCTGCGTCGCCATGACTAGAAAAGGGTCGTCTAACGGATAGGTCTCATCTCCAATCGTCACTTGGCGTTCCTGCATGCATTCGAGCAGTGCGCTCTGCACTTTTGCCGGTGCGCGGTTTATCTCGTCGGCGAGGACCAGATTGGCAAACACCGGCCCCTTTTTGGGTATAAAGACCCCCTGGTGCTGATTGTAAATCGTCGTACCGGTCAGGTCCGCCGGCAGCAGATCCGGCGTAAACTGGATCCGCTTAAAACTGGCATCGACAATACGCGCCAAGGTTGAGACCGTCAGCGTCTTGGCCAATCCGGGCACGCCCTCGAGCAATATGTGACCATTACAGAACATGCCGATCAACAAACGTTCGACCATGTAGCGCTGGCCGACAATCACCCGGTCCATTTCCTGGAGGATGCGATCGACGACCAAGCTCTCTTGCTGGACTCGCTCGCTAATCGCGTGGATGTCTATAGAACTTTGCGTCATCTGAATTACCTATAAAAAACCGCCATGCCCGACCTACTGGCGATCGATTAGTCCGAAGGGGCTGGGCAATGGCGGGATATAAAAATCTGGCTTGAACAGGAACGCCAGGATGCCTGCAGAGCACAGCCCGGGATTTTATGAAACGTTTTATTTACAGTATGCTCATCAATAATCGACTGTCCGATCCTGAAACTCGACCCAATCCTCGGGGTTTCGACCAATATTGGGCAATAAATGCCGAGCGCTCGCGGCCAGTTCGGAATTCGGGTATAGGTCAATGACGCGTTGGTATGCAAGCCGTGCACGATCAATGTCTACGATGAACTCCTCGTAGATGAAGGCAATCATAAATTGCGCTTCGTCGCCATGGCCACTGTCGGGATACTCAGTCAGGACGCGTTCGTAATAGGCGATGGCCTCTTGCATCTGCCCGCGTTGCTGCGCTAACGCTGCCAGCTTCTTCAACGCCTCTGGAGCTTTTGGATCTTGACCAAACCGCTCAAGAAAATCGGTAAAATGGGCCACCGCCTGGTCGAGAGAAGCGGGGTCAGTCGCCGCCACCTCGCCTGCGGCGAAAAGATCTTCTGCGCTCTGCTGTCCGCATCCCCATAACGCGGCCAGAGTGAAACAAAAAACGAGTTGCGTTTTTAGGCACATACTAATAACCGAAAAGAGTCTGAAAAATTCTTCATAGTAGGACTGCGCATAGATTCGATAAGATCCTCAATCAGACGGAGCCGCCGGTGATTTGTCACTGGCCGGCTTAGATTTGCCGCTATCGGTCTTGGTCTCTCCACCCGTCTTGGTTTCTCCGCCCGACTTCGCGCCTCCGTCCGTGTCTTTCTTGGCAGCCTGCTGATAACCGTCGCTACGATAGTCAGTGATATAAAACCCCGACCCCTTAAAAAGCAGGCCGCCCCCTGTTCCAATAAGCCGCTTGACCCGGCCCCTGCCTTTGCCACTTGGGCATTCAGCCTTGGGACAGGTTTTGCGTGGATCGGCGGTGATGCTCTGAAATTCTTCAAAGCGAAAACCGCACTTCTGGCATTCGTATTCGTAGGTGGGCATAACGCTCTCGTGTATCGTTGGGGTCAAAAATACAAACCGTATAATATAATTTGGGTTAAGTCTCGACGCAATAGTTGGCTTTCGTCAGTCCGACTCGCCCATCGGCAGATTATCCTCAGGCAAATCCAAATCGGACATTGGCAGATCTTCTTCGATTGCCCCCATTACAGGCAGGTCGACTTCAGTCAATGGGCGAATCTTGCCCCTATCGATCTTAAGCAGAATCAGTTCGCTATTCAGGCTGTCGTCCTCGGTCAGGGAAATCATCCCCGAAGCCCCTTCGTAAAAGCCGATTGCGGCTAACCATTGAGTCAAAGACTCACGGTCGCGATGGCCTTGACCCCAACCTTCAACCAACAATCCCGCCGCATCATAACCCGAGGCCGCATAGTTCGGATCGCGACGGAAACGCTTACGAAAAGAGTCGACAAATGACTGGGCGGCCACAGCCCCCTCCCGCCGAGAGGAAACAAAAGTCACCCCTTCAAAATCCTTGCGTTCCCCTAGTCGCATTTGCCGAATCGCCTCGGGCTCATACCAGAGATCATTACCGAGCACTTGGGTTTCCAAACGGTGAAAATGCACCTGCGGCGCAATGGTTTGCGCATCGGCAAAACTCTCGACAATAACTACAACCCCGTCTATTGTATCTATAAAAATTTCAGATGAGTCGGGCGGAGCTTCCTCCTCCTCGACCTCGTCCTCAGCCGATTCAGCCTCTCCCTCTAACCCTTGGAGCAGTTCCGTTAGGAACGACGGTTCGTCATTTGCCCGCAACGAATCCAATGTGGTCCATTGCAATGCATTATCTTCCGCGAGTGTATCCGCTGGCTGCATCAACGTGAAACCCGCTCCGCGTATTTCCTCGAAAACTCGGCGGAAGTCCTTCGTCAAATTGGGAATGTACCAATCGCTATGGACGACTTCTGCCCCGTTGATTTCTGCCACCCTGGTAAACTCTCGTGCGAAACTCCAACCGTAGTCGCTGAGCGGAGAGATGAGCACCAGATGCTCTAAGCCCAACACTAAGGTCGCGTATTCACCCAAGATTTGAGCCTGTGTCTCGGGAATGATCTTCAACTGGAAGATGTGGCGTCCAAGTGAATCCAGACCGCCCTGCTGTGACAGTGGCACTAGCAACGGAACGCCAGCACTCTCGGCAACGACGGCCGCAACCACACTAGAACTGCTGAAGACGGGACCGATCATGGCGACGATGCCTTCTGCCAGCAATTGCTTTGCACCGTGCGCTACCCGCAACAAACCGCTGCCGGGGTTTTCACTAAAATCACCGCCGAGGCCCTCACCGATCGGCAGGTCGCCGTAGTCGACACCGGTATCGGCGACGATGAGTTCGAAGAGGCCGCCCGCTTCCTCATTAGCCAACTGCACGCCCTCGAAAAGTTCTTCGCCAATTTGACTATATGGACCCGTCAACGGCAACAATAACCCTATTCGGGGTAAATCCTGCTGGCCTACTGCGATTGGTTCAGATTTGATTTCAGGTTCTTGAAAATCGATTTCGTCCGACAGATCGACGTGCGCTGCAGTCGTAGTTCCGTTCGCAACAGCCAGTCGCGCGAAAATCCCGCCTCTCACACTATCGCGATACGTCTGCATCGCCCGATCGGCTTCCGCACCCCACCCCAAGCGCCTATACCATCTCGCGGTGCCAAAAAACAGAGCTTCACGCAATCGCCCCGCTCCCACTACCAGGCGCAGATTCTCAAGCCCCTGCTCATTCACGTGACCGTTATTAGCAATTGCGGCCATCCGTTCCGCCGCTTGAGCCTGTATATGTAAGGGCGTCGCAGTCGCCAGCAACCGTCCGTATTGGGTCGCCGCTTCGTAGTAGCGTTTTAGCTTGTAAAAGGCATCGCCGGTCAGTAACCTCGCATCGGGCAGATAGCGACTATCGTCGAATTTGCGCTGCAGACCGCGCGCCGCATCAAGAGCTTCTGCAAAACGGCCGAGTCGGTATAGCGATTTTCCCTGCAGCAATTGGCCAGCGCTAGACCTCTGATTGAGGGGAAATTCCAACAAGCGTTGAAATTTCTCAAGCGCCCGCTCAAAATCTCCGGCCCTGTATGACTCGAGACCGGCAGCAAAAGACTTTTCAGCCTCGGAAGAATGAATCCACGTTCGCGCTTGGCTCTCCACCGTTAAAGAAACCGATAAGAATGCCAAGGCGACATATAGAAAAGGAATGATACTGCGCGACATCGAAGTGACCTGTTCTATGTGGACTCATGGATCTTAGAATGCGAAAATGTAGAGGTCTCAGTTCAGAGTGTCAAGCCGGGTTGTCGATGTCCTTCAGTGCGAGTATATTCTTCATACATTGTTATTACCAAATCTTAGGCTAAAATATGCGACCGCGAGCAGAAAAAATGGGGCTCGACCCCGAAAAACTGCGCGAATTACTCGCGCAACAACTCGAGGAACAAGGGCAAGCACCTGCCCAACCCGAGGCATCCTCGACTCAAGGTGGAGATGCCTCAACAACAGAGGCTGAGCCTTTCCATTTCGAACTCAAACCCGAAGAACTCGAAGCCCACCTCGACCAGTATGTGATTCGGCAGCAAGAGGCCAAGGCTATCCTCGCCACTAAGATCTGTACCCATTTCAATCGCTTGAACCTACCCCCCGAAGAAGACGGGGAACTCATCGGCAATATAAAAAACAATGTGTTGATGATAGGCCCGACTGGGGTTGGCAAGACCTACCTGATCCGCCTAATCGCCCGGAAACTGGGCGTGCCCTTCGTTAAGGGCGATGCCACCAAGTTCAGCGAAACCGGCTATGTCGGCGGCGATGTCGAGGATCTCGTCCGCGAACTCGTCCGCGACGCCGACGGCGACATAGAGCGCGCCCAACATGGGATAATTTATATCGACGAGATCGACAAAATTGCGTCCTCGCGCGGCGTGCATGGCCCAGACGTCTCCCGCTCCGGCGTCCAACGTAACCTGCTGAAGCTGATGGAAGAAACGGATGTCGATCTAAAAGCCCCGCACGATATCGCATCGCAGATGGAATCCGTCATGCAAATGCAACAGACGGGGAAAATCGATCGCCAGAAAGTCAATACCCGCAACATACTCTTCATCGTCAGCGGCGCATTCTCCGGTCTGAACGAGATTATCGGACGCCGCCTCAACAAGGGCTCCATGGGCTTCAGGGCCAATTCGGATGACACCAGTGAACTCGACCAGCTCGAAGGCGACGAACTGCTCAGCCACGTCCGTGCCGAAGACCTCATCGAATATGGATTTGAATCCGAGTTCATCGGACGTCTGCCCGTGATTGCGGTGCTGCACGGACTCTCTTCAGCGGACCTCAGCGAAATCCTGCAGAACCCCAAAAGCGATGTCATCTTATCCAAAAAGCGCGACTTTCGCGCCTATGGCATAAACGTCGATTTTACGGAGGAGGCCCTAACTCTCTTCGCAGAGCGCGCCTACGAAGAGCATATCGGTGCCAGAGGCTTAGTCAGCGCGATCGAGAAGGTGCTGCTCAACTACGAGAAAAAACTCCCCTCGATCGAAATTGAGCATTTCACGGTAGACGCTGACACGGTGCGGGACCCTGAGACGGGCTTAGCCATGCTGTTGCAAGACACCTCGTTGCGCAATTTCATCGACGCTTTCAAGCTCGAACACGACATTCGCTTGATCGCAACCCCCAAAGCCGTCGAACGAATTGAGACGGTAGCCGGCGAAAGGGGACTCACTCCTCGCGAATTATGCGAAGAAATTTTCAGCGACTATGGGCACGGTTTGAAACTCGCCGGCCTGACCGAATTCCGCATCGACCCCGAGATCGTCAACGACCCACAAGAGGCACTCAATACATTGATCAAGTCATATTACAATCAACAGAGCTAGGACGATCGGAGGGCGTATTGCTTTTCTTTTCTGTATAAGGTACTCAGACCGATTTGCAGAATCTCGGCCGCCCGACGGCGATCATTACCTACGGCCTTCAGCGTTTCAGTAATCGCCATCTGTTCGATCTCCTCCATACTCTGCCCGACGCGAAAACCCAGACCGGTGAAGACGCGCTCTTGACGGTTGATATAGCGCGGAATATCACCGACCTCTAGCGTTCCTTCTCGCGGACACATCACTACCATTCCCTCGATACAATTTTTCAACTCGCGCACATTGCCCGGCCATTCGTAGTCGCGCAAAACGTCTAAAGCCCTCGCGGCAATGCCGACGATGCGTTTGCCATTGTCTGCTGCAAACTCGCTGATAAAGTCGTCGACCAAGATGGGGATATCCTCCCGACACTCGCGCAGCGGCGGGACCTCAACCTTAACCACATTAAGACGGTAAAAGAGGTCCGCGCGAAATCCTCCGTCTTGGACCATCGTTTCTAAATCCCGGTGCGTCGCCGCAACCAGGCGCACATCTGCCCTATGGGTCTGCGCTCCTCCGACTCGTTCAAACCGACCGTCCTGAATCACACGTAGAAGTTTGACTTGAGTCGGCAGGGGAATATCTCCAATTTCGTCGAGGAATAGGGTACCTTGATCGGCTAGTTCAAAACGTCCCTTGCGGGAAGCTGAAGCGCCGGTATAGGCCCCTCTTTCATGGCCAAAGAGCTCATTTTCGACCAAGCTCTCCGGTAGAGCACCGCAGTTAATTTCGACAAAGGTGTTTTCCCGACGCCTACTGCGCTGGTGAATGGCCTTGGCGATTTCCCCCTTTCCGGTGCCCGTCTCGCCCAATATCAACACGCTGGTACGCGATTCCGCCACCTGTTCAATCTGGCGGTAGATCCGTTGCCAAGCCGAGGATCGCCTAGTCGCACCTGCAAAACGATAGCGTTCATCGAGACGGCGTTGCAAGTCGGAGACTTCCCCCACCAACTCTTGGAATCGAATACCTCTCTCCAAAACCGCACGAATCTTAGCTAGGTTAAAGGGGCGCAACTGGAAGTCATAGGCGCCTTGGCGCATTGCTTCGACTCCTAACTCTATATCCTCCGGTCCGGCAATAGCGATCGCGCACACCGCAGGATTCCGCTTGAGCGCCAACTGCAATACGCGCAATCCTTCGATGCGTTTTTCGCGCAGAACGCAGATCAGCGCATCGACCGCATCCGTATCGATTATATCGTACGCACTCTGAGCTTCATTAGCATACAGGACCTCGAACGATTGCCGTTCTAGATAGAAGACTAGCTCCCTAGACTGCTGGGACTCCGGCAAGACGACCAAAACCCGCGGCTGTGCGTTTCGCTTCTCACTCACTTAGGGGGGCTTTCAACATTTCGTTTTCAAGCGGCCTTGCGCACCGTCTGCCCTGCAAAACAGGCCGCAAAGACTTCTACGAGGTCATCTACAAGGACAAAGCGCATATTGCGACGTATTTGCGCGGGCAACTCTTGCAGGTCTCGTTCGTTACGTCGAGGTAATATGACCTGTTTCACACCTGCGCGATGCGCAGCGAGCATCTTCTCTTTCACACCACCGACGGCTAAGACCCGACCTCGCAATGTAATCTCGCCGGTCATCGCGATATCATCGCGCACTGGCCTATCTGTCAATAGGGACATCAGTGCGGCCGCCACAGTAACTCCAGCCGAAGGTCCATCCTTGGGGATGGCCCCCGCCGGCAAATGCACGTGAATTTCCTCCGTTTCAAAAAAATCGGGGGCAATATTCCATGCAACCGCATGGGAACGAACATACGACAACCCAATCTGGGCCGACTCCCGCATGACACCGCCCAATTGTCCCGTTAAGGTCAAACCCCCATTGCCCTTCATTTTAGTGGCTTCGACATACATCACCTCACCACCGACCGGCGTCCAGGCCAAACCTGCCACCAGGCCCGGACGGTGCACCTCTTCTCGATCGACATGGTACACCTTCGCGCGGCCCAGATAGTTTTTCAATTCTTCTTCTCCAACATTGAAAGGGCCTTTTTCACCGTCCACAACTCGCCGAGCGATTTTGCGGCATACGCGGCCGAATTCGCGCTCTAAACCGCGCAAGCCGGGTTCCTGCGTATATCCTCTGATTAACGCCCGAACCGCCTTTTCCGCCATCCGGACCCGCCTGTATTGCAGGCCGTGCTCACTGAGTTGCCGTGGAACAATATGGCTTTGCGCTATCTCAACTTTTTCATCTTCAGTGTAACCCGAAAGCTCAATGACCTCCAGTCGATCTCTCAAAGCTGGTGGAATCGTATCAAGTTGGTTTGCCGTAGCAATAAAGACAATCTTCGATAAATCGAAGTGAAGATCGAGATAGTGGTCGGCGAAGGTGTTGTTCTGTTCGGGGTCCAAAACTTCCAACAATGCCGCCGCCGGATCTCCACGAAAATCCGCTCCAAGTTTGTCGATCTCATCAAGCACAATAACGGGGTTATTTGTCCCAGCCTTGCGCAATCCCTGGATTATCCGACCGGGCATAGCACCGACATATGTGCGGCGATGGCCGCGAATCTCAGATTCATCATGGACACCACCTAGCGAAATTCGCACGAACTTGCGACCCAATGCACGAGCGATCGATTGCCCTAATGAGGTCTTGCCAACCCCCGGCGGACCAACGAAACAAAAAATCGGTCCCTTGGTATTTTTTTTTAATTTGCGTATGGAAAGATATTCCAGCAGACGCTCTTTGACTTTCTCAAGCCCCTTGTGGTCCGCATCCAATATCCTGCGAGCCCGTCCAATATCAATGCGATCGGGTGATTTAGTCCTCCAAGGCAATTCGAAAATCCAATCCAGATAAGTCCGGCCCACCGTATACTCAGCCGCAACACTGGGCATTTGGGCTAATTTATCCAATTCACGCGATGCTATTTCACGCGCCTCTTCGGACAATTTGGTCCGGTCCATTCGCCGCCGAAGGTCATCGATTTCACCTGCCCCCTCCTCGCCGAGTTCCTTCTGAATCACTCGCATCTGCTCCCGCAGATAATGGTCGCGTTGGACCTGCCCCATCTCCTCTTCGATCTGACTCTGAATATGATTGCCCATCTCAAGAATTGCCAACTCACTACTGAGCAATACCGTCAAAGTCTTTAGGCGCCTTTTAATATTACTTTCTGCGAGCAGCTTTTGTTTTTCCATCAAGTCAATATCGAGCCCTGAAGCAACAAAATTGGACAACTGATTCGGCTGTTTATCAAGATTGATCGCCGTCACTTTAAGCTCGTCGTTCAGCGCCGGTACCAATGAAACCATTTTTTGAAAAAGCTGGGAGAGATTCTGAGCTAAGGCAAACTCTTCTTGGTCCCCGCTTGCCGTTTCATCAACGATCTCTACACGCGCAATCAAGAAGGGGTGCTTCTGTATATATTTCTTTAATTTTATTCGCTGAAAACCGCGCAGTAGAACCTGTATATTACCATCCGGCAATTCAAATGTCCGATGGATTAGGCCTACGATACCGACGCGATTTAAATGCGCTGGCCCTGGTTCGTCGACCCCCTGATTCCGCTGGGCAACCACAGCGATAACCCCGTCTTGTTCTTCCGCCGCACGGATCAACTGGCGCGACCCGTCCCGGCCCACTATGATTTGACTGGGAATACCGGGAAAGATCACCATATTGCGCAACGGCAATACGGGTAGCTGATCGGGTATATCCGAAGTTGTCTTTTTTGCCATCTTTGAACCTCACCGCACTATGGGTTGCATTTCTCAGCACTACCACGCAATTTCCGTGCCGTCTATATTCTGCTCCCTATACAAAAAATATGGCAGATCATTGCTGCCAGTTTGACAGCAAACCAACTCGAACGCCTCTCAACTTTTGCCATATAAGACTTTGCACTTATCCTCCCCGAGCTTGCAAATTACCCTATTTTTTAATATTATACAGGCAAAAGCACTTACTTTAAGCCCATGGCAGAATGCATAGAGTTGATGTTTGATTTTTTAAAAGGTCGTAAAAAACAGGTTGGCTCCTTTAACCCGCTTCAAGAGATTCAAAAGCTGGCTGAACTTAGCCCGCCTTCGGCTCTGTTGGCGGTGATTAGAGACAAAAATAGCGAGCCCGAAGATATCGGTAAGGCCTTCTTTTTGCGCAGGGAAAAGAAGCTCTACAGCGAGGGAGGCAACCTCTATTTAACGACCCCCGACAACCTCAAAATAGCGAAGGACCAAAACTTAACCAACTGCAATGTTGTGCTGCAGTTTATGAATCGACGTATTCCCTATCATTTAGAATGCAAGATCGTCGGCCGCTACCGTCTTTTGCCCGAGGTTGTCGAAACCTTGGATTTCAATGCCAAGGCCGCATATAAACTGCTACCGGTCGGTGGCTTAAAAAAAGAGGATCTGCGCCAGTTTTATCGGTATACTCTCAAAAACTACGGCGACTCCCGTATCCCAATTACCACTCATATTGGCTTTGAATTATTCATTCGGAACACCAATCAGGAGTTCCCCGACGAGGGTGCCCCCCCCGTCCTACTTAAAGACGTGGAGTCGATTGATCTAGCGACTGAAGCCCAACAGCAACCATTCGCAACGAGGGACGCAATCAACCAGTTTCGGGCGATCATGCTTAAGAAGCAACCACATGACCGCTCAGTCTTCGTATCCAAAATCGATAAGGACGATTCAACAAGTCTCGTGAGGCGCAAAGACGAAGAATTGTTGCTAGGGGAAATAAATATCCTCGGACTGGAAATGGAATCTTTGCGCGATGTGCTATATCTAAAGAAATCGGCCAAATCTGGGATCAGAAAAGGTAAGCAAAACCCTTATAATCTAAATGAGGGTGATAGAGTAGTGAGTAATTTCATCCACGACAAGAAATATTACCAGATGCTGATTGAGATCATGGAAGCGAGAACCCAGAACGAAGTGGTTCGCCCCATTGATTTTCCCCGTGAAGAAGAAGGACTACATGTCGACGTAGTCGATTACAGTGTCGGCGGTGCATTAATTGAAAGCAGCCCAGAGCTGCTCAAGTTCCTGCTCGGCGACAAATGCCCGGCGAACGTAGACGAAGAGACGGAGTTCGAGGCGGAGTTCTGGAACAAAGCCTTTATTGATCTGCAGAAGATCATGATCCACTTGACTTTTTACCCCAAGATGCACTTTCCCGATGCGGTAAAACGCTTCCAACCCGAATTGCCTTTTAAGATTCGAGTCATAGCGCAAGTCGTGCGAACTCACATGCATCAAATTGCAGACCGCAAGATCCTGCATCACGGTCTGCAATTTTGCTATGAACCCCAAGGTATTCCGCTGCTCAAAGACGAATCAATCGAATGGCGTTACAGTCGACATATTCGCGATAACGAATACTTCAAGACGGCCCACAGCCAACTCAGTCAACTCTATGGCTACCTGGAAAATCAGAGCATGGCCAGTTCCGGCGGCTCTGCCCGCCAACGAGAAAAATGACTCTTAGTCGTCTTCCTGCCTCTTTTTAGCTGCTACTCTGTCTTGGAACGCCGATTTTATTTTATCATCTGTGAACTTATGCGATTGTTCGGAAATGCGCGCCTGTACTGAGGCCTGTAGTTTTTCGCTTTTCAGTTTTTCTTCATCTGGCTTTTCATCTTCGCGAAATCGCTGACTTAGCGCCATCAGCAACTTGCTAAATATAGCTTGATTTTCCGATCCCGGATGCAATGTATTCGGCGGCTTGAAATGCAATCCCCTTTCCATGCTATTTCGTGAGCGATTCTCAACCAGATCGCGGGGAAACACCCTGAAAGTCACCCGATATTGCTCTACAGAATCAGCTACATATTCTAGCACTAGCGGCAGATAGACATCAGTTTCTTTGCCAACCTTGTCTGACAAGGTCCGTGTCACCACATCCTTAATTTCTTCCGCCATTTGAAAATGCAATAAGAATCCGACGTTTGTATTTATTTCGCGCAGATAATCGTTCGGCTTTTTGACCATTATCTTGTGGATATTATCATGGTCAATTTCTGACAACAGTCCTCCGTTAACCATTATCGTTACGTCGCCCATATTGGCAAAATCCTCAAGACTCACATTTTCAATACGTTTGATCCCTTCTTTTTCCAAGTACTTATCAAGTGGCTCGCGGATATTCTTAAAAAAGTGGCCCTGGGTGCTCCGCTGTGCCCAGGCGCCTCCACCTGGAATGACATAGAGTTTTGCTGCACTGAGATAGCGCTCAAGAATATCGCGGGGCACGCGACCGGCCCCACTCGGCATTGAAGTGACACTATCGACGCGAATCTCGATAATATCCTCTCCGCCGACCAACACGTCTTTAGGTAGTGTTTCCTTTGCTTCATCACGCGGACCAGTCCAAGGCTTGCCCGGATTAGCAGGATTATCTGCTACATAAAAGCTCTTGCGTAGGAAATAGGCCTTGCCGACAAAGAAAATTGGCTTGTCAGCCCCCTCTATTTCTACAGTATAACTCAGGCTGATAGGCTCGCCCGGTTTCAGCAGACGGTCGGTTGGCTCAAAGCTTCCACCTGCGACCCCTTTGGGCCAACTCACGAAGAAGACCGCTTTCGGCTGATCTTTGAATTTGCGAAAGGTAAAGTTTCGGATGATACCCTGTCCTCGACCGTTTTCAACCGACTCGGTCAACATGCGTGGACGAATAATATCTCCCGTGACTTCTACTTCTCTAAAACCGGCAAAAAGAGGCTGCATAAGACCCGGCTTGCTATAGACTTCAACACCAGTAAAAGGCTTTTTTACTTCTTTTTTTACATCGTCATTACCTTGCTTGGTGGCTTTTACTTTAGCCTTTTTTACTTTAGCCTTTTTTGTTTCCTTGTCGTTATTATTTTTTATCTTGCCCATCTTAGACCTTCCACTTTCTCTAACGTTCGAGCAAAGATCACATATTTGCAAATGATACATTGAATCAGCTAGTTAGTCAACCATCCTGTCTTGCGTAACTCTACTACTACTTCACAATGTGGAGTCTGCGGAAACATATCCACAGGACGGACGCGATCGACACGATAACCAGCGTCTCCCAATCCAGATAAGTCTGAAGCTAGCGTATGGGGGTTACAAGAAACATAAATCATTCGTGGGATATCTAAAGCAATCAACCCAGCAAGTGCCTTCTTATGCAATCCCATTCTCGGCGGATCAACAACGACCAAATCGAATCGACGCCCCTGAATAACCAGATCCCCGAGCACATCCTCTGCTGTACCGGCAATGAACTCACAATTACTTACACCATTTCGCTCTGCGTTTAGCCGTGCATCCTCAACAGCCTCAACTGCTGACTCAACACCGAGCACAGACTGCGCTTGTCCGGCAATAAGCAGACTGATACTACCGGTTCCGCAATACATATCAAGGGCTGAATTGACAGTGCCCACCATTTCAATGACCACCTCATAAAGCCGCTCGGCCTGTAGTGGATTGGTTTGAAAAAACGATTGTGGGGAGATATCAAATTTTAATCCTGCACATTGCTCTGAAATATGCCCCTTGCCCTTAATCATATATTCTCGTTCGCCGACGGCCACTTGGGCTTTACCCGTATGCAAAGTAACCAAAAATACGTCGATTTCGGTGATCTCGGACAACACCTGTGCAACTAATTGATCAACCTTCGGATCAGGATAGGAAGCAACAACCAAATTCACCATGACTTCTCCGGTTCGCTTACCATCTCGAACGACCAAAAAGCGCAATATGCCCTCGTGTTGCTTTAAATCGTAAGCACTTATGTGCAATTGTTGGGCAACGCGACGAACTGACTCGACAATCCGGTTCGAAATCGAAGACTGTAAATGACATTCTACTATATCAAATATCCAATTGAAGCGCCCCCTGACATGCATACCAAGCTGTACCACTCCGTCGCGATCACGCCCAAAAGAAAACTCCATCTTATTGCGATAAAAAAAGGCTTTCGGGCTCCCCAGAATCGGTTCACAAGGAGGTATTTCAAGCGTACTTGTCGCCAATGCCTCAGCAACCATCTTTTCTTTTACTTTCAGTTGATCCTCATAAGCCAATTCTTGCCAACGACACCCTCCGCAAAGACCAAAATGAATACAACGAGGCTTTTTCCGCTCATAGCCCATTTCGTGGTAATTCTCGATCACTGCTTCAAATCGGCCTTTGCGCTTCTTTACCAACCGCACTTCTACCCGATCGCCAGGGACCCCCCCCCCTAACAAGAATATCTCGCTCTCCCACCAACGCTAGTCCGTCCCCCTTAGAGTCAAACGCTACAACCTCGACATCAACACGATTGCCAGTTTTCACCGGATATTATCTCCCAAGACAAAAAAGGGGCAAGATGACTAGCATCTTGCCCCATACCAACTACCAAATACCAACTATTTCAACGACTACTGTTCGGTCGACTCCTGGGTCTCTACGGTCTGCTCGTCAACCGATTCGACAGCTGCCGCACCAGGACGATCTACCAGTTCGATAATACTCATAAAAGCGCCATCACCACGACGAGGTCCCAATTTTACAACCCGAGTATAACCGCCATTGCGGCTTTTATAACGCGGGCCAAGTTCGTCAAACAATTTGGAGACAATCTGTTTATCGGCGATGACTCGCAATACTTGCCGCCGAGCATGTAGATCACCCTTCTTGGCGAAAGTAATGACTTTTTCTGCTGTGCGGCGAAGCTCTTTCGCACGTATCTGCGTCGTGGTAATACGTTCATTCTCAAACAGCGACGTCATCATATTTGACAACATTGCCTTGCGATGCGAGGCGGTCCGCCCCAATTTGGCTATTTTTTTTCCGTGTCTCATTTTCCGTTCCTAAAATTCCTCGGCAAGCGGATTAGACGCATCTTCGTCGACCTCAATACCCTCATATGGGCTGAGATCCATCCCCCAGCTAAGGTTGAGTGAGACGAGAATCTCCCCCAATTCGTTGAGCGACTTGCGACCAAAATTCCGATATTTCAGCATCTCGGCTTCGGACCGCGAGGCCAATTCATGGAGATGGGAGATTCCTGCGGCACGTAAGCAATTCGCTGAGCGAACGGAGAGCTCGAGCTCATCCACAGGCATCGCCAGCAATCGAGCTACTCGTTTTGTTTCCTCGTCAACTTCCTTCTCTTGGGCAACCTCCGGTTCATCCTCGAAATTGATGAAGAGGTTGAGATGTTCGGTCAGAATTTTGGCCGCCTGCGCCATTGCGTCCTCAGGATGAACCGCACCATCCGTCCAAACCTCTAAGATTAGCTTGTCGTAATCCGTGCGGCGCCCAACACGTGCATTTTCAGTGTCGTATTGCACCTTGAGAATTGGGGAAAAATTGGTATCGAGAGGTATCGATCCTATCGGCTGGTCTGGAATCTTATTCTCGTCGGCGAATTGATAACCACGTCCTTGACCGACAGTCAGCTCCATTTTTAAATTGGCGCCCTTATCCAAAGTCGCAATATGCAGATCCGGGTTCATCACCTGGACAGTTGGATCAACTTCTAAATCCTTGGCCGTAAGGTCGCCGGGCGTGCTGCATTCAATACGGAGAACGCGATCTTCATCGCCGTGATAGCGAATAGCAACTTCCTTGAGATTCAGGATCATTTCAGGCAGATCTTCACGCACTCCCTTGACAGTAGAAAATTCGTGCTGGACCCCCTCGATGTTGAGTTGCTTAATTGCAGCTCCCTGAATTGAAGAAAGCAACACGCGACGAAGCGCATGCCCCATAGTAACACCAAAACCACGCTCAAGCGGTTGTACCACAAACATGCCATATGTATCGCTGAGGCTTTCTTTTTCAATCTCAGCCAGCCTCGGCATTTGAAGACCTTCTAATTTCATAGTAGCCCCTTGCTCCCAATAAATTGGAGGAGTAAAGACTCGTCTTGTTCAAACATTAGACGCGGGAATAAAACTCGATAACCAGCTGTTCTTCGGCGACGGTTGGAATGTCATCCCTGCTGGGAACTTCGGACACGGTACCACTTAGATTGACTTTATCGACTGCCAGCCACGGCACGATCTCTCGCGAACGCCGAAGTGACTCGTGGATCGATTCGAGTTGACGGCTGCGCTCAGCGACCTGAACCACGTCGCCCATCCGAGTCAAGTAAGAAGGAATATTTACCCGTTTGCCGTTTACGATGATATGATTGTGGCGCACCAACTGTCGAGCAGCCTTACGAGAGGCTGCAAAACCGAGTCGGTACACTATGTTGTCAAGCCGCCCTTCCAATAAACGCAACAAGTTTTCGCCGCTGACGCCAGGTACGCGTGAGGCTTCTTTGTAATATCCTCTGAACTGACCTTCCCGAATTCCATATAATCGGGCAAGTTTCTGCTTAGCGCGAAGTTGCACGCTATAGTCAGATTGTTTGCGGCGCATTCCCTGGCCATGCTGGCCTGGGGCATAACTGCGGCGTTCAAAGGAGCATTTCTCTAAATTACAACGCTCTCCTTTGAGAAAGAGCTTGGCGCCTTCTCTGCGGCAAAAGCGGCAGTTCGGACCAGTATGCCTACTCATTGTATCGCTATCTCCTCTATACTCGGCGGCGCTTGGGCGGCCGACAACCATTGTGCGGAATTGGGGTCACGTCTCGGATCGCTGAGATCTCAAGACCTGCATTTTGCAGAGCACGAATAGCCGATTCACGCCCTACACCCGGGCCTTTGACCCACACCTCGACACGGCGCAACCCCATGCTCATAGCTTCTTGCGCTGCCTTTTCAGCAGCAAGTTGACCTGCGAAAGGCGTGGATTTGCGACTACCTTTAATACTCATTTTCCCCGGAGTGGCCCAGGAAATGACATTGCCCTTGGCGTCGGTAAGGGTAATGATTGTGTTATTAAACGTAGCCAAAATATGGGCCACACCAACGGCCTCAACCTGTTTTGACTTTTTGCGTCTTCTGCGTCTTTCGGGCGGCAAAGATCAATCCTCTCGGTTTGAGTTTTATTTCTGGGGAGCCTTCTTCTTGCCGGCAATGGCCCGCCGTGGCCCCTTTCGGGTCCGAGCGTTTGTCTTAGTTCGCTGACCATTGGACGGCAACCCGCGGCGATGCCGCAAGCCCCGATAGCAACCAATATCCATTAGTCGCTTGATATTCATAGTTGTTTCACCGCGTAGACTACCTTCAACCTTGTAACTGGCTTCGATAATCGCACGCAAACTATTGAGTTGGTCTTCAGTCAGACTATTGATGCGCGTCTGAGGGTCAATACCAGCCTGTGAGACGATACTCTCGGCCGCGGTATGCCCAATGCCAAAGATATAGGTCAACGCGATGGTGACCCGCTTGTCGCGGGGTAAATCTACACCTGAAATGCGCGCCATAAATTTATACTCTCCTCAACCTTGTCTCTGTTTGTGTCGAGGATTGCGCTTACATATAACACGCACGACCCCATGACGACGGATGATCTTACATTCATTGCAGCGTTTGCTAACAGATGCTCTGACTTTCACTGTACTCGCTCCGATTAAATTTATTAATTCCTGCGCCCCTGGATCTTACCCCGCTTCATAAAGCCTTCGTAATGACGAGTCATTAACTGAGACTCTATTTGCTGCAGAGTATCTAAGGCGACACCGACAACAATCAGGAGACCCGTTCCTCCAAAAAACTGAGCAAAAGAAGGAGCAACATTGAACTGCCGAGTAACAAAAAACGGAAATATGGCGACTAAGGCTAGTGCTATGGACCCGGGAAGAGTAATCCGCGTCATGATACCATCTATATACTGAGCAGTTCTTGGCCCAGGACGGATTCCGGGAATGAACCCACCGTGTTTCTTCATGTTGTCGGCTAACTGATTTGGATCCATAACGATCGCCGTGTAAAAATAGGCAAAGAAAATGATCATCATCGCATAAGCAAACCAGTAGAACATCGATTCTGTCGAGAAAAACGAGCCGACCGTCAACATGAAATCATTACCGGGAAACATTTGGGTAATTGTCCCAGGCAGGAACATGATCGATTGCGCGAAGATAATTGGTATAACGCCGGCGGTATTAATCCGCAACGGAATATGCGTGGTTTGCCCGCCATAAACTCTTCGACCGACGACCCGCTTAGCATATTGAACGGGAATCTTGCGCAATCCCTGCGTTAATAGGATTACAAAAGCGACAACGGCGAACATTAAGACGACTAATATGATTTCCTCTATGATATTCTTACTGAAGCCGCGATTGATAAGAAAATGAGAATATTCTTGGCTGATCGCATAGGGTAATTCAGCAATGATCCCGATGAAGATAATTAGAGAAATCCCGTTGCCAATTCCGCGCTCAGTGATCTGTTCACCCAGCCACATGATAAAAACCGTGCCCGTTGTAATCGTCAGCATGGTCGATAATGTGAATCCGATTCCAGGATTTGGTACCGCAGGGCTACCCGAAATCGGAGCCGTGATATTCTCTAAGAAAAAGCTAACCCCATAGGATTGTGCGGCAGCAAGAAAAACCGTGCCATAACGAGTGTATTGCGTAATTTTCTTGCGCCCCTCTTCGCCCTCACGCTGCAGTTTTTGAAAGAATGGGATAACTGCACCCAGTAGTTGCAAAATAATCGACGCGCTGATATAGGGCATGATGCCTAAGGCAAAGATCGTTCCACGAGTAAATGCCCCACCGACAAACATATCATACAGGCCAAACAGGGTATTGCCCGAACTTTGGAAGAACTCAGTGAGAACGGCAAGTTGGACGCCTGGAACAGTTATTTGACCACCGATGCGATATACGACTAGGAGTCCCACCGCAAACAGAATGCGGCGTCGTAAATCCGGGATCTTAAAACAATTCTGAAAGCTCTGCAGCAATTGCACGTTAGATCACCTCGGCCTTGCCGCCTGCTTTTTCGATCTTCTCCGCAGCGGCAGAAGAAAATTTATTCGCTTTGATTGCGAGACTGCGAGTCAATTCGCCTTGGCCCAAGACCTTCACCAGCCCCGATGCCTTTTTTATCAATCCCGCCTCCATCAGATCTTCAGGGCCGACTTCACCTGTGAGACCGCTTGTTTCGAGATCTTGAAGGTTTAGTATCTGATAGGTGGTTTTGAATTTTTGGTTTGAAAAACCGATTTTCGGCATGTGTCTAAACAACGGCAAAGTCCCACCGGTGAATCCTATGCGATTACCCCGCCTAGCTCCAGACCTTGCCCGCTGGCCTTTATGACCCTTTCCTGCAGTCTTGCCCGTTCCGGATCCCGGTCCTTGACCTAAACGTTTGCGATTCTTCTTAGACCCCGAAGGGCGCTTTATTTCCCCAATACGCATTATGCGCTCCTGATTATCCTTCGACTTCTTCAACTGAGATCAAATGTTTGATTTTGTCGATCATTCCACGAATCTGAGGCGTATCGTTATGAACGACTTGATGATGAAGGCGCTTGATACCCAAAGCTTCTATCGTCGCTTTTTGCCCCTTAGCCCTACCGATGGCACTACGCTTTTGAGTTATTGTGATTTTCATAAACGCCTATCCCCACGCGCGGAGTGATTCAACAGGCACACCGCGCTCCCGGGCTACCATTTCGGCACTGCGCAACTGGACCAGAGCTTCAATAGTCGCCTTTATTGAGTTCTGCACATTATTCGACCCAAGAGATTTAGTCAAAATGTCATGGACACCTGCAAGCTCCAGAACTATGCGGGTTCCACCACTTGCTATTACCCCAGTTCCAGGCGACGCTGGTTTGAAGAGGATTTTCGCCGCTC
>JACLAC010019050.1_pt1 | contig 20009 bp, 19 predicted proteins | sample 8027881 | NCBI WGS metagenome assembly JACLAC01 (sample SAMN15725517, study PRJNA655200) | protist metagenome | isolation source: fluorescence activated cell sorting (FACS) single amplified genomes of... | place: Spain: Blaines Bay Microbial Observatory, Mediterranean Sea | collected 2016-01-19 | reverse complement strand
GTCCGATGCCGAAAGCGATGCCGACAAACAGGCGGCTCCCTGCCAGCACCCAGAAGTCCCAGGCCAAGGCGGAGAGAATCGAGAAGATGAACACGCTCGCGTAGGACAAGATGATGGGAAACCTCCTGCCCCGGAGATCGCCGAGCACCCCGCTGATCAGGTTCCCGAACAACACCCCGATGAAAACGATCGAGACAATGGAGCCGCGCTGAAATGCATTCAACTTCCAATCATCGGAGACAGCCTTCGTCACAGACCCGATGAGCAGCAGTTCTGAACCATCGGCAAGCCACACGCCACCCCCCGCGATCATCGTCTTGCATTGCCCCCACCCGAACCCGAGGCTCTCCACCGTATCCGCCAATGACCGCGCCATCTTTTTTAATCTTCTGACAACAACCCAAACTGACAACAGAGTTCTCTTCGGGTATAAATGACCAGCACTGCAGATAACAATGCCACCGCGTGTGCAACACTGCCAGCCGTTCAACTACTGCGCGTTGCTGTGTTTCCTCGCGTGTTTAGCTCCAACACCACGCTCGCTCACACGGCCACCGAGCCGGCATTGCTGGATAGCGTTGCTTCTACGTGCCACACTACCCAACAAACGCCGGTTGTCTAGTTGCCGCAATGCCAGGCCTGCCGACGCCAGGCGGGGCCGCGGCACGATGCCAGCAGCAAGGCTTGCACCCCCTGGCTCTCTTCACTACCTGCTCTCTACATATTACGTAGTAGTGAATTGGCAAGTATGTTCGTGCGTTCAATACGCCATGGACCATATTAGCAATCACATGCTTATCGCCAGTAATTCCTCACGGGGCATAGTCAGCATACTTGAACTTCATCTACAGCCTATATACATGCAAGATGATGTTTCTAGTTTCTCTCGTATTTCATATTCAAACAACATTTTTTGCATCCATGAAATTCTCTCAATTTGCATCCACGACACGCTTCACTCGACACCGCAACAACTGACACGTCTCCCTGGCGCCGATTTTCTCTCCATGTTTTTGCAAATATCTGTTCTCGCCGGGGGTCCACCAGTGGCATGCCCCAACGCCATATTGACCAGAACACGCCTCGCGCATCTATGATTGCAACAGAAGAAGAGATTGAGAAACTGCGTATACGCGAACTTGAGTTTCTCGTTTAAATAAGTTTTACTTTTCGTGTCGATCGGCATGGCACTCTACGGCCCTCAACTGAAGTGAAACATGTGAGGCCTCCAGATGATGATGATCGGAAGCTCCGCACGCTTGTCAGACACCGCTGCCGGCGAAGTTATCGCTGTATTACAGCCATCACATTCTCACGTGAATGTTTTCTTCGAGCGTGAATCCGTGGCGATGCCGATGCTTTTCTGTACAGTGGACTCGCATCGTTAAACAAATTGTGCGTCTACCCAGACAACTTGCGGATTTCTTGAACTCCGTGTTTTTGAGTCTCCGTCACAACCTGCGATGTAGCGCTAGGCCACCGAGTAACTTCGATGCTCGCTAGGCCTCCGGCAAAAAATACATGTCCTCCTTCGTGTGGAGGGCGCGATATGGTGGACACAAGCTACGTGTCGGGCCAGACGCTACCTCACGCCAACAGGTACTTCGCATGGAAGTTGATGTGGTCCGCGAAGAACGAGGTGATGAAGTAGTAGCTGTGATCAAAGCCCTCGCGATAGTTCATCTCCAGCGCTTGGCCTGTCTCCTTGCAAACAGATTCGAGGTTTGCAGGCAAGAGCTGGTTCACCTGAGCGTTTTCCGAAAGTAACATGACAAGTGTTTCTTCTTGAAGCAGTCTCAGCATGTAGTTGACTTGTACGTAAGAGAAAATATTTTCCGACACAAAGAATGCAGAGCAAATACTTTCCAACACTTCTTCACTCATGCTCGTTTCACGCTCGCCGAAACGAAAGATTGGACGTAGCCATGCAAGCGTCCCGATCAGCGAGTTTTGTCAGCAGACACGGAATTTGAGGGCAAGAAGCTTCACTTAGTACCTCCTTGCAGTAGAAGTTATCCGCCATCCCCTGGTCGCACTTCAACGGGTTCGGATGCTTTTTCCCGGCCTTCAGCAGCTCGCCTGCGGTGTGTGTTGCTGTACACCAGATAAATCACGATCGCTTCGCATTTACGTTCAGTCACGAACTGCGCATGTCCGTACCCGTGCATCTTCACATGATATCGGCGTGCTGACGCCGTCAACAGCAGGCACCGTGGAAATCCGGAACTATCGACAAAAATTTTTCCTTGCTTCGTACATGCGTCGTATTCTTTCGCTTCGGTCGCCGGGTCGGCCAAGTAACCGCTGAACGCCTTCTCTCCCCACGGGCACGCCGTTGGGTTGCAGATGGGGGCGAAAGCGGACACCGATTTGTACCTGTTTGTACCCCATGCTCGAAAAAAGGCGTGCTTCTTTGAATTCGGCATATCATTGATCTCTGTACTAGACGCGAGAAGCAGTATCATGTTGCATCGCAAACCCTACGCCCTACTATTATGGCAGCTTGCTGCAGAAGTGCAAATTGGTGAAAGTGATTCAGTGATTACAAAGAGTTTTTGAGTGAAAGCACGTACACATCAGGGTTCTTGAGGCCGATGGTGAGCGCGCCGTGCCCGCCCATTAGGATCAGGGAGTCCCGTCGATGAGCGGCGCCGCAACTGGTTCTCATGGAGAGGCGAGAGAATGTCTCTCACGTCACATGACATCTTCGTCGAAACACTGGTAGCGCTAAATCTGAATCTCGACGGGAAATCGTACGAAGACTGGGAAGGCGTTTTTTCGTCGGCTAAAGAAGCGTCGATCGCTTTTCGCCAGTACATGCAGCGCGTCAAGGACAGAAAAAGCAAGAGTTCGGGCGAATCTTCTCTGAAGTCGATGTTGACGGAGCCTTTTGCGGTGGGAGCGCAAAAAGTGTTTAAGCCTCAGTACGAGGATCTCTCGGGGTTCAAGTGTGACTTCGAAGATTATTACGGGTGCATTCCGACGATGAATCCTGACGACGCAGTGCTGGCATTCTGGAGTCCGAGTCAACATCGTTGGAGGTACGTTCGATCCTTCGCAACATCTTTCGGAAACACGCACAGTCCATACGGGGCGTCAAGGCTTAGTCGGGCTCTCCGAGTAATTGCGAATGAAATGTTCCTGCTTCTCTGCCATGAGTACATCGACGATACCTGTGGCTTCGAGCGAGACGCGACGGTGGTGTACGGGTTCGATTGCCTGACGTGGCTTTTCGACAAGTTCATGAATATTTCGCTAAAAAAGAACTACGTGGGAAAAGCGCTCGAAGCGTTAGGGTTGGTGTATCATCTGGATACGCGTGGACGCGTAATAGTGGCAGTAAAGTTCGAAAAACGTCAGCAGCTAGCTGCCGATATCGGCAGGCTCATCACAGCGCAGGGCAACCTCATCGTCGGCTTTTCAGTAAAGATGCTTCAGCAGGTTCTAGGCCTGGCAAATTTTATTCTCACCAGTACGAAGTTTGTCGCAGGAAGGCATCTGTATTCGAATCTGTATCAGTTGATCGAGTCATCGCAGGGGGCAGCTCTGGTTAAGTACCGTGATGATGCCGATCCTGACGATCCGAGGGGCGGAAAGGTAGCGTCGGGCCTGACTCGTGAGCAGACGGTACAGTGTCTGCAGAACCTGCAGCTGTTGGCGTACCAGGCGCCGCCTCTCGACTTAGACATCGCAGTATGGACTCTTCCAAGAGCGCATTTGTACACGGACGCGTGTAACAGTACACACGTAAAGCACATGGGGGGTGTGTTGTTCCTGCCTGTAGTTGATGAAGAAAAGTCGTCGTCTGAGGTGAAGGTGTATGGGTTTACTGAGCCGGTGCCAAAACCCTTCGTCGAGGATGCAAATACTCGTCAAAAGCAGCCAATAGCAACGTACGAGGCATTAGCCGTGGCAGTTGGTGCTGAGACTTTCTGCACCTTGATCGCCGGTCGCCGCGTGTCCTTTCACGCTGATAATAAGGTCGCGATATCGTGCATCATGGACGGGTATGCGCGAGACAGCCTTTTCTCGTCAACAGTGTGGCAGCTGCACTCCACGAACATGAGAAGCAAAGTTTTGGGGTGGTTCTCGTACGTCAATACGAAGCTGAACATCAGTGATGGCATGAGTCGGCCGGAGTGGGTCAAAGACGTGCAGAGGATGTTTCCACAGTTGCAACTTGTCGACGCGAAATTCCCGTTCGCAGTATGATCGCGATGTATCATGACCTACGTCGACAGGAATGGGCCTCAGTTGGCGCAGTTGGCGGTAATAGTTTTCTTGTAAAAATTAAGGTCTTTCTACAGTTTCAGTGCCACTGCGTGTCATTCACTGTCTCTCTTGTTCGGCCTTCATTCCTGATTTTCGACGAGGTCTGTTTATTGATTCTTTACTTGATGCAACTGTGTCCATCTCTGCAGTATGAAGTGTAAGCCTGCGGGTTTTTTATGCGTGCAAAAAACTCTGCAGGTGCAGCGGCGTGAGAGTCGGTGAGTCGTCGCATCGTAATTAGTCGAAAGCGGAGTCGGAGCAGCGATATCGGACGATGGTCGGTCGGGTGATCGGTTCGTGTCGTCAGCCCTGAGGGGGGCGCAAGATCAATGACGATTAATTGAAAGCACGTACACATCAGGGTTCTTGAGCCCGATTGTGAGCGCGCCGTGCCCGCCCATGGAGTGGCCGGTGATGCCAATGCGCCCGCTGTCGTACCAAGCGAACTCTGTCTGCATCACGCCGGGGAGCTCCTTCACCACGTAGTCGTACCTTTGTGAGATCGTGAGAGAAGCCGTCAACCGATGAGTTCCACACAATAGTAGTAGGGCACGAAAAGTACAACCGGCATATCTGACTACTGCATACTCCAGGCTAATAGCACTCAGTCACTCACGGCGAGCGTAATCACTACTCTAGTGGAAGAAAATGCAGAAATATAGACTGAGATTTTCACTTCGGCGGCGCACACAAACAAATTATATTCAGCTGTGTTGGACAGTAGTATTATATACATCTGGTAGTTTTTCTTCCACGGGTCCTTGGTAGCGTTCAGATAGAACCCTGCACCCGTACCGAAGTCGTACGCGTCGTTTTCCGTCGGGATTTCCTCATGGCCCCTCGGACTAGTATCCGGCAAAACCACCGCGATCCCGAGATCCCCCTTTTTTATTTTTACCGAGTACAATGTACATTTGAATATTCTATATCCACTTCGCTTGCCCCTGGACGGACAGCTTACAATCGAAGAAAGTGCTATCAAGAACCACCATCTTTTGGCTTCAAAGACTCCAGCACATTAAAAATCCGGGTGTGTTGGCTATGAGTATTAGCGGAATGCGTGAAGAGAACAAAGGTTGTATGTACTCTACCGCAGACTGAAATCCCGCTGTGCCTTTCTGACTGCAGTTCTCATCCGTGCATGTGAGCCCCGATAAGTAGTACAACGTCGGAATCTTGCTCTGCGCTTTGTCCGGTACGTACACGGCGAATCTGTCAAAATTCACACTTTTTTCAACGTTCACCTTCTTCGCACCCATGATTTTGCTCGCACTCGTCCTGTCGCGCTGCGTAATCCAAACATAATGCCACATGCCAATCACAATCCTACTAACAATAGCAACGTGCAACGCAACAATGCGGCGCACCATCTGCACCCACGAGAAAAGTTTCACATCTTCTTCAGCATTTGTACTTCATTTGTAGGTTGCCCAACACCGACGACGTGTGCTCGAACCGCCTCAGCCACCCGCTGAAAACGCGGGCCTCGGAAAGCATCTTCAACGCCATCTTGTGTCACAACCTGTGAACCTAGATAAATATCGATCTAGAACCACTCGCTGCTGCTCTTTCTGTGCTGTGTGAAAGACACGCTACGGGCAAGACCATTAGCCAGGGTCGGGCGAGTCCGTGAGTGATGCGCGTGATCGCCATTGCAAAGTTTTTTCAAGGATCGGGTGCGCCGCTTTTACGATTCAGACGATATCGACGGTGTGAATTCTTTTTGATCCACACAGCTGTGAATAGCGATGAGGATGCCTACTGGAAAACTGCATAATGCTACAAAAGCGATCAGGTGATAGTGTCGATTGGCATCATGAGAGAAGTTGCTCCAACGCGTGCATGCATCTTTTGCGATATACGAAGATACGATCTTCGGAAGGCTTCATCACTGCGCAGAACACTGCATAAACGTTGGGAAGATAGTGCACCTGAAACTTGTGCTTTGCAGAAAGAAGATGATCGGTAATACGAGTTACGACCAAATTTTTTATCGGATCGATCTTGGCATCAACCGCGCAGTATCGGTCACCGAGGCCAAATTTTTTCCAATTCACCTCGTATCTCACCGAAGGTCGGACGCTCGTCTGGCTCCTGCGCCCAACACGCGTCGATAAGCGTTTGTAGCTTCCGCACCACTCCGGCGTCTTCCTCTGAGGCCAGTGCGGCTGGCGCAGAGAAATTGGGGCGTCGACCCTCTTCGAGCACCGCGAATGCGATGCCCTGCTTCGAGCTGCGGGTGATGGAACCACCTGTGCAACTTTGCGAGGCCGAGACTTCTTCACCCAACCCCGGTGACGCGATATTGAGCCCTGCGCGAACCGACCGCCTGAGCGAATGACAAGCGCTTTTTCATGATCGAATGACAAGTGCTTTCTCATGATTTTTTATGTTTACAGCCGGCTGAGTGGGCATATAGTGTCCCTTATGCCAGGCGGATCATGCGAGCGCTTTTTCTAATAATTGCATTTCATCCTGATCGTTGCCACCATGTACTGTTGACCATGTACTGTTTCGCCTGCGTAAATGCCAGCAGACAAGCAACTTGTATGTCATTCTGCAGCAGGATGCATGCATGTATGTCACCGTCTAGGGTGTGCCATTGGATTTAGGGTGTGCCCTCTTGTCTAGGGTATACCCTAGACTGGATGTGGATGTCTAGGATGGGACAACGCTAAAGGGAAGACCAGGGGGAAGATCGCAAACATTTGGATCAAATGTCGGAATGTTGGAATTTTGGAAAATGAAACTCAGAATCTATAAAATGCGGGAGGAAATGCAGGGAGAGAAACTAAAGGGGGCACACTTGTAGGTAGGAGTGCCCGTGATATCAATGCTGCAGAATAGCGCAGATGTTTGTTGCGGAAGAGAAGCATAGCTGAGGAGACGTTGACGGATTGACATTGAGGGCATTGAATGGAAGGTGAAGATGGAGTGCATGAGCAGTCGGGAGATCGAAAAAAAAAAAGAAAAAAAATTTGCGCAGAAGACTCGGTGTGAGAAGATACGAAGGACTTAGTGAATTTAAGCGAATTTGCATTTGCGTTTGCGAGAGAAGTGGAGCTGCAAAGTGATTCTCGATCCTATTTCGGCAGCAAATAGTACTGCTCCTTGGCACGCAGGCGGCAATGAAAATCAATCAATGAGAAGAAATGAAATGTGATCCGTGGCAATATGGATGTCGTAGGATTGGTTGTGCTAGCGTACTGCGTGAAGCTGGTCGCACGTTCATGGGCAGGTGTCAAGATGTTTGAAAGAGGGCCGCGGACACTGATCAAAAAGTTTGTGACGGCAGGCGTAGATGTCTTGAAGTGTTTTATGCGTCGGATTTGCAATGTAGAGCAAACGACGCCGACGGAGATTTTGACGCGACGTTTGACTATGAGCAGTTGCGGCCCGTATGTAGCTAGGCGGAGATCACTTAAGTGATTGGCATTTGCCGTTTGGCAGCTATGTATGCGTTCGATGCTCTGTGTGTCATTCTGCAGCAGGATGCATGCATGTATTTCAAAAATCAGAATAGGTGAAGTCTAGCCATGAATACAATCACCTTTCCAGGAGCTCCCACGCGAGAACTCCGAACGAGTAGACGTCTGCAGGCTTGCCCTTGAGAGGAGGAGGGAGACGCGGTGTCTCCGTGCGCGCTCCTGCTCCAACATCGCCCTCGCGCAACACCTCCGGGGCCATGTAGGCTAGTGTCCCACAGGCTCCTACGCCTTTCTCTAGCAGTGTGCCATCCGCGTCCAGTGCGCGCGCACTGTCGAAGTCTGCCACGCGGATGTCGTGTACGTATCGGTGGAAATCATGAACTCCTCCGGTAGCATCAACATTAGTATATGGATGCCGCCTCTTCAGGAATACGTTCGTTGGCTTCAGATCGCGATGACAGAAGTTGCACTCCTCGTGCAAACACTCCATCGCCAGCGCGATCTGTTTTAATGTTGGCAACACTTCACTCCGCAACCACGAAGACGGATGACCGCCGAATGACGAGTGCGCTCTCATCCAACTCGGCGAGTATATGAGCCCCGATAAAGCGCCCCCATAGCAGGCCTCAGTCACGAGACCAAGCAGCTTTTGTTCCCCAGCATGATCAGCGTCGAGCTGTCTTGATACATCATCAGAAGCAACTACTCCGAAGCATCTCAACAAATGTTTTGCTCCACCGCGATCGTGTCCTGCACCGCCAACATGTTTTTGCATGGCTGTGCCGACCTTTTCATAAGCCCGCGCCTCTGCCACTATCCGCTTCACTGCGCTCCGAGACAGTGTTTCACGTTGCGCCCGGGTCACCGAAGCTTCTTTCACGACTACCCCATGCTCGCCTTCACGGCACCACAACCTCCCCCAACGTATCCGTGTGTGGTTGTAGCTGAACGGACCTTCTCGACTCGAAGTAGAAGCGATGTCGCCAACGTCAAACGCAATGTCGCCAACTTTTACCACATTTTCCAGTTCTCGGAACCCCAGATCTGTCAGGAGATTGGTCTCACCGCACGATGATGCAGTGCTACTTTGAGAATGCTGTGGCCCACTACCGGCAGTGTTCATGCCCTCGCTTCCAAAATTTGACGAGGGTGGTGGCGAGGACGACCCCGATGATGACGAGCACATGAACCTGCAACTGCTTGAGCTTGACCACGGCGTCGCCTGGAGGAAGAAGCGTGACGACGCTGTGCACTGGAAATGCGACGCGCTAGAATACTGCGCTCGCCACGACATGCTCGCTGGCAACCTTTGCCACGACATCAATGCTCAACTTTTTGCACTACGATTATCATTTCAAGGACACATTTTGAACCGCCACGCTGTGTAGATACAACCACGATCACGAAATTCTGAGACGCAATTCCCAGTCTCACGATGACCGCGACGAACATCATCTCGCCGTCTGCCAAAAAATCATCCGAACTCTTCAAGATGACCGAGAAAACCGAAATTTGATAACCCCGACCTCAGCACTACCAACGAATGCAAGTCCGATGAAAATCACGTGAACACTATTAGTAGAAACAAACTCGCTGGGCTCTTTATTTTCTTCATGACTCATAGCGGTGAAAAGTGAAAACGAACCGACCGCCCAGAGCATCGGGTGTTTCTTCTGTCAGGTCAGGTCTGTCACCGCGTAGACCGACAAGTAGACGCGTCACCATTCTGATCCAACAACGTTGTAGTAGCGACCGATCACCCCATGACGACCGAAGTTCGCAGCTACATTAGCGCTACCATGTCACTTTTCGAAAAACCTGCAGGAAAGCAAGGCGGCTGTAGCTACATCTGATCTTCCTGTCGGCGAGTGCGTCGACACTGTATTTTCCGTAACGCAGACGGCGCCAACAACGCAGTGTTTCTCTGCGGATGCTGCTCCCGAGTGAGCCGACAGAATTCGCTGTTGCGCAAGACATTTGTACACTAGTGTTACAATAATTCATCGCAATCACGCACTGGGGAAGTTAGTGCTCAGAGAGGAGACGGGCGTTTCAGTGTCACGGCAGGGGCGCGCGTCACCTCATTTCATTCGTGAGTAGCAAGGAATCAAATTTCCGAGACGGGGAGCACCGCTCCAGGGTGGGGCCCTCAGGCGCAAACAGTTTCTTGGTCGGTTGCGTAGTCACGGGGAGAGCTTCTGAGCTTCTGGCATCATGGTCAAACGAAGCTGATGAAATTGTGACGTTCTGGACGCATTAAGCCCCTCGTATACTGTGACTGTCGGCATTAAGTCACAACCTCTGGGCAAAATGACTCGACTCGTACTTATACGTAAGATCGCCATAACGCATTCAACATGCGCTCTCTCGTTCAAACTGCTATACTTTCTTTCGCACTGCAACGAAATGGACGCATCACTCGCTACACACCGAGCATCGTCACTTGTTATCTTGTTCATATTCATTCCCTTCGCTGACAAGCTGAAATATCGACATGGTTTTTCCGACGAAAACTGTATCGTGAACTATCAACAGAAACACATCATTTCGCTCTTTGAGGAGCTCTATACCGACATGGAAACATCAGCACATGAGAATCGACATTCGAAGAATCGTAGCAACGAGTTGAAGTAGAAAACGGTCCAGGCAATGTGCTACGGTAGCCGCATCGAATAAACATCGAGAGAGGGTAGTATACATGATTCCTCGATACGACGTACTGCCGACACGCCACTACTTTCCAGACTCGAGGCCGCGTTCTCCTGTATGGGCGAAAAACTATCAACAACAGTCATATGAGTGCTCCTCCCTATACGATCTGAAACCGCCCCTGCTTTTCGCGGTTCTTGCACTGACGCCCGCATCCTCCAATGCGACTGTGTCGTCACGCACGTAAGCTGCCCGCGCGAGTCCACCGTGCCGCCCCCTGGTGAAAGGATGATACAGCAGCGAGCCATGCGCCAGCACACATTATCATGATGGCAGCCTAGCGCCCCAGCGGCACAGGCGTCGTGCGATTGCAGATCTCCGTCAATCGCTTGTAGATCTCGACTGCCGGCAACCGCTTCGGGATGTCGAACTGCAGGCACTGCATGATCTGAAATTTGAATACCAATTTGGCATGACCATGTTACGTGTGTCGACAACTCAACGCCAGGACCGCAAAAATTGCAAGAGATGACTTCGTCGCAAAACATTGCCTCTCTCCTCATCACCATGATTCACCATGATCAGATCTTCATCTCACGACTACCAAAGCAGAAAAGGAGAAAACAAACCGCTTCTCAGGAAAAAAGAAGCGCTGCCAAAATACCAGAGTGCGCAGAGAGGTACCGATGTGCCGCGCCACGTTGGGCCCCTCCTTGTCCACGAGCAGTTTCTGAATATTTTTTGTCAGAATCATCTCGATCCTTGAGCCACTTCTCTGCCTTCAACAGCTCCCAGACTTGATCATCACCTGTGACGCGCAGGCCTCTTCTCCTTCACTTATCTCTTCGGCACCGCGATAAAACCTAAATACTCTGAAGAGCGTCAAGCAGCAGTGCATGAGAATGATAAAACTACCTTCACGATATGCTGAATCTGCGTGCATTCGACGAAGGGCAAACTCCCGCCGAACATCTCGTTCAAAATGCATCCAACCGCCCACACATCCACTTTTTCGGTCAACTTTCCGTTCGATTCGTAGCACTCCGGTGCCATGTAGCGCGGCGAGCCCCCGTTCCCACCGTCCTTCAGCGACAGATGCGTCTGCACATTTTTTTGTAGTATTTCTTCTTCCAGACCGTGTCTATGCTCATTCCCACACGTGATCGTTACACTCTTCCGACCGCGCACTTAAGTTTGCATGATTTTCTGGCGACGAATCAATGCCACACAGCTCCAGCGCAAAAAAGAGAGCACTTAGGAAAGGAATGAAACTCGAGTGCGATACCTTATCCTCCATCGATCGAGTCAACCCGAAGTCACATATCTTGCAGTTCATCAGTCGGTCCAGGACTATGTTGAGAGACTTCAGGTCTCGATGCACAATGGGTGGCTTTCTTGTGTGGAGAAACTGCACCCCATCCACGAACTGCAGCGCCAGCTTCATCGACGCGTCGTACTGCAATTTCACCTGCGTTTAATCACAGAAGTAGACGAAACGTCGTTCTTCACTGCGTCAACTGATGCAATTGATACCTGCAAATATCAAACCTCCTCATCATCAACGACGATACAATCACTTGTCGCGCAGTAAAAAGTCGCGACGAAAAATTGAGATGATGAAAAAAGTCGACGCAGCTATAGCGTAGTAGTGTGTGTCGTATTACTGCTCGTCATGCATCTTGGCTAGGCTTTCAGTTGAAAGTTTTCAGTAGCGCTGTACCTTGTTGATGTGAAGCAGCGAGTGGAGGCTGCCGCCTGGCATGAACTCGGTAACGATCGATAGATTTGGGTACTGCAAGCACGCACCGACGAATCTGACAAGCTGGGGATGCGATAGCTGACACAAAGCTTCGATCTCTTTTTCCATCTCCTGCATTTGGGTTTCCGACATGTTCCCGAACTCATCGATGTTGATCTTCTTGATCGCGACCTGTTTGTGAATATTGATCGTACTGATCGTCCAACCTTCGTACTAGTTCTTTTTTGCCCAGCTTTGTTCAAGGTGATTCAAGCACTGAGATCTTCATGCAAAATCTTCTTTTAGTACGCACGTGCGTCTCTGACACGGACAAGTAGAGCTGGCCGTAACCTGGATCTCGCGTTGTCTCCGACAGTTCTAGTTTACTCAAGCATCTATGATTGATCACTTAATATTTTTACACGCAAGCTACTACCTCTTGCTCCTGATACATGCCGTGGTAGACGGTGCCGAACCCACCCTGGCCCAGTTTGTATCCGTATGTCAGGTCGCCGTGTTCAATGATCTGCTTCACATTGAGCGTGGCGGGAACCTTGAAGAACGATTTTTCAGGATAACGCTCTTCTTCAAGCACGCCACCCCTGTGCGATCCGCATACACTGCCACACAGTCAATCTGACATCGAAGAGATAGCAAGTCACCGACACATCAATTCTACGCTATGAGCAACTTGCGTCTTGTCAATGTCGCTTTCAAATGCGGTTCTCCACGCAACCACTACCTGGGGCTGCTGAGGCCTCCTGCCAGGCGGCTTTGTGGAAAGGATGCCGCTACTACTACTCGAAGATGAAGATGCTTTCTCTGTCCCTCTCTTTTGGGCCCCCCCTCCGCCTGATTTCTGCGCAGCCGCTGAGGCCGAAGAAAAACTCGCATTCGACTTCGGTGTCGGGTTCGCAGATCCGGTCCCGTTCTTCGAAACAGGTTCTCCACTACTGGCCTTCGCGGAGGATACAGAAGATGCTTTTTTCGCATCTTGCGCCGGCTTCGTCCCCGACTTGCTCTTCTTTTGCTGCAGGAGACGTGCTTCGATCTTGCCGAGTCCACCATCATGCTAATATGTGTCCATCAACACACTTACTCTTCAGATACTTCTTTGTCAGTGAAAAACATCTGTAATGTTCAAAATATGCTGGTGTGTCAAGTGCAACACGCACCGAACATTCCTATGGAAACATAGGTATGCTGCGTCGATTAATGTGCTTTGCCAGGCATGCCAGTAACCAGTTGTGTCGAATTAGTTATGACTCACTGCACAACATTTTCACAACATTATCACGTGACCCTACAAAATGAGTTTCCTTCAGCTAATACCTCGACACCGTACAGCGCGGACATACTCCTCGGACTGTAAACCTGCGCAACCGGACTCATCGGGCTGCCATTCGTCGATGCCACCTTGCTCGAAGCCAAGGACCAAACACGTTTCTTGTCAGTGCGTGACTTAACGTATTGTTGCCCCTCTTCTTTTGCCTCGCCATTTGGCTTCGGAGGCATTGTACCAGGCGCGACCGGCTTCGTCTTCGGCGGCAGCTATTTTCACAACGACGTTGAAGCGATGAAGCATCGTCTGCTACATCGAAGCCATGCCAACCATGAGTGATCACGGACACTCGGATGTCATAGGAGAATGTTGAGTAGTAGCAATGATAAAAGGCGCGCAGCTCATGTCATCGAGCAGTTGGGCAATCCATTATAATACCATCAAATGATTTTAAAGCATTGAAATACGTTTCGAGGTCGCCCGCCCACGCCCAAATTCGCACTACTCCGGTCCTTCTCCAACAACTCCGATAGCGAAGATGGCGCCTCACCTGCGGGGCGTGATCGATCTTCCTCGATTGTCATGCTAAGTACCTCCACTGGCGACGAGGCCGCGCCACTACCATCCTGATGTACGTTGCCAGCGTGGTTCGTGCCTGCCTTGCCACCACCGTTGACAACCTGCGCCAATTTCGCCGCGAGACTCTCGTTCAACCGATTGCTGTCGAGCAATGCGCCGGGCCCCGCATCCATACTTCCAGCACCAGACGGTGCATCGCACTGACTGTTGTGGCGGCTGAGACTTCTAGACCCCGACGAGTTGGGCATCTTGCTCGCTTCAACAGAATGCCTGCGACTAGATTCCTCGCGCTCCCGAATCATTTGCTTCACACTCACTGTCGACGTACGACGCTCTTCATTGCGCTGATCAGCCACCTGCAAGTCGCTCGTCGACGGCCGCGACTCTAAATTACTAGCCGTGCCGACACTACCTGAGCTCCGAGCACACTCCTCCACGCTCAATGGCCCACTCCCTGGCAAGCGCTTTGGCGGCGCGAACGCGGGCGCACATGGAGCCTGCATCTTTTCCGATGAAATCAGCGTGTTTACACGTGCGAGTGGCACAACAGCAGCTGTGTCCGATGATGCAATCGCGACCACGTTTGAAGATACACCATCGCGACTGCGATCCTGCCGAGTGGATACACCTTCAGAGGGCTCCTGCTTTTGCTGACTTCGATCTGGGCTATCTGCACGACTCACTTGCCGACTCACTGATGGGCGATGCGATGGAGGCTTCGACGCAATTTTGATGGCGCTAAGCTCGCTGCTACCATTTTCTTCGGGCAACACGGGGCGTCCTCTGTGGTGCGCACGAGACGAAGAGCTGCTCGATGACGAAGACGACGATGCTGATGATGAGGAACTCGATGGCATGCCGTGTGCCGCGCCAACCTCAGTTGATGGCGAGCATCTGGCAGCATCCCTCGGTGATTTACGCGGAGGAGGTGCCAGCGTTGCAGAACTTGCCACCGTGCCACCCGCGCTTCCCACTACACCGCTGCTGGTTGCCACTGAACTCCCACCTGAACTCGATCGTGCGACGCCACTGCCGCTAGGGAGGTAGTTGTCGAGCTCGGGAAGACAACGAGGTGCCATCACAGGTGGCGGCTGCACAATCACCGGTTGCACATCGATCACAGCCGGTGCTATGGCTGCTGTACCTGCTGCAGATGTAGCATGGCCCTGTTGATTGCCAGGCGGCCTCACAATCATCGCGTGACTCACTGCTGAAGCGTGGTTGTAAGACGCAGCTTGTGGTGGGACACCCATCGTACCACTCATCTGCCCTGCGACCATGCTCCCCGGCCTCTCCATGCCCAACCCAAACGCAGCGGCCAAACTCGGCATGTTCAGCGATTTCGGCGGCGTTAACCCACCTGATAGTGGCGTCGTAGTGCCTGTGTTCTGCTGCACAGAAACTACATTGCCAGCAGCCGCACAGGACGTTGTGCCGATAAACCCCGTCGGCGGATGCGGCAAACCCACGCCGCCCCCCCGGCCACCACCTCCAGCACCACTGATGCCCATGAACGGCGGTGTGATCTGCCCCAGAGAAAACTTGGGCGTGCCGAGCAACCGCGCGGTGGAGCCAGCAGTTGTCTGCGGCTGCAACGAAGGCGTCCGCGCACGAGACGATGAACCGCTGCTGCCCATCAGGGGATGTGCCGTAGGAGCAGCGCCCATATGTCCGATGTGCGTCGGCGGCGGAACTACGCCACCGCCGACACTTCCGCTGTAGACCATGCGCACTGGTGTTGTCGACCGCGACCGCGCACCTCCAGCTGCATATCGCGCCATCTGACTGCCGATGTTGCTACAATAACCGCTGTATCCGCTCGCGTTACTGCCCACGCTGCTCTGCCGAATCACACCCACCGCGTTCTCCACCGCCGAGTTCAGCACGCCACCCTCGAGCGAAGGCAGTCGCTGATGCGTGAAACCGCTCGAGATGATGTTCTGCGACGTTGTTTTCTGCTGCGGCACTTCTGCCGGCTCGGTGTAAACCGAAATGTGCGCCCGCGGCTTTTCCACCGAAACCTGCGCCGGTGGCACGGCGGACGGCACTGACATGGTAGCCATGCCAGCAGACGACGTCTTTGGTTCTTCGGACAAAAGCGCTCCACGTATGCCTGGCTGCAGGCCGTTCGCGATGGCCATCCCTATCGCTGGTTGCTGAGAAGAGTACAAGCACTGCTGCACACCATGCACAGCGCCGCCCACACCGGCATTGTGATGCATACTTGAAGGATGTACCAGCTGCAGTTCCGCCATGGGACCACCCCCGAGTGCATGCTGCTTCGATAGCAACTCCAGAATGCAGCCCACGTCGTCTTTCGTAAGCATCATCTCTCGCAACTTGCTGCGCAACTCGTACGCATTCAGAGAGTTCTTGCTGCACGAATGGAACACCATCGCGTCAAACACTTTGTGGTAGCGACGCGCTTCCAAGATCCTGCTGGTTGCTGACGCACTGCCACCATGCTTCTTGCCATGCTCACCATTTTCACTATCACGACACAGCTTGTAATCGCACAAACCCAAATACAGGCACGCCATGCCCTTCACTTGCCGCGTCACATGCACGGAATGCGTGTCGCACTTTAATGCTTTCTTGAAGTTTTCGCGAGCCTCTGCATACCGATGCCCCATGCCCAGGCCTAACTCAGTGGCGGAGCCCCCGCTAGCCAAATGTGTGTCGTTGTCAGAAGAGTCGACGGGCGAGAAATGATACTGTACGTAGCCCAAGCGCACGTAGAGCAGCGCGTCCCACACTCTATCGTGGGCTTCATCTTCCAGGATTTTTACGAGCATGTCTTCGGCCACTCTGCTCCCAACCATGCCGTCGCCGCCAGCGTTTGACAGCAGAATGAGCAAGATCGCTTTCGTCGACAACAACCCCGCATGCGATTCGTTTTCGGTGAGCCCGATCTCGACCTCCTGCCGCGCCGCCTCGAAGTCGCGCTGGCAGATGTACAACTGAGCTAAAGCGTACCGAATATCCACGCAGATCTTCGCGTCGGGGCTCAAGCTTGCCACACAATCATTCGAGGATGCAACGCCCCCATCAGCCGCCGTCGCACCCAGGAACGCTTCATCTTCGATCGCGGTGTCCTTTTCATGATGCTTCCCATTGCTGTCTTTCCCATTGTAGCGACTGGCATGGGACGAGCGAGCCACCGCAGCATGGCCAGTCGCATTACTACACGAGGATGCGGAGAGGCTCAGATTGAGCTTATCCCCATTTTTCGCCTTCGCGCTACTTGTGACGAAACCACCGCCTCCATGCTCACTGCCACCATCGCCGCCTTTTCCAAGAGCCCAACCTTTCTTCTTGAACAGATTGCTCAGCTGGAGCGCCTCAACCAGCAGCTCCTTCGCCTCAGCGAACTCGAAATTGCGGGCTTTAATGATGCCGAGGAGAAAAATAAAATAAACTTGCTCTTTGCGTTCTTGCAATTCCAACCCCTGCTTGATCATCCATTCGGCATCCGCGTAGTTTTCCAGCACAATGTGGGCCTTTGCCGCCACGTAAGCCGCACCCAGACGATACTCCTGCAACACGCTCAAAGCGATCTTTGTGTCTTCTCCCGTCGGATGGCAAGATGAAGAGCTGGATGACGAAGAGCTAGCTGCGGACGACAAAGCACCAAAAGAAGCACCAGCTGCACCTGGTTCGGCGCCGCTCGACGCAGCTGCCGCCGCACTCACGATCGCTCTTCTACAGTACACGATACATTCCGTGTAGTTTTTCTTTTTGAACAGAAGCAATCCCATGTAGTACAAACTCGGCACGTAGTGCTTCCCGTTGGGAAATTGGTTTAAGAGTTGCCGGTAACAAGCCAACGCGGTGTCGAAATCTTGTACTTTCCGCGCGCAGAACGCAAGACCCTCCAGTCGACTCTCCTCAGACACGTAGCTCGGCGTCGCATTGTCACCCGTCGTTGCCAACACCATGCCAAACTCGTCCACGATTTCCTCTTGCACATGTGGCACGGTCGTGGCGAGAGCACCGTCTTTGGCCATGCGGTTCTCGGTGGCCGAAGACGCGGCACCTGAGCCTTCCGGAGCAAAAACTCGGTTGCTCGGGCTATCTGCGTCGTACCCTTCATCTTGCAGCGCCGTGTTTGTGCGCCGCCGACGCTTACCATTGGCAGTCTCTCTGCCATGCGTGGTGATCTGGGCCGATGTAAGCACCTTCGTGCACTCGAACAGCTTGTTGTAAACTTCGTACGCTTCTCCAAATTTTCCTTCATCGCGAAGCCATTGTGCCAGCATAGCTCCACGCGCTGGCTGCACTTTCATTACCTCGCGGAACAACGAAATCGCCGCTTTCCGGAAGTACGCGACTGCTTGCTTTTTTGCTTTCAGACTCAATCTTTGATCCATCTTCGTTGCCATTTTTTCCACAGGACGAGCCACGCCAGATGATGCCATGGTCGGCGATGATGCGACGATGCCATCGGCAGTGTCCATGGTCGGCGAGTTTGCAAAAACGCCCCCAGGCCCGAACGCCGAACCCGCGAACACATCCGGCGACGACGCAAGCGCTGGACTCGATGCGGTAGATCCAGGGGCACTCACATTCGCCCCTGGCCCACTCAAGCTCGCCATCTCGTAACTCTGAATGATCCGACTCACGAAAGTTTGTAGATTTTCGATCAGCCGACTGTCCGTGTACCCACTCTTCGCCAACATGCGGCGCATGCATTCGAACTTGATCTTGTTCTTCACGTGCTCCACTCGACGAGCTCCACACACACGAACATCTTCAGCTGTCCCGCCTTCAGCTACGTCGGCATGGGGCTGCTCGTCGGAACGTGTGAGCGCCATGCTTACTTGCTTCTCCTCAAGCAGCTCCTCCAGCAAATGCGGGCCGTAGTGCTCATCCAGCAACGTTATGAGGAGGTCTAGCTTCTGCGCAGCTACTGCGGTGTCGACAATGATCTGCTTCAAATATTTGAGAAACGTTTTTTCGCCGCATCCCAATTTCGGTACTGCCTTGAAGTGGTGCATGGCTTGGTTGTAGCTCCCGACAGCGGCGTAGTATTTTCCCAACAGAATTTTCGGTTTGTACCCGCAGTTCGGTTTCAACGAAGCCTTGTTTGTCCACAACAAAGCGCGGTCGTGTGACACCGCGAACCCGAGCTCCGCGAGCAGCACCAAATCTTTTGTGCAGAACAGCTTTTTGTCTCCGTTCTCCTCGTCGCCGGCTAATAAAAGGCGCAAGGACTCTTCCGCAAACGGTCGCGCAGAGGAAGAGGTCGCTGCTGTGCGTCCATTCCCCGCTGCAGCTGCTGCCATTTCCGCGCCGCCCCCCTGCCGAAATACAAGGTGCGCGCTGAGTGCCAAAAACCGGCTCACGATACTGTCCTCGGTCAGCTCCATCACGTTCTCGCAATAGATGTAGTCACTGCAGACCGTTCCTACCCCAGCTGGAGACCCGAGCACACCGCGCGGCGACGGTCGCAATGTCGACCCAGACCCAGGCACGATGCCCACAGCATGCCCAGCGCCCAACACCTGTAAACGGCTAGTACTTGTCGCCGACGACGCCATGCTCGACCCATGCAGACCACCAGTTCGGGCATCGTTACGAAGATTCCCACCATGCGTAAGGAGCGCGTTTTTTTCAGCCTCCGTCAAAAATGTTTCCGTGTCGAAGTGATACTCCCGTTGCAAAACGACTTCTAACTCGGCCAGATGTGACTTCACCTTCTCGAGGAGAGGTTGCAGCTTGTGCTGCTGCTGCTGTTGCTGAGACTGTGACAACGGATGCTTTTGCGCCTCGACACTCGCCCTTGGTTGCCCACCACCAGTTTCGCATGTCGCACGGCTGTTCTCGATGCTTTGAAGCCCTTTGTCCCACGCGGGCGCTGACACCGCGTTGTCTGAGACGCATGCACCACCCTCCTCCCACAACTCGTCATAGATGCCCAGAATGCAGTCGATCGTCTGCATCTTTGCCTCCATGAAGAGTTTGCAGCAGATCCCCAGAGCGCTCGCCTTGTCTGCTTCCGAAAACGGAGTGGTGGCACTCTTGGCATTCTTCGCATGCTCACCCAGTACCACCAGGCCGC
>JACLAC010015040.1_pt1 | contig 20011 bp, 10 predicted proteins | sample 8027881 | NCBI WGS metagenome assembly JACLAC01 (sample SAMN15725517, study PRJNA655200) | protist metagenome | isolation source: fluorescence activated cell sorting (FACS) single amplified genomes of... | place: Spain: Blaines Bay Microbial Observatory, Mediterranean Sea | collected 2016-01-19 | reverse complement strand
TTTTAAGTATTTTAGTATTGTTTGTTTTTTTGCATATTCTGATTTCTTCTTTTAAGTATAAATTATGTGTCATTTGATAGGTGAAAATCGAGAGATGAGATTTAAGGATTTCTTGACATGTATTTTTAGTATTTTAGTATTATTGTTTTTTTGTTTATTCTAATTTCCCCTTTCAAGTATAAATTATCTGTCATTTGATAGGGTAAGGGTAAATTTGACGAATGAGCATTTCAAGTTTCACAAGGTAATATATTGCAGTGTATATATATAAATACTGTATTGTATGTGTTATTTTTACCATTCATTTAATATCTCCCAATAACCACGTTCTTTATCAATTAAACGTTTATTATAACGTTGGTGTATATAACTTTGAAATTTTACTTTATATGAATTTTCAATATAAACGTTTTCATTCATTAATTGTAAACCGGAATTGTACATAATTTCATCATCTAATACATGATTATTATTATTACTATTATTAGAATCATTATCTTTTGTTACGATGATATTATTATTATTATTATTAGTATTATCATCATCCATATCTTCTATTACTGTTAATAAAAAAAAATCAATAGAATTTAATATTGGATCTGCAGTGGATGGTCCAGCTTCTAATAAAATTCGTTTACGTTTAATAGCTTGTTGATATTGAGAATATAATGTTATCATTGCCATTTTTGAATGTAATTCTTCTTCATTAAATCCTAACACTAAACAATTATCTTTTAAAAATCGTTTACAATCTGTTTCATCATTATATGTTAAAAATTGATCCCCAATTTCATTTGCAGTTTTAGCATTTGTAAATATTGCACATGGCTGTTGTTCAACTGTTATATTTTCATTATCATTATTACCATTACCGTCATCACCTCCTGCTGCTGCTAATGATGATGATGGATCTTGATATCCATAAAAAAATGGTTTATTAAAATCAATATTTGTTTTACCACTTGTAAGTAAGGTAGGATATGGATTTTCCAATGGTAAAATATTTAATTCTTTTCGTAATTCATGTAATGCATTTTTACCTAAACCTTGAATCGATAAATTTAAATTTTCTTCTTCTCTTAAATTTGCACCTGTTGTTAAACTTGCATTTGATATAGAACGTAAAAAATTAAAAGCAAAATAATCAATATTAAAAATCGATTGAATAGTTTCCAAATTATTATGATTATTATTATTATTACGAGTACTATTATTTAAATTATACTTTGTTTTCTCCGTTTCAATTGTTAAATATTCATTGATTTCTTTGATTGAGTTTGCACGTTGCAATACTACCCTGGAATGTAAAAACCCAGACATATTTAATAATTCTTGTATCATTTTTTTATTAAATATAATCGTTTCTGCAATATTTTTCACATCATGTTGATTAATTAAATGTTGTTTTGTTAATAATTTTTTAATCACTGGATTGGAGGACAATATATTCATCCCGTCTTATTATTTCTTAGTATGGTATGGTATGATATGTGTATATATATGAACTATGAATTGTTTTTTTTTCATAATTTTCTCTCATTATAAATTATCTGTTGTATACTAACAACATTAAAATTGAATTGTGCAATCCTGGCAATTGCACAATTCAATTTGTTTTATTAATAAATTTTTTTTAAAAAATGATGCGAAAAATGAATGATCGATTTTCACCTCCTCTCCTATCAAATTCCCACATATTTATACTTGGAACGTTTTGCCTTACCCTCTCGTCGGATAATCTATAAAATTCTAAATCTCTTAAATCTCTTAAATAAATCACTTTACAAACTATAAATATATTCTAATTTAAATTCCGTCGAAACATATCTCTGTCCACTTTCATCCACCTACATGTAACATGCAAGATCTAAGCATTTCCAGTGAAGACAGTTCGCACGTGAAGACAACAACACAAAACATCAAATCACAACACATTTTGAAGGAACATTTACATTCATCAAGTTGAGTGGCAATGTCCGAAATTTTGAAGTAAAACATTACGATATTTACAACGACATAGCACTACGAACTACGAGAGACGAGAGAGTACAATAAAAAGATCGATAGAGGAAGCATTGTACTTGGTAGATTATACACCAAATTTGTGGTATACCTTTCGTTTTTAGTGCTATGTCGGCGTACATGTAGTAATGCTATTCACTTGCTATATATTGCAGCGAGGCACACGTATCCTTCTGGTGCTTTTTCCCATTAATAATAACAAAAAAAAAAAGGTTATTTAAGGATTATCCTTGACTATATCCTAATACTATTCAGATACTAATGTAAATTAACATTCTCATAGTATTGGAGTTATGTAAATATTGTGTCTATGGTAACACGTCACCAAGCATCACAACATATATTGAGTCCTTAAATGACCAAGGTGCCAAGGTTATAATAAAATATATATAGCTTAAAGGCATGTAGTGTGACATATACATGTGTATGGATGTTTATTGATGTGAGAACCATACCTATCATTGTTACTGATCGTTTTCACACCTTTAGTTTTGTTGATACATAGTAGTAATAATAATAATAATAATAATAATAATAATATGAAGAAAAGTAATAGTAGTAGTAAAAAAAATAATAATAATAATTCCAAGAAGAATCATGGTGGAAGAAAAGCATCCACCCGTCGAAATAAATCCCAACAGCAGCAACAAAAGTTACCCTCCAACGTAACCAGAACACGTGGTAAAACTATCAAACGTTTCGGTGTGAAAATACGATTTCATGGTTACAGTCTCCGTATTGGATCGGCGTATTGTTCGGCTGAAGATGCAAGTGCAGTTGCAGCTGTCTTTAGAAAAGTTGCACGCATCGATAGTAACGGTGTAATTTATTTTGATTCCAGTTTAGGAAGCAAATTTAAAAATGTATTTGTAAATATTTATTTGCCTTTTACTACAACAAAGGATACCGTATCAATATATGAATATTTAATGAAATGGTTAGTAGATATGAAGAAAAAGACAATATCAATATCCCCAAAAAAATTATTGCCCGGATCACTAGAGAAAAGTAATATCAGCGGTAGCGAGATGAAAAAAAATCACTTAGAAAAGTTAAATGTCATAGGGAAAGATACAATTATTGCCAACAACAGCAGCAACAACAACAGCAACAACAACAGCAACAACAACAGCAACAACGCCAGTTTATTAGGAAAACGTTCTAATAGTAGTACAGATGATAATCTTGTTACAACTACAGGAATCATGGTTTCTGGTAACACGAAATTAACACAAGTTCAATTATTAAAATCGCAAATTGCAGCATTAGAAATGGAAAATAAAAGATTAAAATTAATAGATGATCCTGGAATGACTTCAAGTAGTAATAGTAGTAAATCATCAAACTCAACGACAAGTGATTCAGGGGAAGATACATCAAGAAGTGGAAGTAGTATTTCAGATGGTAAAGATTTTGATATGCAGTATACCAAACGATGCCATATTAATGATGGAAGAAGGTTATTAGAAGTACGTTCATTGATACCACAATATATAGCACAGGATGAAACCAAAGATAACAATGTAAATCGTAATTTATTAATTGCTATTGATTTAGATGAAGATGCTAGTATTCATAATGAACACCCACAATTTATTGGTATATTAGAAAAAATGACCATATTGTCACCAAAAAAAAGAAAAAATAATAAGAAAATACAGAAGAAGGAAGAAGGCACTACCAATAAAACAAAACCTGTAGAACAGCCAATATTAATTGTTGAAGATCGTACTCGTGTTGACATATTTTATCATGCCATCACAAAAGCACTTTTTTTCTCTCTTAATATACGATATTATTCAAATGGATTATATAAATTTATATTAAAAGCAAATACAGATAATGGTTTAATTGAATCCAATCGTATAGATTTCCAAATATTATCACCAGAAGAAGCTGCTGCAAGAAACGAAGAAAACTGTAGTAGCGACAAAGGAAATGGTAATGATGATGATGATGATGATGATGAAAACAACGATAGCGATGGCAATAATAATAATTTTAGAGATTTTGATGATTTTGATCCAAACGATCATGAACATTTTAGTGATGGCAATGGTAGAAACGATGATCATTTTTTCGATGATGATTTTTCGAATGGGGATTTTGATACGATGTTTGATAATTATAAAGATAATGCTGATCCAAGTTTCAATCGATATTTCATCGTTGAACTATCATCTGGTGCCGAGGAGGAAGGTGAAGATGGTGAAGTTTTACATCTTGAAGGTAATGATGCTACATTGTTATCTGAAAGCACAAATAGTAGTAGTGGTAGTAGAAGTAGTACTGATGGTGGTCCAGAAGATGTTCATAATATTATTCATCATCCAAACAATAACAATAAAGCATTTACTGCAATATCGATTGATAATGATGAATCAACTGGCAAGCGATTAATGAATGCTCCTACATATTTAATTATTTTGCTTTTAGCATTGCTACTTTTTCCAACGATGTCACGCGCTAAAGATAACGATAAACGGGATCCAGTGTTGAAATATGGAGCAATTATGGTGGAAAAGATAGGTCTTACTACATTATCTACGAACGTATGCTCCTATTTAACATCAATGGATTGTACAGAACATGTGAAATTTATTTCAACGGTACCTGAATATCAAAAATCAGATTATTATCCTGTCGTGCGACAAGTCATTCCATTTTTCTCTCCAATTTTAAAAAAAGCCGGACAAATATTTATGGTAGGAACTGCATTGTGCTTCTTTTGCCTCTTCCCAGATAATTTTTATCTACGAGATCGTTTTGGATATAGTGTCTCAGCGACACTTGCAATGATTGAAATTGCTCGTGTATTTGTTGATGGTTATCCAATGGTATTTGCATTGCCAATGGTTGGCCCATTACTTTGCTATTACATATTTGAAACGATTCTATTGGAGAAATATTTTACGAAAGAATTAATGAGGAAACACCGTGCAACTTATCTATGTGTCACAGTATTTGTTTGGTATATGATGTTTTTACCAATTAGAGAATGGGTTGTGCAAAATTATAGCCAAATCGATGAAGCATCAGGGAAGTCAATTGCATCGATTTTACCACCATGTACTATTTTGTATTCACTTCCTACGCAAAAAATGTTTAGTCAAGCTATACCGTTAATAATGGGTACAAGAATCAAAGGTTATTTTCCATTTGATTGGGTCGTCGTGTTGTTTATTACTGCATTTGTATTAACGTTGGCAAGCAGCTATGCACGTACATATAATGATGGTACGGAAAACATGAATACATTTATTATTATTAATTGTTGTCAAATTTTCCCATATTACGTATCACCATTGCTTTTCACAGGTACTTTGATGACAATTATCAAACCTGTATTTTGGTTAGCACGGAATCAATACGAAGCATATACAGGGAATCGATGGGACAGAGGAAACAATGTATATGCTTAAAAAAGAAGAGAGTGTGATGATGTGTCTTTTATATATAAAAGGAGAGATAAGGGTGTGTTTAATGAGAAGAAAAATGAAAAAACATCTAAAAAAATTTGGAGATGTACGAATTTAAAAGATTTTTATAAAGTTTAAAAGAGAGAGACTTTTTATAACACCGTATTAAACCATTAACCGTTAAATTAACCAAAATACTCCGGTACTTCGTACTTCGTATATATATACGTACGGAAGTATAAATATAATATGTGTGAGTACATAGTTTACGCATTAAATTTATTAAATTCTCATCTTTTTTAAAATAATACACGATACACGTACGAAGTACGTTATACGAAAATATAATTTTTAAAATATGTGCGGAGTGCGGGGATCAAAATTTTGAATCAAAAAAATAATAATACTCACACAATAAACACTCACACTCTTCCGCACACATTAAACTTCTCGCACGAAAGTATCTTTTTCTTTCTTTCTCTCTTTCTCTCTTTCTCTCTCTGTTTTCCTTTTTTTAAAAAAACATACTCGTATATGTATCAATATTAATATGCGTGCGTGTGTAAAAACGTTTCCATTATTGTCGTTCGCCATATATACTCATTAATATACCCCCACGCTTTCTCGCACCTTGCACCACAACACATGCACAATACGTTCATACGTTCGTATATATATATATGATATACAATATATATATATATTATGCATATATAAATATATTAAAACGATTTCATTAAAAAGTCATGCATTGGTGGCAATACATTTGAATGACAACTGGCACAGGTTACCTGTTCTCTGTATCTGTTACATACTTGCTTATATGTTTCATCATTGTTATTATCCGTACTTTTCATCACATCCGTACATGTTTTACCATGCCAATTTGGACTTAATAATGGTATGGTAATATCCGTAGTCTCTTTCAATATTTGTTTCATATCTTCAGTAATATGATGTACAAACCACATAACTGCTTCATGACAATGCCCATCACGTTGTATTTCAGATAATTTCGTTTCATCATCATGATTATCTACAAGATTATTTAAATCTTTCCAAGATTTCATTAAATCTTCCATCGGCGCAGCTAATTTTCGATTATCATCTGCTGTCTCCTTTAAATTTTCTAATTTTTGAGGATTAGCACCATATTTTTCTTTATACGTCTGTCGTGCTTTTCGCCCGCGCACAGCTGCTTGTATTTTTTTCGCTGCTTCCTCTAATTCTTTTTCCTCTTGTTCTTTTTTGGCTTTCGCATCTTCCGCATCTTGTTTAGCTTTGGCATCTTCCGCATCTTGTTTAGCCTTGGCATCTTCTGCTTCCTGTTGAACCTTTGCATCTTCCGCATCTTGTTTCGCCTTTGCATTTTCCGCATCTTGTTTCGCCTTTGCATTTTCCGCATCTTGTTTAACCTTTGCATTTTCCACATCCTTTTTCTTCGATTTTACATTATCATTAGTAATAGCAGTATCATCTACTTTATTTATACCACCATCATTCTTCACCATTTCATCATATTGTTTCGCTGCTAACTCTGTTTTTTCTTCTAGTTGTCTCGAACGTTTTTCTCTCCACGTTTCTTTTTTCCTTCTAGCTTTATTTCGTAACTCATCATTTGAAGGTGGAAATTTTCCAACAAGTGTTTCTGAATCATCATTTAATTTTGCCCACAATTCCGCAATTTCATCTTCCACTGATTTACCTGTTCACTTATCAACCCAAACGACACAAACAAATTAACTCGCCGATACAATAATAATGTTTAAAGAGAGAGAGAAAGAGAGGGAGGGAGAGATATGCACGTCTTGAAACACCAACACAATCTCCAGACGACACTGTACATGTTGTACATGCATGTGACATATCGAAGCAATTACAAGTATATATTGGGCTATTGGGCCATTTGGTCCATTTCAACTCCATGTAACCGTCGTACTCACTGTCCATTGTATTCACATGCTATGGACATACAAGATAGACATACCATTAGTAATATATTTGATAGAAGGAATGAATGTAGTATTTATAGTGTCCATTGTATTCACATGCTATGGACATACAATATAGACATACCATTAGTAATATATTTGATAGAATGTAGAATGTAGTATTTAGTGCACGGTCAATAGTATTCACATGCTAATGGCCATTACAAGATAGACATACCATTAGTAATATATTTGATAGAATGTAGATTGAATGTATTTAGTGCACTGTCCATAGTATTCACATGCTATGGCCATACAAGATAGACATACCATTAGTAATATATTTGATAGAATGAATGAATATTAAGTGCACTGTCCATAGTATTCTCATGCTATCATACAAGATAGACATACCATTAGTAATATATTTGATAGATAGAATGTAGTATTTAGTATATATAACAAGTAGAGCTAGCCTTCTCTCTGCTTGTGTAAGATGGATGAAGGAAACCACTAAACCTTAAAAGTCTAGGACCTAGAAAAACTATAAACCTCTCCTCAAAACATTTGGGTTGAAATAAGTACAGATTTAGTATTCTAAGTATATTTATTTTAAAATTTTTTTTCATAATTCATAAATCCGCAATCGACCGTTAGCCAAAATGTAAAAGCTTCATGAAAATCACGCACGCACACACATTTTCATGCAGACAGACATTTAGACATCAAAAGCTAAGAGAGAAACATCCATTTTCTGTGAATACAATCATCTTGTATAAAGAGATTTATTTAATTTATATTGTTGTTGTCCGTCTTCTGGAGAAATTTCATTCATTGGTAATATATATATATACATATAAAAAAAATTACTATATACAGGGAGAATACGTTTCATAAAATATTCATATAAAAATGGGATCTGGTGTATCAGTAGCTGCAGAAATTGATGATGCATATATACAACAACAATTGAAAATCGCGAAAAGAAAAATAGTAGTTGTAGGTGCAGCAGAAGAAGATGCAAATGGTATTTATTCAATCATCATGGAAAATGATGAAATGATATTAAATGATAAACAACATATGAAAAACAAGAAAAAGAAAAGAAATAACGATAACATTCCATCACATCCATATATACGTAATCAAGCATGGATATTTAGAAATAGTAAAGGTTTTCAAATCAGTCGTGAAATTATTGATGATGAAGCAGGATGGATCATTGGTAAACCACCATTGGCATATTATGGCACGCGTAACGATTCATTGCTATGCCCATCATGTATTTTTAAAGGTGGTGGTGAATTTTTAGGTAGCAAACCATTTCCATCTGTATTTGATGATTTAGATAAAGAATTTTCACCAGCAGAATTGCCATCATTACCAATAAAAGTACAATCTCGTATGATTCCATCACCACCAAAATTAGATAAACATTTGATAAATAGTAATGGTGATAATGATTATGACAACAATAGTAGTAATAGTGATGATGGTGATGCTGGTCTTGATCGTGCAGATAGTTTCTTTGCCGTATCACCTGTAAAACAACGAAATAAAGCATGGAGTACACCAACTAATAATCCATTGCCTAAAGGTAATTTGTTTGATGAATTAGCAGATAAGGAAAATGTTGTAAATCAATATAAAAAACGTAAAACAAATCGATATGAATATTATAAAAAACGATTGAAAAAAAAGACAAGAACCAGTGGATTAAAGGCACGAGCAAATGTAATAAACAAACCAATAACACCACAACGCGCCGATCCATTGGATTTTATTTAAAAAAAGAAAGTAAGCTCCGTATTATTGTTTTTAAAATGTGCGCGTGTCGTGCGTGTAAAAAATAGTAAAATGTACGCGTATTTTTAATTTTTATTATTCCTCTACTCATGACAATTCCTACTCTCAAAAAGAATACCCAGTGACTGAACTGAGCCAATGAGCCAATATTTAAATATCTATATCTCACAAGATGTGGTCGATAATTTCCGTTAACAAAAAATAAAAAAAAATAAAAAAAAAGATTTAAAAAGTTTACTCTCTACTCTCGTGTACCGTGTACCGTGTACTCGTGTATCTAATATCGGGTGTCGGGTGTACTCGTGCCACGAGTACTCTTACTCATAGCTCATAGTGCCATGGTCACATTAACATATGTACATATGGTACATATACGTTGTAAGTCATGACAGATCCATACACCATAGATTATAGATTCCAATCTTACATCTCAACACTCTGATACTCTTAATATAAATTTTCTCACACTCTTGTAATATGTAATGGATATCTTACTGAAAGTCTGGAGTACTCTAGAGCTCTCTAGCCATCTAGTCTGAAACTGCCAACTGTCGAAATTACTCCAATACTCCCACCACACGTGTTGATGAGATTAATCTTTTTTAAGAATTTGTACAATCTCCGCCATCAAATTTACAAGCTTCAGAGTTACAAGAATAATCACAAATCCCATCATTTGAAACTCGTTTACTCCAACACGTTTTTGAACATAACGGTTCACAATCTAACGATTTATCTACGTTACAAACAGGGTTGCCAGAAAAATACGTTTCCATCGAGTTTTTCTCCATCAACGATTTGAAATCCTTTTCCACATGAGTGATATTATTATCCCTGGCATCTAAATAACGCAACGCTTTAAACTTGGATAAATACGAAGGCAGAGACTTCAAGGAGCAACGGCCTATACCCAATTTCACAAGATTGTCTTTCAACGACTCAGCTGGAAATGTTACCAAGCGATTGCCATCTAAATATAAAAAGGTAAGGTTTGGTATAGTATCTGTTCCAATTGGAGTTGTAAAATCAAGATTATTGTCATTCAGTTGAAGAAAATTCAACGAAGGCAAATCAATACCGTTTGAAGGCATTTTAATGTTATTATGTCCTAAAATAAGACCCTCAAGTCCAGGGTGATGCCATAATGCCGCTTCATTATAAGCGGTAATATTGTTAAGATTTAAATGCAATTTGTTTAATTTGTTCCATTTTAATATATTCACATCAAACGAACCCAAAAGAGTAGATGAAACTTCAAAATGTACCATTTCTGTTAACTGTTCCATTCTTGAAGGTAATGTTGTCAAATTACAATTACGTATATGCACTCTTCTCAACCCAGACATTTCGTCTACTACACTATCTGGTAACGTATTTAGCGTATAATCATTTTCAATCCGTAGAGACATACAATTGCACGTCGGCGTAAGTAAACTTTGACAAAATGGTACTTTATTTACACAGCCTTTAACCCAAGTTGTTTCGTCGCAGTTTGTAGGATATGAAATTAGATGTATCATGCCAACAATAAAGAAGAACAGTGCAAATAAACCTTTGCAAATGCTAACAGCAATTTTAACAATACGGGGTACATTGTTTTCTTGTTTTTCTGCTATTTCAAGATATGTAACCTGTTCAAAAAAACTTTCCCTTCTCCTTTTTTGCTGAAGCGATTTTCGTGTTTGTTCTTTTAAAACCAAAATGAAGGTTCGACGTCGTACTATTTCTTCAAATATATCATCCAATTTTGCCAACATGAAAAAGGTTGGCATCAGAGTAACACTAATCATCTCAGAAAGGGATATTGGTACTTGATACGCGAACCCCATCAAACAAAGGGGCAATGCAACACAGACAAAATCAACGATAGTATCTATTACTAATTGTTTATGCCGTCTGGATGGCGTATTTGGTTGAATTACTCCCCACGCTGAGTGTGCACAGTCAATTGCAAGTAAAAGACATAATGGTGATGTAATTTCTTTCGGAAGTGAGCATGAATATACCAAAGCTATATTAAAACATTGTTGTGCCGATTCAAATAATTCAGATAAATATAATTTCCACAAAAACCATACTCCATTTACTTGTATGTTATTTTTTGCGATCTTTATATGTTTAATAGCTTTTGCAACTTTTGATGTGGAATCTTTTTTTTCTTCGTTTTCATTTTCATTTTTATTTTCATTTTTATTTTCAGTTGCTTCTTCTGTCAAAGCAATTGCCATTTTTTTCCAGGTACATAACCATTTTAAAGTCATTATTATGTACAAAATAACAAACACGAGGAACATCCATACCGCGGAAAGTTTTAATGCATAATATTTTTTAGTATATAAATATGTAATCCATATAAAAACCCCTGACATACATATGCAAAATAATATGATTAACATCCCGTCCCAACCAACATGACTACAAAATGATACGTTGACATTTATGGTTTTGCTATAAGCGCGAGTGCGAGTTGTAATGTTCTCGTTTTCTAATTTTTTTTTTTTATTTTTCTTATCATTATTATTATCATCATTATTCTCGTTATTTCCAGGTTTTGTTATGTCAGGTGTAGGGACAGGACCATTTGCCTCATTGTTCTCGTCATCATTTATTGATAATTTAATATTCGATAATTGTATTTTTTTTTCAGCTTGGAGATCGACTTTGAGATTCTTTTTCTCCTTCTTCTTCTTATTTTTTTCACTATCACCATCACTTATATTATCAGGTTTTGTTATGTCAGGTGCAGAGATAGGATCATTTGCCTCATTGTTTTCGTCATTTAACGATAATTTAATAGTCGATAATTGTATCTTTTTATCTGTTGTTTTTGTATTCATCATGCAGGATATACAATATATGTAATGTTATTTGTTATTTTATTGCTGTTTTTTTTATCGATGTCTTATGTAATATATTCAGCTATCTGGCTAAACTGGTATAAATGGTTTATATATTCTATAATTAAGTCTACTTTTATCTATGTATAAGTCTCCATTGTGCCGTGTGCGGCAGTATTAGAGATAGGAATATATATTATACATCTGGTATCTGGTAATAATTACCAGGATTAATAATACTACTAGCGGACGACGACATTAATAATTATATTATTTTTCTTGTTTTGCTTACCAGGCTTATAGCACTAAAATTATTATTCTCTGTTTTCATGTTTTGTTGTTGCTTTTTGGCCTTATTATTATTAGGCGTTTAGCATTATATTATTTCCAGATGTTGTATTATTGGCTCTCCTATCAAAATCATTAAAATGCAGAAAAATACCGAAATTATTAGATATTGAGGTTTGAGGTTTGAAGTTTGAAGTATTGTGGTGGTTAAGTATATAGCTTATATTACATGTATTATTAACATTCATCATAAAAGGTGAAAGTTAATACAATTTTCAGTCAATTTCTGGATGAATTGTTTAATTTCATTTAAGTATAGATAATTTTGTACTTTATAATAAACGAAGTGGGTTTTCCTCCCCACCCCGTGGCTCGTTCAAAAAAGAAGGGGAACAAAAAGTGCAATTTTTAATTTCAATTGGAAAAAAGGTACATAAAAATGATTATATAAATCCTCGATCATATGGCTTGGGGCTAGGTGGATACGGGGATACAACAACGTAGAAAAATTGTCATTTCAGTAATTTGTTCCATCATCAAACAAAAACAAAATGTAAATTTCGGTAATTTTTCTAAATCCTTTGATTAAAATCTCTCGATTGTGCCTCCACCAGCAAGATTGAGGTTGGCTTAGCAGGGACATACCATTACATCCACTTTTACTAAATTATGATGTGAAATTGATAGATAATTCTTGTGTTCGTGCAATGGTATTTATATGCTATTTTAACATAAAACATATAACATATATAATATATATATAACATATATCATATATATTAATCATAAATATAGTATCTAAATGAACTATATATTGTATATCAAAACAAAACAATCATTGAAACTATTTCATATATTGAAAATATACCGTATTTCATTAAGTATCTTGCACCTTATTACATACACTTAACGAAATATTTGTATTTATCAAAAGAACATTGGAGATTGAACAATTCGTTAGGCATAAAATTGAAAAAACGGAAAACAAAAATTATTTAATTATGTTTATCAAAAAACAAATAAGTTTTGTAGTTTTATTGTTATTATCTGCGCGTTGTATATCAGTGTCTACGACAGTAACTGGTGAAGATGCAACTTGTGAACCTGGTGAAGGTGATGAAGTTGGAAAGATATTTACAACTGGTTTAGCATCACAATGTAGAGGTCTATCTAAAATAACAACAGAAGCAGAATGTGAATTAGCAGCTGAATATAATAGTAAGAATAATATTGATGATAATACAGGATTTGTTGGAGGCCCAGTGAGTTGGTCGCATATACCACCTGGATGTTTTTATCAGAGTGGTAGTAATGCATATATGTGGAATAAGGCAACATCAACAAAAGAATGTAGTACTGGTTATAAATGTATATGCAAAACAAAAACATGTATCAAATGCCCAATCAATACATATAGTGAAGGTGGTACCAACACAATATGTACACCATGTAAACCACCAAATAAAGTAAATGAAGATCAAACAAAATGCATAGATCCAGAAACACGTAAAATGGCAGACAAAGCAATTCAGGAAGAGACTTCAAATAGAAACGACATTAATGCGATGAAGAGTATCCTCGGCCAAATTTCTAAACAATTTGCTTCATCTGAAAATTTTAAAAATAATATAAGCTCTAGGCAACCTAATAAATTGCAACGTATGGTTGCAACTATGCAAGTTCGCAGTGATTATAATAACATGCGTAAAGATCGTGCTTCCCAATATCAAAGACATGGAGAAAAAGCATGTGAACACGAAGTAAAAGTGCAAAACGTGCATAAGAAAGAAGAACGTCGTATGCAAATAATTTCTGCCATAACATTACATGGAGAGATTGATGAAAATACATGTTTAAGTACAAATCGCGATGAATTAATAAGTGCATTTTGTAACTTTCGTAATGATTTTGATGCAATTTTATCAAAACAAAAAATTGATAAAGATGGAAAAGATCTTTGGCCAAATATATGTTGTGCATCGTCTGGTGATACGTGTGAACCAAAAGAAGGTACTAACATAGCCAGAAAAGATATGGTGCCATTTGCACTTGCACAAGGTGGTAAAGTCACAAAAGCAAGTTTGTATGGAGAAATATTAGATGTTTTAAGAGCAGCTGGTACATCAAGTCATAAACAAGGTGGATATCTACTCCAAGGTATGTTAAATGCCCTTGATGCAATTGAAGGTGATCAAGCAAAAGGCTTGGAGGAAGAAATTCGCCATGTATTTCATAAAATACATCTTTGTGGACCAAGAGTATTTAACTCACCAGATAAAGATGCAAAAAAAGTGTGCCAGTTGTTTCACCCTTATGGCCAGCTGTTGAATTCATTTCTAAAGAAATTTAAAAGTTTATTTAACAATGAAAAATTAGAACTTTTGAAAGCTCAAGGAACTTCATTGTTAGAAACACTTGCTAAACGGCTTGGAAAGAAAAAAAATAGCAAAACTAATGTATGTCGATTAACAATGGATAGCGAAACTGAAGTGAAGAAAAAGAAAGTTGAATTTTGTTCTTTATATCAACCATTTGATACAACCGATGACAGAATTATAAATGTAGCTATCTTTCATATAAGTAAAGATATTAGTACAGATGAAAATATCATCGATGCTTTAGCAGACAATGCTCGTTTTATTGCTGGTGATAATTGCGATCGTACTTCACCAATGTTTAACGGGAATGATTTTTCATTACAAAATATTGATATGGGTAGAAAAGACAAAAAGAAAGAATGGGTGTTGCTAGCCAAATTAGATACGTCAAAGAACGTATATTTACGTCATAATACTGCAAATTGCAACGATATGTATTTGCCTCATACAACAACAAATTTTGGTATTTATGTAGATGAAAATAAGTGTTGCGAGGGGAAAAAAAGTTTGGCATTATGTCAGAGTTGTAGTTCAAAAAATTCTCCGACGCCTTTGTTTCATCATTGGCAGAAAGATGAGAATTTATTTTATGAAATGACTATTACTGGGAATGTTTTTAAATTGAAGTTGGATGGAAACCCAATCTTAGTAGGGACGAAGTATACATTCTTAAGGAAAAAGAATACAGTGAAACCAAAAATAGGGTCCGGGAAGAAATTAATGGATGCTATGAAAGAATATATTGATAATAAAAATGATAATAATAATAATAATGAAGAACAACGAAGAAGACGTTTGCTAGATCTAGGTTATGATTATAGTGCTATATGGAACAAATTTACGATGGATGTTGACACAGTAAAAGGTACATGTAGTAGTGAAATATTGAAAGATGTTAAAGTCAAAAGTGATGGAAGTTTTAGTTTTCAATGCTCAAAAGCAAAAGCATTATGTGCTTGTATAGAGCATGTAGGAGAATCTGGAAAGACACAAGAGTTTGTTGGTGGCAGTAGTAATATTTTTTTAAATTTGTTCCTATCAGATGGAATAGTTGGGTATGAAATACAAGGAAAGAATAGTGAAATTGAGTATGGCGCTGTGAATGATGGGAAAATGGATCGTAGAAGGAGGAGATTATTACGAGCACGCGATAGTGGCGCCCCTTGCTAAAATATTTACGAACGTATTTACTAATCTCATCTAATCCCTATCATAATATATAATTATTTTATCATAAAATGATGGTTAAGTTATATATATATGATATCATAATAAATTTTACACTTCTCGTGTTAAGTAATAATGCTCAATACTCAATCGCAAGAATAATATGCTATCCTACTATAGTAAAGCTCTAATGCACCTCTGCAAACTAATACTCCACAAGCATGAGTAGGTTTCTATCCTTCCATACGCTCTCGTCGAACGGGCTGGACGTCGGATTCATTCGAAAACGGTGAGATTGTCGAAGTGAAAGATCCTGTTGTGAACAACAACCGGTAACTATCCGGATAAAGATCTAGAAGTGCACGGTTGTACGGTTGTGGCAAAAAGCCGCGGTTTTGATCACTTTAGCTTGCAGTTGTTCATTAACTGCTATGATACGAGTAGTTGATACGAAGTACCATCTATTTACCTTTCATTGGCATTTCTCTATTTATGGGTATAATCTAACACACACTAGTGTGGGATATAAGATTATTTCAAATTATTGTATATTCTTTTGAAGAGTACGTAGGAATTAGGAATTATTATCTGACCCGTGTAAATTAAAAAATAAATTACGAAGCTTCACATATCACATATTATATGATATCAGTTAAATTATCAATACCTCTCCCATCTCCCAGCTCTCTCTTTCTCTCTTTCTCTCTTCTCGCTCTTTCTTTCCTCTTCTCTCTTTCCCTCCCACCTCCCACTGTTCAGATGTTTAGATTGTTCAACACATTTAACATTCAACAATCAGCAATACATATTATCACATCGATCCCATCGATTCCCTGTATATCCTTCGTATTGATCCCGTGCTAACCAAAATACCGGTTTCATAATTGTCATTATAGTACCCGTGAAAAGCAATGGTGCCACGTAATATGGGAAAATTTGACAACAATTAATAATAAATGTATTCATGGTTTCCGTACCATCATTATACGTACGTGCAAAACTGCTTGCTAACGTTACTACAAATGCAGAAATAAACAATACGACGTACCAATCAAATGGAAAATAACCTTTGATTCTTGTTGCTAATACAAATGCTACTGGTTGACTAAATATTCGTTGTAACGGCAATGCATATAAAATGGTACATGGTGGCAATGTTAATGCACTTTCTTTTCCATAATGTAATACAAACCATTCTCTCGCTGGAAAAAAGGTTAAATACCAAATAAATACGGTAATCGTATTGTATTTTACTCGGTATTGTTTCAATGTTTCTCGTGTGAAATATTTTTCCAAAACAATATGTTCCAATAGATAATAACAAATTAATGGACCAATCATTGGCAACATCAATACAATAGGATGTCCATCAAAATACGTTCGAAGCATTTCATTTATTCCCATAAATACCATACCACTATTGGCAAAACGATCGCGCATATAATAATTATCAGGGAAAAGGCAAAAGTAACATAACATAATTACTCCAGTCAATATCTGACAACATTTTTTTGTCAATAAAGCTAAATGTGGCATAGGTTCACGTACAACAGGATAAAAATCTGTTTTTTTATATATCGGTACGTTTGAAATATATTGAACATGTTCCGTACAATCCATTGATGTTAAATATGAGCATACGTTTGTAGATAATTTAGTTATACCTAATTTTTCGACCATGATGCTACTATATTTCAATACTGGATCCCGTTGATTGTTATCTTGGGTACGTGACATTGTTGGCACTAATATCAATGCTAATAATAATACAATTAAATATGTTGGAGCATTTAATAATCGTTTACTAGCTGATTCATTATTTTCAATTACTATTGCAGTAAATGCATCATTTTCGTCCATATTATTATCATCATTATTACCAATATTCTCTTCAATATTCTCTTCAATATTCTTTTGCGTCACACTACTATTACTCGTATTATTATTTCTCATCAAATTCTTTGTTGAAATAGTATTATTAACAAAGTTATCTATAATATCTGGAAGAGTGTTCCTATTCGTTCTTTCAGGCAATGCAACATCATCATCATAATCATTATCTTCAAAATCTGCAACTTCACCATCATCCACTTCTGATGATGAATAATCTAAAAGTTCAAAGATAAAATATCGATTAAATTTAGGATTTTCAGTATCCTTGTAATTATCAAACATCATATCAAAATCACCATTGGAAAAATCATCATTGAAAAAATCATTATTATTATCATTATTATCATCAGGATTATGATCTTCACCATTCCTATCACCAAAATGATCATTCGAATCAAAATGATCAAAGTGGTTAAAATCGTCGTCGTCGTCGTCATCATCATTATCTTTATTATTTTGTTCTGCAGCAGCAGCAGCTTCAGCTTCTTCTTCTGGTGATAATATTTGGAAATCTACACGATTGGATTCAATTAAACCTTTATCTGTATTTGCTTTTAATATAAATTTATATAATCCATTTGAATAATATTGTAAATTAATAGAAAAAAAAAGTGCTTTTGTTGATTCATGATACATTATATCAACCCGTGTTCGATCTTCAATCTTTTCCATCGTCGTCATCATCATTTCAGTCATAGTAGTAGTACTAGATAGTGAAGATGTATAATCAAATCTACCATTTGTATTTTTTGGTCGATAATAACTTTTTGTTTGAATTTTTTTTATTTTTTCCAACATACCAACAAATTCAGGATTTGATGCATAGATATCATCATCTTCATTAATATTAATAGCTACAAGTAAATTACGATTTGTATCATTATCTTCAACAATTGCATTTGGCATTAATGAATCGACGGATATCATTTGCTTATTGCCATCTTTCTCAAAATCTTTATCATAGCTACTTGTTTCCCCAGAGGTATTACTTGTAGTTGATGCGGATGATTTGCTACTATTACCAGATGATTGCATATTAATCGTATCAGGATTGATTCTTATGCCTCTTCGTAATCTTTTATTTTCATATTCTAATTGCATAATATTTGATTTTAACATTTCAACTTCATTAAGATCACGTTTTTTCTTTCTATTACTATTATTTTTATTTGATACTCGTTGCTTAGCATTTGACTTTTGGATTCTTTTATGAAGATTTACTACATTTTTAATACGACTTTTACGTTGTTTCTTTCTTGGTATTGATTTTCCTGATGATGATTTAGTAGTAGTAGTAGCAGTATTTTTATTATTACTTGTTGCAGATAAATTTAAAGTACAAGGGGATGTTCGTTTTTGCATATCTACCAACCATTTAATTAAATAATCATTTACGGATACTGCATCTTTCGTTGTTGTAAATGGTAAATAAATATTTACAAAGACATTTTTAAACTTATTTTCCAAACTTGAATCAAAGCAAATAGCACCATCATTACCGATACGTGCAACTTTTTTAAAGACGCTTACTACTGTACTTGCATCTTCCGCCGTACAATATGCAGATCCAATACGTAGACTATATCCATGAAAGCGTATTTTTACACCATAACGTTTGACAGTTTTACCACGCTATATACACACATATAGAGATATTTTGTTAGTTTGTTAGGAAAAAAGACTAATTGGAATAAAAATAAATATATATATATATATATATGAAACATTTATATATGGGACACCAAGGGTGATTATACTTACAGTTGTGGTGACATTGGAAGGTAACTTTTTTTTACCTGACATGGATGGCGTTGCGTTACGAGATGTAGATGATGACCCACCTGGATCACTTTCACTACTATCATTACTACCGTCTTTCAACGTAGGTAGTAACATGGTTGAATGATGATATTAATAATAAGAACAATTGACGAAGAAGAAAACTATGAAATTCAACTAAAAATACCAAATTGTGTCTAATTATTATAATTATTTTTAAAAATTATTAAATTTAAAATAATTAAAATGCAGAGCGGAAAATTAAAAAAAAATATTAAAAATTGTAATTTCTTGTTGTATAAAATTTTTGTAATGTGCTAATGGAAAATCTAAATATATGGAAGGAGAATTTTCATTTCTATCAATGTATTCTATTAGAGTGGAAAAGATTTTGTAATTCTGTGTAAACTCTTCTTTCTTGTTTAGCTTATCCGGATATATATGCGTCTTTGGGTTGCAGTTTGGAGTTTGTACAACTGTGCCCCGCTGTA
>JACLAC010017710.1_pt1 | contig 20024 bp, 22 predicted proteins | sample 8027881 | NCBI WGS metagenome assembly JACLAC01 (sample SAMN15725517, study PRJNA655200) | protist metagenome | isolation source: fluorescence activated cell sorting (FACS) single amplified genomes of... | place: Spain: Blaines Bay Microbial Observatory, Mediterranean Sea | collected 2016-01-19 | reverse complement strand
AGCCTCACACTAACATCATTTTGGCATCGGCCTGCTTAATCTAGAGCATCGCTAAAGAGCGACCTCTAGCAATCGCAGTGAGCTGTTGCCACCGTATATCATTTTCACTCAGAGCTACGACCTACCAACGCTGTTACGCGGGGCCATGTTCAAACTTGTACTTACGAATAGAGAAATTGCTACCTGGTTACACATGTTAAGCTTAAAAGTTAAGGGAGAGGTTGCAAACTCCTCTATACTAACGAGAAACACATGTTCTTACACATCACAAAAGAGACCTCTACATAACGGGATCGAATTTTAGCGAGAGGGACCTGATGGGATCGAGTAAGAAAGACAGGACACTCAGTACAGACTTATTTAGGATAGAGTTGGATACAGTGTACGCGCTATCGCAGGGAGTTCTAACTACAAATAGTAACAAACCTAGGTAGCAACTTACATTAACTTCAAGGCATATGAGTACTACAGCACTAGCATCTAGTATTTCTACTAAGCTAACAACTGCCGAGCGTACTCGTATTTACTTTTGGTTCGGTCGAGTTTGAAAAATATTTTTTTTCAAAAAGGAATAATAGGAGCAGAGTCGATCGTATCATGGAACCAACTGAAATACTCCGTACAAGCACTTTGTTCGAAACAATCCCAACCAGTGATTGTTCCGAAAGGAAGTAATAGGAGTGAAACGGGTATTTCTATTCCATGATTCGAATGACTACTTCGTATACATATCGCTTCCGATACGATCGCCTCTGCACTCATCTATTATCATTGTGGTGAATGAACTGACCAATGACAAAACACCAAAAGACGTCTTGAGTCCTATCCGATGATTTCTATAATTTGCTCTACCTCTTTGCGATCATATTGGTAATCCTGTACGGTAGTAGTCAGTGTGTTGGCGTTCCATTACCAGCTATTTCACCAATGAAGACTTTAGTACAAAAGTTCATTTTCGACATGACAACAACTAGATTTTTTAACTCGCGCATAGCTACAGCTGCACGCCACCCCTTCTTCAAGATCATCATCATTAACATTAACCACCACCACCTCATCCTCACCTCGACCGCCCGTAGCTCGCCCCCCCGAACCGCGAATAGTACATCGCCGTCTTCTTCCGCAGATACCCCCTGTCCTTCACCGCATACCTAGTCCACATGTCACTAGTAAAAACGACGCGACTCTCTTTATCCTCCTCGTCGTCCCGGATCTTCATCATGATCCTTCCACTTAAAATGTCCTCACTAGCCAAAAACGTGGTCGTCGTCCACCTGTACCTCCGTGTAAAAGCCAGGCACGCTGTTGGTCACGATCGCGATCATGTCTCAGCAGGTCCACCGTCTATCCTTCGTTTTCACGCTCACTCACAACTTTGTTCACGACCACTTTTTCACACACCTACTAGGAGATTTTCAGCGGCCGAAAGATCCAATCGCCGACCGCGCTGCGGCTACTATCCTCAGGGGTTTTCCTCTTCTTTTTGCGTTTTTCAATCAACTCCAACGCGAGGAGTTCCGTACTCGAGGATCTCTACGATGATCTACAAGTGATCGTAGACTCCACTAACAGCACCATCTCCATCACCATTATCATCCTATCAACTTCCTAGCTGCCCGTTCACCAAGTTCAGGTGGCCGAGCCTACTAGACCCACCTTTCGTTCAGCAGTTGAGATAGCTTTTTGGTACGCACGCGAAACGGATCCTTCACGTCTCAAGGTCAAGAAGCGCGATCATCTGCATAACCTCTCCCTTCGCTACTACTACCTGCGCGCGAACTCAAAGACTCTGCGCCTACTACCTGCGTATTCACGCGGGATCTGCTCAGGGCTACAAGCCTTGATCCTAGATGTTCTTGGCCACGGGAAAGAATTTTGCAGCGGTCGTTGCCATCTCGTCTTCATCTGTACAAGAGCCAGCTTCACCAGCGCCACACATACTAAACACCCGCTCACTAATCCCTCCCACTGTCCCGCTCACTATGAAGTGATAAATAAGTTCAACCGCTCTACACTAACCTCACTAACTACTAAGTCTGGTCCTTACTAGATTTTATCATCGTCACTAGCGCTCTGTCTTCCAACTAACATGCACTTCGTGGTGGTCAGCTCGGCGAGAGATTGGCTCAGATATGGTGAACGTGGTATTTCATGGCATATTCTAGTCCTGTGGTAGAGGAGCTGCGCCGTTTTCAATTTGATATTCACTTGAAGTATTTGCACGCGCACCAGTTGTCGCACTTCGACCCCACAACTCCTACAGCACCCTTTCCATCTGACCCTCTCTCTGTTTCACTTCCAAGTCTTCACATCTAATATCGCACCTGTTACAGCAGTAGCTCCCGCTCCCTTCATTCCCATTTACGCCACCAGCACCCGGCAACGACACCCTATGTTCAATCCGCCTGTACCGATCCAAAAACGTGCCCGTCAGCAGCTGCGGCTTCTTCAATTTTTTATTCCTATCGCCTATCGTAAGCCAGTCTATGCGGTTCGGAAACCTCTCAAAGGGATCGATCACTATCACACGGTCACTACTGCATCGGCGCATTGATATCGTAGTCACTATTCGAAGCCGAAATCGATCCCCCGATATTATCCTTCGTCCCATTCGATCAGTCACTACAGCCCCTGCAAGTTACTATCCGATCACTACGTCCACCACGCTCTAACCGAAATCGAATTCGTTTTCAAATGGAGTCGAAACTTCACCAAATCCCAACGCACTAGGTACAATTGGAGGCTCAAACTCAAACGCGGGGTGAAACGCGACTTTCTCGTCCCAGTGCTTGTCTCAGAACCAGAACTGCTGGTATCAGTAGTACTCCAGGTCCAAGTTATTAACAAGTGCAATACGACAGGGTGCCGTGGCTGCTAAAGCACTGGGAGTGCCAGCCGTACCTGGAGCGGAGGCTACTAGTTGCGGTATGTGACGTAGGAGCTGTAGGAATCGTCACCCGCAACATCAGCCGCTACGTCACCTACCGCAATATTGTCATCTGCGTACTCAAACAGCCCGTCCCCGTTCACCGAGTGCACCACGCTCTCGTTACATCTCTGCCTGTTGACACTGCGCTCCATGTGGTAGTGCGCTGATTCTTGATTGATCGACTTGGAAAACTCGAAATCGATGCCCAAGTGCTTGTAGCGCTATATGCGAACGTCTAGCGTGTAGAGTATGGTGAAGATCGTACCGTGGCCTCAGATGAGGTTCGTGAACAAGTCGCTTATGGCGCTACTACTGCAGCCGGCCTGAGAGGTCGAATAGAGGCACTCATTCACTACGACATAGACACAGGAGATCAAGCGTCGATATCCAGCTTGTGCCGAAAGATCTTCCACATCAACCGCGAGCCCGAGAAGAACCAGTAGTCGTTGAAGCCTCTTCTTCTTTCTCCACCGATATCAGGTAAGAGTCAGCGGCACTGGCTTACACCTATCGACTCACCACTGCCTCTGAAGGTTTCACTACCCAGTCGACAGACACGTGTGCGGCGTGTGGAACAGGTCCTGGTTATTACAGGGCGAGTGCGAAGTTGAACGGACTTCTGTAGACGAGATCAAACCTGCTTCAGAAGACGAGGTCGTAGTGGTTGTACAGTTTTCTGCGGAGCTCACTACCCTGATGAAGCCTTCGTTTGATCTTGATGTGTCGTTGCCGCGAAGTGCTCCTCACTATCACTGCAGCGCAAATCATAGCGAAGTGAACTGATGGACGTTGCTGTTTTCTGGATCCGCATAGAAATTTTCGGTTTGTAATAGGTGGTCAACTTTCCACTTGTGCCGCAGCCAGCTCCTCAGCAACAGATTATCAGTGCTCTCAGTATACTTCCCTCCTGCACTCAGATCACTACTCGCCACCACCTATGCTTCAGTAGCCTTGCAGCGTGAGCCGGCTAGTTTCGAAATCTGGCACGTTTCGGAATTGTCTGCTTAAACCCTCGCTCGACGACTTACTAATCGCTCTGCCCACCCATATACCAGGTATGCGCGATAGTCGTCACCTCGAAGTTCTTCTACTCTCAGCTTCAGACGATGTAGCGGCGGAACGAGTGGTACCAAGATCGAAAAACTCAGACGCCGTATTTTTTATTATTTTTCGAAGTGCCGCTCGTTGGAGAACCGGCCGTGAAGGAGGATGAGGAGACGTCTGGGTGCCGATGCTTCATTTGTTTCTTTAATTGTTGGTCTACTACTACACGGCTTACCTGCGACCACCACTGCGACCACCTACATCATTTTCAAGTTCACTACCCTGCGGCTTTCAGTGTTCGTTGATAAACAGTCACTCCCTCGAGAAGAAGTCAACTCATCGCGCCTCCAAGTCTTCCTCCCGCTTCCTTTGCTTCGGCTTCCACCGCGGCCGCCACCCGTCAGCAACACCCGAGTATTCATCTGTCAGATTGTTCGTGTAGACAGAGGTCGATTGGCTGTAGCTTCGCCACTCATCGTTATTCTCACTCGAGTTCGAACCATTCGAAGTTGTACCGCCTCACGCTCATCGAAGCCGCATCTGCGTCCACAGTCAGTTCTTCGCGTTGACGCGCCGCGCCCAGGCGCTGTCGAGGTAAGGAAACTCTTCGTCTTCGTAGTTGATGCCGTTTACGAACGTCGCATTCGCCGAACTTGCTCCAGTAGATACCTTCGACGTATCCACGCTATTAGCAAGATCAGTGATTGCAGTGCTTGAGCTAACTATTCATATCCTTGATACTACACCCCATGATGCGCGCTGTTATTAGCTGAGCCTGAGATGGTAAGGTAGCTCGTAGCTTAAGTGTCACTATCACCTCCAATTGCTTCGTCATTCTCATTCCACCGCACTTCGGAGTGCTGATTAGACGCCGCTGCTATGGTACCGAGTGCGGCGCCCTACATAACCTGCTTATTAAGTGCCTCCTGCGCTAAGACTAACTACTCACCCAGGCTGCTGTCCCTTCACCTAGTGCACTCATCTTTTTTCACCGACTGTCGACCTACTATGTTCCACCAAGTCTACTACAGGCGTTTTCCGTGCAAATTCCGATGCGTGATCTAGAAAACACCCGAGTTTCTTGTGCTAAACTTCTTGTGCCTTTTTCAAACCGTGTGCAAATAATGGCAGTAGTCACTACTCAGTCGCCCACCCCTAGAACACCGCTCATTAGTAGCCAAATTCACCCGTCTACACGCTCAAATTACCTCATAAAGGCCCAGCCTGCCGAATACCCGCTCAGCAGTCTACAAGCACGACTCTCTCGTTTACGTGTTTGCCAATTTTTTCGTCTAGTTTGAGAGTGTGTCTCTCGCAGATGTTGATCATGTTGTCTTTCGGACTCATCGATCAACTATTCACCAGTTTCTCATGCGCAGTGACCCAGTGCGGGATGTGCTGACCCTAGCTTTCCAATTTTTAGATCTCTTCTTTGAGGTTGCCGGAAAGTATTGGGTTCGCACTTCATACATTGCTACTTTGGTTACTAGCCGCCACAATCTCACTATCCGGGCGTACTCTACTGCACCTGCAGTGCCTTCCTCTGCCTACTATAAAGAGCGCGTGTCGCCGTGGCCTTCACTCTCTGCGGGATATATGGCGCTCATGTCCACTTCGCTCTCGACTGCGGTGGCCTAGTGGTGCAGCTGCCGCATTTGCTGCTGGTTCAGGTCGTACATCTCCTAAACTCACTCTCAACTCCCAGTATCCGCAAGCCGACTCCTCAGCTCGCTCCTGATGGTCGCCGCGTCTAAGGTGAAGGTCTTCTTCAGGTGAAACATAGTTTCCTTACTAGTTACTCTCTATCCACCCGCCGTTCCAGCTCCTGCAATTCCGATTACTAGCGTTTGCACTCACTAGACAGTCTCACTAGTAGTCCGGCTACGCGCTGTCCAGCATCTCGGGTCGGGGGACGCGGATTTCCTGAAATCACGCCAGCATACTATCCACAAGCTCTCTCCAGTCCTTACCTCATTCACTCTCCCCATGCAAAGACCCAACTCACTTTTTCATCGGATGTGTTCCAAACGACAACGTATTGTCATTAATGGCCAGACACGTGCGTCCTGCTCACCTTGTAGCCGATGTCGAAGAGTTTTTCGAGTGTAGGATTGCTGGGCTCATTATCAGTATTTTCATCCACTAACTGGGTGTTTCGTCCTACTGTTGACGTGGTGCCAGCTCTAGGTGCCGATGATTTTGCCGCTTCTCAAGTCCACAGTTCTCGCTCTATTATCGAGCGTTTTCAGCGCTACTAGGTCTCACTAGTCACTAAACCGTTACGTCGGTATACGCTGATCCTGACACGTAAGGCTTCTGCCACGTCTACCTTGTCGAAACATTCGCATTTGGCGAGAACATAAAAAAGCCTCGCTGCCTGAACACCTGGTCGTAGATTTTATCCGACTTACTAGGTTTTCGTGAGAGGATCAAACGCGCAGTCGCTGCCATCGGAGTTTCTGTTGGTCGTGTTGCCGCTTCACGCGTCGACCTTTCGCGGCACCAACGCGTCGCGCGATCACGGATTCCAATTTTTAAACTTGAAAATCGACGTGGAGATGGCGAACTTCCCCTTCTATTCACTACCTCAGTGTTCACGAGAGCGGCACGTAGTGCAAATTGTAATTCGAAGGAACTACACCTTCCATCTGCTCCACCAGTGAGTATTTTTTATCGCTCTTCGACTCTTTGTCATTAGGCGGGTTGATGCCGCCGCGTTAGATGAACGCGCGGCGGGGGTCCAGGTCGTCTGCGACTACCGGATCGCCATGATCATATTTGTCGCCCACGTTGTGAACACCGAACCCCCTGACTCACTGAGCGAGTCACACGGTCGCCTCAGCTCACGCTTAGCCCGCGGCGGTTGCAGCACCGGCCGCGGCGAGGGAGGAGAGGAGAGTGCGTATGTGAAGAACCTTCATCTTGAGGAAGTAGGTTTTGATTTTTTTCGATTATCTCTCACTCAATTTCTTATTTCCCGCAGGCCCGTGGCCTTTCATGTGCAAAAAACTTTCGATTTCACACATGGGTACCGACATATCGAGTCTAACCCAAAGTCCCACTTCCTTGTTCCCATAATTTTAATTGATAATCTCACGCATGCATGCTATACAGTCGATTTCAAGAGATGCAAATAAAGTTGTCAAGTCCAGCATTCGCTAGTAGCTCTTCCCAAATGTTTCTCAAACAGTCCGTCACATTTGTGACCACACAACCTTTTCAATCATTCTTGAACAAATTCATTCGTCTTAGACTTTTTACAATTACCTCCTCCCCTTCTTCCCTCGGCCCTTCGACGCCTTCGACGCCGCCCGACTCTCGTCGTCGAAATCCGTGCTCCCTCCCGAATCCGAGTCAAAAGTCTCCTGTCAGAACACAGCATTCGTCGGCGTGCTCCGGTTGCTGCTCCGGAAGCCGAGCATGGTGGGCGCCGCTTCGAACTCGGTACTCTCCGTTCCACGTCCACCGTAAGATCCGCCATCTTCAGTCTCTCGTCCAGCGCTCGTGCGGTCTGCATCTGGCGCATAAGCATAGTCGCGCTTCGTCGGTCGAATTTTCAAGCCTCGACAACACAGAAAGTGCACCGTCAGCATGAGCGCGAAGAAGAAAACCTTGCACGATTGCTCCGCCTCCTTCATCTGGCTCCCCCGGATCAGCCACTTTCACCGCCGGTTGTAAAGCCGCTCGCTGCTGCCCATAAGCAAGCCGCCGCTTTCGAAGTCGTAGGGGTGAAGATCGAGCGCGCAGGGGCCAAACCTATCATTACCTCGTTTAACGACTCGTCGCATCTCCATCTCAGTCTACTCTTTCTCTGCATCTAACTTTCGCTCCTTCTTATTTTGTTTTTTGTCGAGCTTCGGTTTGTAGACCGGGCTCTGGCCGTTCACGTTTATTTGCCTCGCGATGGCTTCCTCGTCCTACTTGCGGACGGCGGCTATATGGGCTCTTAGATCGTTCCCGGCGGGATTGTCATTTGAGTCAGTATTGGCGCTCGCACTGGCGTCATCCGATGAGGATGATGACTCTGACGACGATGTCGCAGCTGCATCAGGGTTATCTAGCTTCTCCGTCGCTAGTACAGCATTTTCCTCTGGCCTGCTGGCGGTGTCGAGGGCTGGTGCTTCAGATTCAGAATTCGAGGATGACGCCGAGGAGCTGCTAACGCTGCCTCCACCTACAGCCTTCCCATTCAACACCCCCTTCTCATACGTCGCACCCAGACTACTTCCCCACTCTCACGGGCACACGTTACCCATAAAACGGTGTAAATCGCCCTTAAAAACTCTCGTCAACGGCTCGAACTCCCGCTGACAGTACGACACGTGCAAGTTTTTTCCCTGTTATTCGCTACCTTTTCGAGGATCGAAGCGCCCTTTTTAGTTGTCACACGCCCTCGTGCTCTTCCCGCTCCGACCAGTCAAAACAATATCGTCCCCGCTGTTTCATCCCCCGCCGCCGGGTATGTTGCCGCAGTCGAGTTCAACGTCGGTCCTACTACCACACTCACTTGCTCTCCTCGCTAATGAACGTCTTCTCCGCCTCGTTCCTACTACAACATTCTAAAAGCTTTTGCGCGTGGTCGTGCCTGACGCGCATAAACGCACCGCGCTTGATCCACCTCACGTTCTTCTTGGGCACCGCGGTTTCAAGACGACCTTTCTCGATCATCTTGCTCACTCAATACGCAAGAAGTGTTTCAGAATAGATGGGCTCCTTACTATCTCTAATATATTTAGCTCAGGAGTTGAGCCGGTCCGCGTACACGCGCGAAGCAGGGCGCGTGATCACGGCCCATCGGTCGTTATACGCACTCAAGTCCTTCACCTGGCTGCCAAAAGGTTGTAAAACAATTCCTCCTTCCTTCGAAAAACCTACTTGGTCAGTACCGCCAAGATTTTTGTCCGCTAGCGCATCATTTAAAATCCACCTAATATCAGGTGGTCGCACCCACACGATGTCCGGGCGGATGAACATCACCCACTTTATTAAAACTTCTCCCCGGCTACTAGTCTGTGCCCTTCCCCCCGTTACTATTGACCTCAATCGCCACTCTCGAATCACTCGAGCATTGCGTGGCACCTTCTCATCGACTCCAATCACGTTAAATGGTTCAGCAGCAGCATGTCCGACCAATTTCTACCGGAAAAAGCGGATGTTTCCTTCCCGTTGATGACTTTTTTGAGCTTGAAGCGGGGGTTGATCTCACCTTTCGCCTCGCCGTTCTTGTCGCCGTGGGGGTTGTTCAACAAAGTTTTCCGAAACGCCTCCTGGTCCTCCACTTTACTAGCACTCGCCGTACTTGAATCCCTCCTTTTCACTACAGCCCTTTCAAAACGGCCCCAGCAGCCGCCACTCTTCCTTACTAAAAATCAATTTGGTGTTTATCTTTTTTGATGCCGCCGTTCAAGTTCGACTTGGTCCAGCTGCTCGTCCCTCTTGTCGTCGACCACCCGTGCAGAAATCAGTAGGTTTTTACCTCCGGCATTTCGTTACTAGATGGTGTCGTAGACGAAGTGCCGTATACTGTGGTGCGTGTAGGCGACGGAGCGCGCCATGCCCCAATATAAAAAGGCGAGCGCGGGGGTGGACATTGTCGAGGTTTTGAGGTTTGGATTAAGTATTATTGCTTCGAGCTAGAGCTTTTAAGTCTTAGTTTCACAATCACAAGTTTATTAAATTATTTATAATCAATTGGCATTATATCGAGGGGGCGCGAGCTGTGTTGAGAAGCAGTACTAGACGTAAGTATTAAGTCGCTATCTATTCAGGGGGCGTTCCCTACATTGGCGTTGAACATGAACACACACACGCGACGGGTAATCACAACGACAACGCAATTTTAAACATTTTTAGCAATGTGAATTCAAAAGTTACGGTGGAGGATTAACATTTTAGTTAATTCACATTCAGATTCGTGAGCATCGTCATCTAGAGTAGTAATAGTCTGCCGCCACCTAATTACGCTTACCGCGTGCTGTTCGCGCAGTCCGCCCCGTCGAACCCTGCGGCACATGTGCATGTGTAAATTGCCAGGTCCACATTCATTTGACAGGTGCCACCGTTTTGACACGGGTTGCTTGCGCAGACGTCTATATCAGGTTGCATCACTCCGGTACGGCAGTACTCGTCTAAGCTAGATTGGGGGCATGCTCCCATCACTGTACCATTTTGCAGTGATGGTACGCACGCTTGAGGCGGAGAGCATATCCATGAGGACAGCTGAATGTATCCGATCGCGAGGCTTTTCGTGGGGTGGCAACCTGTCGAGTCACTGTTTCGGCACACTGTCCAGCCACTCGGCCCATCATGCGCGCAAGTCGAAGAAGAAGCGTCACACACGGGGCCGTGGGTTGGATTACCCGTCTGGCACCAGTTGTCCATAGCAGCCTCGTTACAGTAGGACGAAATATCCAAGCTGGGATATTCCGTACTGGTGAACTGCGTGTAGCGACTGGCCTATGAAGTTGTTTGCCCTGCGGTGTAAGAACCTAGAGACATACCGCCACAGGCGAATACTCTCTTCTCCCACCTGAACGCTTCTCCACCGTTGGTCGACGAATCTTCGTTTTTATACTGATCCCATGGCGTGTTGGCAGTCATATCTCCATACACACTACACATGTGGTCATCTGACTGAGATGTGTCCGAGGTATAACAACGGCCCACCTCTCCTGAGTCATTATTCCCAAATGTTTTGGTACCTGCGTAAATGTTAGCTCTGGGCATTGTGCAGCAGCCAGCCCTCTGCAAGTTAGTGTAGCAAAACCCTACTGTCAACTTTGCCTCATGGCTCTCGCTTTCGGTCTCACTGTCGGTCGCCACCAGCGCCTGCTGCTTGCTCGCGCGGCGCATCAGGCGTCCGCGCCCGCCGGCACCGCTCTTGACGGCCGCGTCGGAGTCGGCGGAAAGCTCCACCTTAGTTAGTAAAATTTGATATTCTATTTGTATATTCAGCAAAAATACTCGGACTCTTAGTGCTAAAATAAACTACGTTTTGGAGTGTTCGTTTCTGGACCAAAAGTTCAGGACCATTTTTTCGACCTATGCCCTGATTTATAGGTCCAGGCGAAAAAAGGATATAGGTAAAAGTGGTCCATAGCATGCGCGCTAGTTGATCATTAGGTGGTCAAAAATAGGTATAGGTCAAAATATAGGTACAACCATGCCCCGAACCTACCAAAAAAAGCCTAGGTACGAGGACCCTTCTACCTATACCCTAAAAAATAACTATCACCCTTTAAAATCGACACTTTGACCTATACCGTTTTTTTCAGAAAATGCGAGTCGATTACCTATACTTTTGGGCATGGGTATACCTATCCCCTTTTTTGAGCACTACGTAATCACGCACGCCCATGCTATGGATCAATTTTACCTATACTGTTTCCAAAAATTGACGTTTTTTGAAAAAAGCCTATAGCTATAAAACAGGGCATAGGTCAAAAAACTGGTCCTGAACTTTTGGTCCAGAAACGAACACTCCAAACGTTTTTAAACAAAGGCGTTTTCTTTATCGAAAGCGCTAATTTTCAAGCATTCTCAATTTGCGAAATATAATAAAAATATGATAAAAATTCTGCTCGTATACGCCACCTGCGTCTCGCCCGCCGAATTGAGATCGACCTCGACCGCGTCCACGACAGCAACGGGCTTGGGGACCGCCAGCATCACCAGCGCGTTGAGCGCGAGGAATGCGGCAAACGCGCGACGCGCTTGAAGACGGAGAGGTTGGCGTTTCGCGCTCTTCGCCATTTTAAATTTCAAATTTACCGGCAATTCTAAAAGTTCTGCTTATGTCTGAGGTCAACCACGTACGCAATATCTTTTACTATAGATGCAACGTCCACTTCCGTGTGCAAAGTCCACTACACGGTTTTAGTCCGTTTACTAAAATATTATATGTAAAGTCCACTACGCTAAAGCATTTTATTGGGTGAGCAAGTTAGACTGGAACATTATTCACATAATTGTCACATGGCATTTCCCTACGTAGAAACATCGACACACGCACAAGACACGTACGTAGCAGTGAGCAGTCGTAGCACGGATTTGCTTGGTAAAGTATCAATATCAAGTCAAAATTCAAGTTCAAGTTTTGTGTACTTATTATTTTTCCAAGTTCAACGATCGATTACGTTCCCAAGTTTCTATCGCATCTCCGCATGTCGAATTACTTCACGATCTTGTTGGATGGTAGTTAACAGATTTGATACCGACCATCAGGGAAGTGCTTTCTGAAGAACCCCTTACTCGCCTCCAGGCTCAACACACGTATCGGCTGAAGCTTAGTCGCTCCGAACTTCTCCTTCACCAGCTCCAGCAGCTTCGACGCCAGTCCCATACGGCGGTACATACAGTGCGTCCACACGAACTCGATGTCGCCGTTTTCGTCGCACGTGAGGAACACGGGCATGTTCGCCCACGGCCCCGGACAATTGACGAAGAACGGGTCGTCGCCCTCGCGCAGCTCGGCGGTGCGCTTCCACCCCAGCTGCTTGTTCACCGCGCCCCCGTTGTCCTTGTCGTACATCTCCAGGGTGTACATGCCCGCCCTGTCGCCCTCGACGCAGCCCATGGCGTAGGCCGCGAGGTGACCTCTGTTGTTGTAGAAGCCGCGCTCGGGCATGGGCGTCTTGAGCCGGCCGCCCTCGATCATGAGCTTGAACGGGTTCGTGCGGCCCTTCATGAGGTCCTGGTCTTTCTCGCTGACGCCATACTCCAGCATGTCGCTTTCCCACATGTGGTTCATGTACTGCTCGAACGACTTGTAGCCGCTCACCTTCGTGAGCTGCACCGCGTCCAGCACGGTCTTCGTGTGCTCGCGGATCAGCTTCACACTCGCGTGGTCGCGGTGGTAGTCGGCGATCTGGTCCTCGATGTCGAGGGGCTCGCCGTTTCTCTCGTCGGCCGAGGTCTTCTTGTCCTTCTTCTGGCGCTTGGCCGCAGGCGCGCCAGCGGCGCCCGAGGACGAAGAGGAAGAAGAGGATGACGACGGCATAGTGACTATGAGCTTCTATACGCTTCGTCTATCATGTATCAAAGTATCGATATTGAACGATTTGAGTTTGATACGAAAGAGTGAACAATGGAAAGTTGACGACACGACATTCCCCGTTTCTTCACAAACAAACACACGAACGCGACCACGATGCACATCGAGTTTGAACATCATCAAAAGCATAACAGTATTACGCAGTATACTTTTTTGGTGAGAGTCTATGATTCGACGACCAGTTTCGACGCCTGTACATTTCATCGTGTTCGAGTCTTGTGCTTCCTTTTTTTTTTAACCTTTTTTTTGTATACAGTCGATATGATATGTTGTCCTTGGTGAAAATTTCTTAATATACATCGCCTTCGCCGGGTGAAAACAGTTTAGATTACAGTGTACGTGTTGGTGTTGTATTGATGAAACGTCTATGAACTCAACATTCAAAATATCGCTAGTGTTACAACTTGACTCATTTTCGAGTCTCTTCTACCGGACGAGCACTTAGGCTCGCTGCTACTGTCGCACTGTTCATTGGTACTTAAGTTGTGTCGCTCAAAATTCCTCTCCTACTCCCGCGCTACACCCTCCCACGCGCATATTTACTGTAATGTGTTTGTGTTATACCTACTTCTCGCTTAGAAGTTTTTCTTTTTAGCAAGATTTAGCTCGCTTAAAACACCCAGTCGTCCCCTCCAGCCCCACCATTGCCCTCTTCACCACCTGTCTTAGGCCCCGCCCCCGTCTTGCTGCGCGTGTCGTCGGACGCCGCCGCGCCGGACTGCTTGCCTTTGTCCTCCTTGTCCTCTTTGATGTCCTCGCTCTCAGCTTCGAGCGCCGGCGCCGGCGCCTGTGGCTCATAAAAAAAAAAATCGTCGACGACTGGAACGGGTTCATCTTCTTTTTCGACGTCACCTTCTTCCTCCTCGTCATCAGCTTCCTCAGCAGCCTCCTCCGCCGCAGCAGCCGCAGCGTCTCCCATCTCGACGTCGCCGTCGGCATCGGCTTCTTCTTCCTTCTCAGCAACCTCTTCCTCAACAACCTCTTCCTCCTCCTTCGCTTTCACCTCTTCCTCGTTAATACCCAGCATCTCGTTCAGTCACAAAGTTTCTTCACCAGGCTTCTTTTCACCCATCGCTGCGTCCACCATGTTCACGTCGCCATCCTCGAACGCAGCCGAGTCGTTCATCACGTCGGCCATCGCGCCATCAGCAGCGCCATCACTATCTGCAGCACCATCACTATCAGCAGCAGCAGGCGGTTCCTCCCTGTGCTGGCCCTCCATCGCTTTTTTTCCACTCCCACCGGGCGGCGACTTCATCCCCGACTTGGGCGAACCATGAGGGGACTTCATCGCTGACTTAGGCGACCCGCCCGCGCCGAACTGGTTGAACATATCTTCGTCGATCTCGCTCAGCGCGCCGTCGTCATCTCCCTTCTGACTCTTGAACGAGCTCTTCTTCATCGCGCTCTGCAGCTGCTTCTCCCTTCACGCTCATTCGCTTCAGTTTCAGTTTCAGTTTCACGCCCGCTCCTCCTCACTACCTTTTTCGCTCTTCCTCACTAAGCACGCTCCTCTCACTCGAGCGCCTGCTGCTCCTCGTTTTCCCGCTGCAGCTGCGCCATCCTTCTACGAAGTTCCTCGATCTCGCGGTCGTTCTGCTCTTTTTTTTCTGGCGAAATTATTGTTTTTTTCACGTTACCTCCTCCAGCCCCGAACGCGTTCGCCTTGCTCGCGTCAAATCCACCTCCATTGGGTAAATCACTAGCATCGCCCTTCTTCACGCGCACACTTTGGGCCATCAGGCCGGTCGGGCTCGCGTCCTTGTCCAATTCGTCCTCCATGTCGGCGAGGCTGAACTTCTTGTCATTATTACCACCAGCACCACTACCACCAGCACCAGAGCCAGCGGCCTTTTTTTTCGGCGAGTCGGCTTCTTCCTTCTTGATGTAGGCTCCGCTGGAAGAAGAAGAAGAAGAGGAGGACGAGCTGCTGCTGCTGCTGCTACTCGAGGAAGAAGAACTCGACGACGACGAAGAGGACCCACCTGCACCAGCTTCCTTCTTCACCTGATGCTTTATCTCATCCGCATGATACTGTACGCCAATAGGATTTTCAGCATCATCGTCTCCGCCCTCCATATCCGCATCCTCGTCCCCATCAGCATCATCGGCACCGCCTTCCATGTCGTCGTCCCCATCGCCGTCTCAACCGCCTTCCTTCTTGGCCTTCTTCGGAGGCCTACCCGGCTTGTTCGGGCTCTGGTTCAGCTTGCCCGCGATTTTTTTCCCGATCATGTCCACCGTACTTTCTTCAACTCCATCAGAAAAATAAATCGTCGCCTGCGCCGGCTCCCAGCAGCAGGTGTTGCACAGCAGCTTGTAGCCTCTTCTGAGCGCCAGGCACTTGCTTCAGAACCACTCGTTCTCCTCGGGCTTTCAGACCGGGTCAGCGGGAATCGTGAACTCGTCGGCGGCGTCGCCCACCTTGAACCAGTACTGCGGGTACTTTTTGGGCAGGTTGCCCTCCTTGTCCAGCTTCTTGTGCCGGTCCTCCACGCGCCCCGCCAGCGGCCCGAACTTCGCGTCCGAGACCTAAGAATGATTTTAAGGCATACCATAACGGTCACAGAATGGTCACAAAGTGGTCACACGCCAAAAAAATACGCGTTCTGAAAATTAATCAGTTTGCTATTGAAAACAACCTTTTCACTAATGAAAAGCGTCGAAAAAACAGCGTTCGCGCGTTTTGAAAATTTCAACGATTTTCGTAACCTGAAACCTTTTTGTGACCGTTCTGGTATACGTGAAAAAGTGTAGTGATCCGACACCTTCGCGAGGCTCCACTTGTCTAGCGTCTGCTGGCCCATCTTCACGGTCTGCGCGCCCACCTTCGAGGGGATGCACGGCTCGCACCACTGGCGGTGCAGGCGCTTGCCGCCGCGCGGGAAGTCGAGGTCTTTCAGGGCGTCGTGCACTTCGCCCGCCCGCTCATGCTTAGGTCCATTCACCACCCCATGGTCTTCTCCGACACCCGGTTCCTGGTACATGACGTCGCCCTCCTGCACCTTGAACTTGGCGTACGACGTGATCTCGAAGCGCGAGGCCACGCCTAGCTGCTTGTACCTATTATCTGTTGGATCCTTATATCACAGAATCACCTGCGCCGTCTTGTCGTTGCAGGCGTCGCGGATCTGGGTGCGAAAATTTTGAAAAAGAATGCAAAAAATTTAAGCGTTGAAGTTGATGTTGAACGAATGGTCCCTCGAACCGCTTGAAAATACAACAGAGAGAGCCTTTCTAAAACATAGTCATAGTGTTTCATTGACAAAATCCGCGCCAGATTTTTGACTTTGAACTTAAAAACATAGAGTGATCTCCGACCTGGTCGATCAGCGCGCCGCTCTTGTCGCTCTTCTGGGACTGCCACGTAAATAATCTCGTAGCCTCGTCGTAGTGGTCGCCGTAGCCCGCGATGTTACTACGACGCGTACGTCTTCTTCTTGTGCGTGTCGTGGGGGTTCACGAAGAGGATGATCGCGTTGTTCTCCGCGTTGTTCACGTCGATCTTGCAGCTGTCGTCCAGGTGCCGTCTGACGCCTAAAATTCCCTGCCCGAAGCCGCCGAGGAACACCTCGAACCTGAGTGATAGATGCAAGTGAATTATTTAAGGTCAAGTGATCCTGTTCCTTCGCGGCTTCGGGCAGTCAAGATGAAATTGAAACTAAGTTAGTTAAGACCTTTTTGTTTCTAGGTCGTACCTATTAGGACGCTGGAAAACGCGTTTCAAAATGGGCTTTGCAATAAGAAATCATTGAAAAAGTGAGCCTAGCGAATCACAAAAATTGTTGTAAATCAGATAGTGCTTCGCACCGGCTCCAGCCCAACACCTAGCCTTTTTCTATAAATTCGAACTGGTAGCAACTCATCTTCTTGTACGACGTCAGCTTCTTCGAAGCATCGTCGTAGGCTTCGCCCTTGCCGCTCGGCACGAACTCTTCCGCGCCGTCCTTCTTCTTGCGCCCCCGGCCCCCCGCCGCGGCGCGCTGCTGTTGCTGCGCCTCCTGGAAACCAAAAGTAGTCGCATTGAACGGCCGGTCTCGAAGGCGTTGAAAATCGATTGAAAAACAGCGGCTTACTTTTTCTGATAAAAAACCTAAAAAGTTTACTTTGCGTTTGAATTGAAAATTTTGAAGATAGAGATAGTGATGCGTGACCTCCCTGAGCCGCTTTCACTCCTAGCGCTGCGCCACGCGCTCTGCGCGCTCGCGGGCCGCCTGCGAGCAGGAGATGAGATGAGAGAGCGCGCAGAGCGCGTGGCGCAGCGCTAGAGCGCGCTCTGCGAGCAGAAGATAAGATGAAAGAGAATAGAAGATGAGATGAGAGAGAGTGAGCGATTTCTGAAACCGTTTCAGGGCGGGGTACTCAGGCTCAAAAAATCGAAGTTTTAAAATGCGTTTTACTAGCTTTCAAAAAGCCCTATATTTTCACACCGTCAATTTTTTTCTGAGATTGAAAATATTGTTTATTTTCAACTACAATTCGCATCGTGCAGGATCGCCTTCTAGGTCTTGCCCTCGGTTTTGTCCTTCTCTTTCTTCGTCGACTTCATGGACTTGCCCTTTCCCGCGTCGTCTGCGTCCTGCTTGTCCTTCTTGCCATTTTTGCCTTTTTTGTCCTTCTCGTCTTTTTTGTCCTTCTTTGACTTGGATTCCTTCTTACTAGAAGACTTCTTGCCCTTGCGCTTGCGGCCCCCGTCACTGCTAGCGCTTTCGCTACCGTCTTCCTCTTCGGACTCGTCCTTCTTGCGCCGCTTGGCGCTCTTTTCGCCTCCCTTTTTGTCACTACCTCATTTGCCGCCGCGTTTCCCTCGCTTGTCGTCCGACTCGCTCTCATCTTCTTCATCTTCGTCCTCCCCATCACTACTGCCAACGTCGCTTTCGCCTGAGAGAGAGAAAAAAAATTAGAATGCAAGGCACCTAGAGACAGAGAGAGGAAAAGCGCTAATTTTCGAGTGTTTTTCAGAAGTGAAATTATGTTTTATAAAAACCTACTAGAAACAGAAACACATCATTTTTGCTTTGCTCAAACTCGTCTACGACCCCGGCCGTTTGACACATCTTTTTTGCATGCTCTAGTCTAGGTATCTTTCATTCTATTGCAAAATCTTTTATCTACTCGATATTACGTGAGCTCTCGCCGATGAAGCTGCCTCACTCCGATCCCTTGTCGCCGCTGTCGTCGCCCGCGAAGGAGCCTTCACCGTCATCCTCGCTCCCACTCCCACTCCCACTCCCACTCCCACTGCCGCTCTCGCTGCCACTGCCACTCGCCCCCTCGTCGTCGTCGTCGTCCAGGTCGTCGTCGTCGCGCGTTTTTTTGCGCTTGCCCTGCTTTGCACCGGCACCCGCTGATTTCGCTTTTTTTTTATTGTAGCTGCCGCGCTGCTTGCCCTTGTCCTTGCGGTCCTTGCGCTCTTTTCACTCTCACTTTCAGCCATTGTCCTGAGTGAAAGTTGACCGCGTCAAGAGAAGTGCCAGGTTTCAAGAGGTGTCTATAATGTAACGCGCTAAAAAATTCTCTGCTTGAGTACTGTAACTGTTTTATATTTAAATTAAATCGCATCAAAAATCATCAGAGTTTTGCTTATTCAAGTTCAACGAATCTAACACTATAACTATATCTATATGCTGAAAAATTGTACTTGAACTTCTCTCAACTTCTTTCAGTGACACCGACCTTCCTGCTGAACTGCCCGGTCTTGGCGTACGCCTTGCGGCGCGTGCCGTTCTTGTTGTACGTGATCTTTTTGCCGTTCTCGTCGAACTCCTCCCTCTTTGCGTTGTTCGCACCTGAGTAAATTTAAATGCGTTCCGCGAAGGGTGAAAAAGAAAATGTATAGCGTACAGGTGCTAAAAACATAGCTTTTCGTTTTCCTTTTCTGATTAAAGTCGATACTACATCTACAACTTTACAAAAAAGTAGAGATTGAAAAAAATATTTTTGTGAGTTCTGACCCGCAGCCGCGCTACTCGACGAAGAAGAAGACGAAGAGGACGAACTGCTCGAGCTCGAGGACGAACCACCTGCTTGTTCGTTGGGATGGTTGAGTTTTTTTTCCTCCTTGACTTTTTCGCCCTTCATATCATGCTGCCCCACCGGCGACGCGTCGGAAATCAGGTCCACCACCTCACTGGCTTCCTCATCCTCGTCATCTTCCTCGTCGTCATCCTCATCTTCCTCCTCATCCTCGTCCTCAGAGTCTTCGTCCTTGGCCTTGCCGCCCTTGGCGTTTTTGCCGCCCTTCGCCGCGGCTCACGCCTTGGTCTTCTACTGCTCTCATCACAGCTTCTTCTGCTGCAGCGCGGTCGGTGACCTGAGGTAAATTTTTTTTTGTGGAGTCACAGCTTTTTAAATGCCTGTCACGGTGACAGATATTGGAGCCTCTCAAAGCTATTGGTTTGATAAGCGTTTTAAACAGCGACTGAATGGATAAAATCGCTCTCTCAAAAAACGCAACAAGTCGCGAACGACTGCCGCTTCAAGACGCCCGCCGGCTCCAACGACAGCCGCTTCAAGACGCCTAGTGTACGCTAACCCAAACCCTTTCCTCGTGAACGCGGCGGGCGTCTTGAAGCGGCTGTCGTTGGAGCCCGTGGACAGCTTGCGCTTGGGCTGGAAAAGTTTAGAAAAAGTTTTGAAGAATTAAGCTTTTGAAATTTTACGATGAAGATCAAGATGTTGGTGTGAGTACAGTTGAATCAAAAAATTGGCGAGCGCGGCGGTCTGTGTGGGTGCAAATTGTTTAGCTACGATTGGTAGACATTCTAAAGAGAAACGCTGAGGGCCTGCTATCATGCTTACATGTTTGCCGATGATAGAGATATTTCACTATGACGAGAGTAGCTACGTAAAGGTAAATCTTAGTATATGGCAGATTCACACTTAGACTCAATCTCAAGCTCATGCCGAGCTAAATATCAAAATGCAACATCATCAAAGCAGAAGCACTCACCGCCGCCGCGCCCTTCTTCTTGTCTCACATGTCCTGCCCTCACTTCT
>JACLAC010019049.1_pt1 | contig 20030 bp, 19 predicted proteins | sample 8027881 | NCBI WGS metagenome assembly JACLAC01 (sample SAMN15725517, study PRJNA655200) | protist metagenome | isolation source: fluorescence activated cell sorting (FACS) single amplified genomes of... | place: Spain: Blaines Bay Microbial Observatory, Mediterranean Sea | collected 2016-01-19 | reverse complement strand
TAAGTAAATCCGGCGGCGGGAGTTTCGTCGTTGTGGCGACTCTGTAAGTTTCGTTAAGTGAGCACGTCAGCGCTTCAAGATGTGATCAAATGAGTTAAAGTGAGTACAAGAACAATTGAATGGGACGGTTGGGTAAGTGGGTTCTCGGGTTTGTCGGAAGCGGAATATAAATCGCGCGAGTAATCGGCGATCCAGTTAGTAGCGATCTCGGTGTAGCGCGTTCAGGCAATACTTACTTTATCTTCGTGGATTGCAGTGATCCCGCGTTAGCATTTTTCGATCATAGTGGAGCGGTTGTGTCAGTGTCGAGGCATCACATGTGTGTCAGTATTCGAGCCCGTCGGCGTAGACTCAGTTCGAAGACACGGAGGCAAAAAACGCGTGTAGTGATTGTAGCCCCATGGTTGGAATCGGTCCGAAGTCAGGTCTGACTTTCAATCTTTCATGTGAATCAGGGCGATCAGATATCATATTTATATGCATGGAAGAGACAGAGTGAGTCTGATGAATTACAGGCAGTGTCAGGAAATCATGTTAGAGGGCGTGGCGGTCATTGTTGCGTTTTGAAAGCAAGTACGACTCAAGGGTCCGTGTCACATTGGAATTGTCCTGTCCGTTCCAGTCTATTCTTCGGTGCGATAATCGAGCTTTGTGTTCGTCAGGTGCGGGGTCGATCTTGCATAAGGACGTAAGGCGTGACGTTTATTGGTGCGAAGACGTCTTGCAGCCGTGTGTTTGTTTGTCGCGTCAGTTCTTATCATGTGATAATTGCATTGCATCGAGAGACGGCGTCTGCATGGATTGTTTGGACATTCGAATGCAGCGGATCGTGTGGATCAGAAAAGATGCAAACGATGTAGGTGTTGGTTTCAACCATGAGGCGTGTGTGGCAGTGAGTCCTAGAGTAGTGCATCGTAGTACGCGGTCGCGACATCGCTCGTCATTGTTTGTTGGACGGATCGGAAGGAAGGCGTTGATTGCATTCTTCGTATTTCAAAGGGAGAGGTCCAACATGGGGCGTTAGGTAGGCGTTGCGACGAAAGGTTCACGGTTGATACAAAAACAAACGGCGGAGAGTCAGCTTGCGAAGGCGCATCGTAGGCAGAGAGCTTCGTACTTGGAGTTGGTGGTTGTTGGCATTTTCTATCGGCAAGCACGCTACCCGCAAGCATGGTTGCGTTGGACGGGCTGGGCACCAGCGGGTTCGACGACGATGGGGGCTTGAATCTGACGCCGTTCGAGGCAGAGCACTTCATCAATTGCATCGAGCCTTTGGGGTTGGAAGATGTCGGGACGCGCAAGTTCCTGGAGATGCACGAGAAAGTCGACAAGTTGTCGCACATGGTGCAGCTTATTGTTCAGCGGGATGATATTTTTTGCATCACATTTTTTGTGCAATGCAGCTAGTTTTCGACAATCATTGTGCCATCTGAATAACGCTCTGTCCAGGAAGAGTAGTAAGTTGTTGTCATTCACTGACCTATGCTGATGGAAAATGGAGTAAGTTCAAGCATGGCATGTGGACTGATGTCGTCGAGTTCATGATAGATTCACCAACGGCGCTTTTCGAGCTGAGGACGGTTAGTACAACGAGTCGAAGAGGTGTTTCGGCGGGTCGTGGAACAGCGAAGTAGATTGCTACACAAAAAACGAGGCTCACTACCAAGCCGAAGATGCGACTGACGAGTTCGTGGTGGACTTGCTGAACACGAATGAGAAAGTGGACGTCCTGATCCACAACCTCATCATTATCGAGACATGGAAGGAGAAAATCTTCCCATACGTCAAGGATACGGTATGAAGTGATGTACGGGGCATGAAAGGTGTTGCTGCTCCTTGCCTGCAGTGCGGCGTGGATATTCAGACGACGCTCGCTGCAGTCACTTTGTACTGCTGAGCGTTGTTGTGCTAGGGTAGGACGCATGTGTTTGATTTACTGTTGATTCGAATCTAGACACAAACTCACACAGGTTGCACCGATGTCGAGCTTGCGGTCGTACATACCGCTGTACAACGAGGCGAGCATCCTGTCGCTGTTGCAGATGTACATGAATTGGCACGTGCGCAGTCCTTCTTCAGGCCGATTGTGTTTTCATTTCCTACAAGATCAGATTTTCTGCATGCAAAACATGTCTTTGAAGCTCGTCGAGTAACGAAGTTGTCGTCACATTATTTTCCACATCGACCACCAGCAAAAGCATGGAGACTGCTTCATGAACGTTCGCGCAGCTAGCTTCCACAGTATGCCACCATAATATAAAATCCAAGGTGTCTGTACCATAGCACTGCGTGCGAGGTAGCGGGGGATGCGCTGGTGGATTTGATTGACTACGTGTATCGAAAAATGACGTACCTCGTGTCACGGCCCAACGCCGAGCTAATAAGCAAGCCGTTGATCGACGCAAAAACGGCGCTTGCACGGACAGACGAGGAAATGCTCGATGATCAGTACGATGATTTGTGCCGTTTTTTTTGCTACAGAGGATGCTTCACCACGCAAAACACGCTGAGTAATTTCGACAGTAAGTGAGTGCGTGCTGTCGATTCTTGTCATGTTGGACGCAGCAGAACGGCCGTTCGAGATAAATGTAAAGATCTTACTGTACTGAGCTATATCAAAACGGTCAACAACAGGAATCTGGATATGGAGTTCCAGATTTGTATCTGCGCGATTAACGTGTGCCGTTTTTTGACGGACCATCGCAAGACATTGCCGATAACTATCACTTCGCGCATGCTGGAAACGCATGACATCCTGATGACGTTGGTGCCTCTGATCGAGAAAGCGCCGTGGCTCCGCAAACGCAAGGGACGCTTCGAGAAGTTCGAGAAAAATGAATGGAAAGCGGTATGAAGCGTGGTCTGTTTTCTATGGAACAGTTTGGTATGAATGCTTTGACTGAAAAAGTTGCGACACCACAGTCACGACGGAGTTCTATCATCTAAAATGACATTCGTTTCGCCATTACAGATACCAGAGGACGACTATTGCACGTTGCCGAAAGCGTCGTGTCAAGTGTGGCTCTGCGTCTACAACTTGATGATGGATGCTGAGTGCCGAGCTCGGTATCAGATGACGAGCCATCGAAAAGACTCGCTATTGAGGCTCAGAAGGTAGAGCGCAATCTCAGTTCTTTGGAGTGTCCGTGAAGATTGCGAAAGTCGCAAGTGCAGACATGCAAGTGTGTCCTGCGCAAGTTGACGAGCACGATGTTTTCCGACAGAAAAGACGTAGTTCGTTGCATTTGGCAGATTGGTCGGCGCCCATCCTTCGCCACGCACGCGTTTATGCTTCCATGCCCCGTAAGGTACCTAAACGAAGTGACGTTTGACCAGATCCCGCCGCTCACGGAATTGCTGCGCACACTGGAGGAGCTGAGCATCACAGGGGCATACACGCAGACAGTGCTACCTGGACAGAAAGGTCAGAGCTGATCGATCTTTATCTCTCAGTGGATTTCAAGTCATTGAGAGCAGGCTTGATTCAGTATGTGAAAATCGCGTATCCAAGAGTGGCTCTTATGTCGTAACCTAGAATGCCGAAATTTTATGTCTGAAAAACTGCATCCAGCCGATTTGCGTGAGACAATCAGTGGAGCGTTTTTGGTCGAGTTGGTGGCGGAGATCAGGGATGGGTACGTTTTTTCGTAGGCATTTCTTGTGTATTGCGCAAATTGCATTTCAATGAGACAGTCAGCGATCTACAGTCTTACTGACACGAGTTCAAATGTCTGTCGCGCGTACGGGACTTCCACCCTGTTTGTGGGTACCTCGTAAGTTGGCGTCGCAGTACATTGGTGTACTGAGATGAGGTGTGGCGTGAGTGTCAAAAACGTGTTTTCGTGATGAACTCAGGTTAATCGCCCAGTACACGGACCGGTGGCACGAGGTGGCTGAGGTGCAGTTGCGGGAAGTTTTCGTGAAAGAAACGCCGGAGGAGCTGAAAATGATGAAGAACATGGTACAGCTTCCGCGGATGGACGACCCGGTGTGCGTGATGTGTGGCGTAGATTCAACGATAAGATGCAGTAGGTGCAAGCAAGAGTACTACTGTTCCAGGGACTGCCAAGTCAAGCATTGGAAGGTGAAGAATTATGCTGCTGGACTTTTTTACGCGCTACACTCCAGTTTATTCGTATTCGCATCGTTCATCTTGTGGGCAAATTCTTGCGCTTTGAGTGTTGCGGGTGTGGGCAGAGCTTTCGGCAAGCATAATGCAGCACAGTTTCGTGATACAGCATGGGGATAGTAGGCTGGTGGCAGAAGTCACGTACTGCACAAAGTGTAAAGCATGAGAGTTTTGGTTGTCGACGACGCACTGGCTTATCGCGACCTGATGCATCAGCGGTATGGCGTTCGTGATGCAAACTTTCATCGCACAGGAGCACAAGAAGTTCTGCGACTTGATGGTGAGTAACATGCAAGATGGTGATGACAAGATGGCGGAAGAGCAGGCGAGGACGCGGAAAGAGAAGGCAGAGAAAGCAGTGGCCGAGGCCAAGGCAGAGCTACAGGCATCTTCTGATGGTGATGGGGGGACGTCCACTGCTGGTGACAGTGAAAAGGAAAACGCTTCGGATGCGGCAAATATGGGAGAAGTGTCTGCTGGGGTGAACAAAGTTCTGGACAGCGGAGGTGGGCCGTCGATTGTGCCGTTGATTCAGGAGATCGATGAACTGGATTGATCAGCCTGTCATGCGGCGTGTGGAAACCGGGGCATACTACTTTGGGCGGCTGATAAAACTTCTGGCCAAGGACCGTGGCGGTGAGGGAAAAAGGTGTGCGCGGTGTATCAAAAGTTTCAGCGGTGTCGTGGTGCAAGAGTGGTCATCATTTGCAACTGATGCAAGCACGTTGTCGTGCCGAAGGTTCGCGTTGTCGTGCACAGTGTTCATTTTGGGCGCGGATGGGTTGGAACAAATAATACTGTAGAGAAATGGGAGAGATACAGAGCCTCAAACAGTACAGCGACGAGCGCCGAAAGAAAGTGACGCTGTGAGAGAAGAGTGATCAGGCGACATGGTTGTTCGAGTGAAAGAATACTCAGTGGTAGTAGTCAAGCGTCGGATGATGAAATTGAAACGGGCGTGTGGCTCAAGGAGTCGCGCGCTTCGGGCGGTGCTCGACTCGCAGTCAGTTTCAGGCTCTTTTCTGCGCGGTAACTGCTGCGGGCATGTTGTAAAGGATTTCGTTGCCATAGCTTCGACATAGCTGCAGCGGTTGAGATTTCCCGGATTCACGAACTTCGCAAGATTAGCTATAGGTGAGGGTTTCATTGAGGTGGAGGAGATATTTTCTTCTCGAGAGACGTTGTCTGCGTTGCGCGCCTCGTGAACGACGGTCTTCCGCTTTTTCACCATCTTGTCGTACTTTCGCCTGTATTGCGTATATTACATAACACTCACGCGCATACGTTGCGCCTGCGACTGACCATGTCATGCGACTGCTGAAAACCGACTGCTGAAATTATGCACGCCGAGACACGCAACTGCAATGCGCACAGAAGAACCACGGTAACGTGATGGCGCCACCTGTCCTCCACGGCCCCGTTGCATACGGGCGTCGGCGGCACCATGATCATCCACCTGATCTCCCGTAAATGACTGCATGAAGAAATAATGCAATGACAAAGTAGCAGATCAGCTAACAGTAAGTGACTAAGTCACCTGTTTTTGACGCGCGTGTTTCGATCTTTCTTCGGACGTTGCCGCATCAGCCCGCGGTTTTTCAAGATCGTTTTCGACGCCTTTCGCTTCTCTGACACGTCCTTCTCTATCTCGACGAGCGCTGCGGCCGACAGCTTGGGGCGCTTCGACTCCGGTACAGCTGAGAGTTATTTTTTTGTGCTGCACTTCTTCTCAACCATGATGCGACAGCGCATTAGGACTAAGAAATTGCTTTGTACTGGAACGCGGCATTGCACTACCACGTGACTACGTCGCCCAGTACCAGAATGGGTACTTAGTTTCCAGTATTACTCCTACCGCGCAGAGCAACGAGCACATGGCACAGCAAATACAATCTTGTTGTTTGAATATTGCAGAGACAGCTGGCAGGATGAGGTGCCATGCAGAAGTTGAAGAAAGGACCCATGCGGGATGATACCGTCGTCGTCAAGTGACTGTTTCCATTTATGCCGCCCCGTGAGCTCGCGCTTTTCCTGCTTCGTCAACTTCTTCTCCCCTGCCGCCACGTCGTCGCCCTCGACAGCATCTGGTCCTTCTTCGTCTCCACCATCTGCCTCGAGCAGTGGCTCTGCCCGCACCTTCTTCTTGAAATCCACGTCCCGATCAGCCGACTGCGACACAGACGCGCCCTTTTCCTGTTTTCATTTTCCCTACATCACCTTGTTTTTTCCTCGGTTAGTACGCAATAGCAAGGGGACCAACGTTTCATGACATCAACAACAATGCGGAGACCACTATGTTCACGATGTTGCTGAGCCCGAAAGCATGCGTAAGAGTCGCAGATTTTTGGCATGCTGCCGCGCAGCAAAGTAGAAATTCTAGTTTCGCAGAAAAAAGCAAAAAACATCGTCCCTAGAAGAGACGACTCATTGATACTGTGGGAACAACGCGTTTAAAAAATCATCTTTTGGTGCTGATGTTAATGTAGGTGCCGATACCTGGAATTTCTGACCTTGCATCATGTACTGGTTCAGCTTGCCTGGGCTCGAGGCCAGACGCACCCCTAGCAATGGATCCATGTCGTCTAAGTTGTCGTTTTCTGTGCCACGCCCACCGTAGCCGAGCGTTTTCCCCGGCAACGCGAACAAGTCCCTGCGAGTTTTGGTGGCAGCACGACCGCCTACCGCTTTTGTAGCACCAGACGCTGACGCAGCGAGCTCCGAGGCCTCCTTCAGTGCGAAACGCTCCTTCAGCGACATCTTCTTTTTTTCCACCGTGCCGCCGATTTCTCCACGACTTTCGGAACGACGCTCCGTGCGCCGCGCGGGAGCCATGGCCGAGTTTATGTTCTTTTCTACCTCCGCGCGGTGGTCATCTCCCATTTTCCCATTTGAGGAGCACTTCGATGCTACATCACCCATGCCCGCTTCCATCATGTCCACGTCTTCCATCATGTCTTCGTTCGCAACAGCATCATGCCCACTTTCAAAGTCGCTTTCGTCGAATATCACGGAAGCCTCCTCCTCGTCGGTTTGCTCTTCCTCGCTTTGCTCTCGATCAAAATCAGCATCGCTACCTGCATGTCCAACATCATCCTCGTCGCATGGAGAAAAAAGCTGTTCTCCGAGTTTCTTCAGTGCGAAAATCTGATCGAAAACCGGGTGCTGCCGTTTCGTTTCCTCGGCCATTGTATCCGCCAGGCCCGACGCCTCCCCACCCCCCATGCCCGAAAAAAATGTGCCCAGGTAAAAATTCAGATTTGCCAGCATATTGAGGCAGTATTGCTTCTGCAGCGTGTGTTTCAGCAGCATGTTGGAAGAGGGAGAAGATGCCGCCGTCGCAGAAGATTGTTTCGTGCCGCCAGCAGATTTTGTCTCTGCAGCGAGCAACGTGCGCAACCGCGAGGTGTTCGTTTTGTATTCTTCCAGCAAACCTGGGAGCTCCGGATGCTTCTTTACGAGTTCCCTCTGCCGCTGCGCTGAGGTGAGGGTCGAAAAATCACGCGTCACCGCTATCTTCGTTTCGCCAGCCATGGTGGTGGCACTGCTCGAAGCGGCTGCAGCATCATGCGCACTACTGCATGCAAGCAAGCTACCTAAACCGTCTTGCCGGAGTGCGCCGTCCTCGTCTGAGTCGGACGAGTCCTCACCGTCAGAACAATTTTCTCCCCCGAAGTCCGCTAGATCCACGTTAGCGGTGATGCGCGCTGCACGATCTTTCTGTAGCCTTCGAGCCTGACAGTAATCAGTATAGCCAGTCATATCTCCACTTGACGATGATCGCAACTCCATAATGCTGGTATCCCTTTGGAACCACCATTGCAATACGTCATCGACTGTTGCGGCAAACACTGTTGCGGCACCCACCGTTGCGACAGCGCATGCACACCCGGAAGATACCTCTGACAAAAAATATTTTCACAAAACTAAAATAATACCTCTTTCTCCTGATAAGCAGCGTCCTCCTCGTCCCCGCTCTCGAGATCAGGATCCTCGCCACCGTAGAAATCGTCAGCAGCTTTCCCCCAGTTTTTCGCAAAGATCTCCCGCTCATGATCATCGTCACCATCGGATGACATGTCATCTTGTTTTGTTGCACGCGGCTTCGCGGCTCCTTTTTTCCCCATCTTTGCGGCTCCGGCAACCGGTCTAACACACGACTATTCCACAACTTCGCACAACTCACTCTCGGCTGCTCAGGAACGTAATACGTGGGCTTCAAACAATCCACAAACCCGACTACAACGTATGCAACATCCTTCTCGCCAACTGTATGAAACCCCCACCTCCCGAAGGATGTCAACACTGCACTTACTACTGATGCACCTTCTGAAGGATGTCAACACTGCACCTTCTGATTCAGGCGGATGGTCTTACTACTGATGATACGATACTACCCGTTTTATTCGCTGCAATCGAACAGAAAATAATCCATGCCATCCGATCATCAGCTTCGTATTTTTTGAAGCATTACACTTTGCCCTGCATACGACTATGAACTCTTTGCAACGTGCGGGTCTCAATTCATTTTATTGAAAACCGTCGTGTGACGGAGAGGGGACAGTTCTGCTCAGACCCAGAGAAGAATTCGGAGACGAAGACGGATTCTTTTTGAGTGCGACACTGTCCTTCATTTATTACGACTCTCATTTCTTCGTGGAAACCTGAGTTCTGGACGTCATGAGATCGAAACCGGATGGTACATCAAATCTGAAAAATTATTGTTCGTGCACATTGTTTGAGGATTTCATTTCGAAAGCGAGAACACCTTTGCGTCTGGCAAATTCCTGATACTGCATCTGTGCATCGGACCGACTGTCGTCAGACCCAATTCATGAGAAAAACACATTCTTTTTGCAAAACAAGGACCGAACATACTCTGGAATATCTGAGGCCCGTCTCCGGGTCGTTGTCCACGTTTCTCGAGAAATGTGACCGGAGTTCTGTAAGTGTTTGCTTCACACATGGACCTCCCAGCTTCTGCATGAGCACGCGGCACGCGTAGCAGGGCCCACGCAAGATGAGATCACCTGCTAGGCGAGAATGATCGCGCTGGCAAAGTTTTGACTGCTGGCGACATGGGTCCATCGCATCAACAGTTAGCTCTAATTACGAGGTTGGGGCGGGCGGGATCGAAGCAAGAACGATGAACACGAAGGTTCACCATTTTTTCCACAAATAGGAAGAAAATGCCTTTTTGCCACGGGGAGCGGCAACTCGGCTACTACTAACAGTATGAACAGCCATGGGGTGACCAATGTCCCAGAAGAGAAAGGAATCACTGAAGAACAACAATTCACAAGCTCGATTGAGAAAATGATCGAGTGCGATGACCAGGAAGTATGCTGGCTGTGCTCCAATTTTAGGGCTCGAAGACAAAAATCCACCTTGCTCCTCTTGTGAAAGCCTGTAGAGCAGTAGCAATGATTCGAGTTTTTTTGAAAACTTTCCATAGCATGTTCTGCTTCTTGATGACATACTCAGCCGGGTAGCGTTCTTTTCATGCTGCCCGTGACAATGTCCCGACATCTAGTAGTCGTAGAAACCGCTCTTGCGACCGCTGGCGCCGTTATCGCTCGGTCGAGCATCGGACCTGCGCCCGCCGTAGCGGGCCCCACTGTAGCTGCTCCCTCGGCGCGAGAAGCTGTCCCTGTCGCCACCAAGTGATGAGCTGCTGCGCGTACGAGAGACCGTAGTCACCCTGCGGACGCTGCTGCTTCGTCCCCCACTGCTAAGCCCACCGTTGCGCCGATCGTCCACGTAGTCGGAGTCGTAAATCCCCTGAAGTTTTTTCAGCAGCTAATGTCAAAGCGGCCAATATTGCAAGCAATACTCAGTCGTATAGTTACCCCTCATGCTATCTGGCTGCTTGAGTTACGGCCATGACACTTGCTAGCAAAGAGATGCAACATCTTATGACACTCAACGCAAACACGCATCCTCATCTTGTCACAACAACAAACCGATAAAAACAAATCACGAAGCGGATACACGAAGGTGTCAGACGTAAACCGATACCCTCACGCTGTTGCGGCGGGCCGGAGCGGCCGAGTACGAGTACACCATGCTGTAGTCTCCGCCACTACCGCGGCGCAGAGGTGCTCCACGAGAGCGGAGCGCTTTATTTTTTAAGATTTCCTACACCACACTTTCGCCAAGAAGACTCGCATAAACATTTCTTCGCGCAATCACACATACCGGGGCGACCAGGGTTTTTTGCGAATTGCTGTTCGCTTTGAAACCCCGCGCCCCACTGAATCTTCAACAACTTGTGACACGAAACCCCGCGCCCCACAGAATCTTGAACAACATCGCGACGCAAACTTTTTTTCCGATGTGTTCCTTTTCTGAGATTCTGTGGGGCGCGGGGTTTTCGGTTCTGAGATTTCTTTCGGTTTTGAGAAGTTTTTGCTCCGTTTTTTCACAAAAACCCTAGATGCCCCGGCATGTATCATGCCCGTATTCATTGCGCACCGTCGTGTACCCGTGTCGAGGCATCCTCTCTTACTGTATTTATAGCATTATTTACGCACGCTGAATGATTGCCGGCATTCAGTGGATGATTGCGACGGAGCAGTCAGTGGATGCTAAAATTGGCACTTGAACACGCAGAAACGTGCGCGGCACACTCAGCAGCAGATCGTACTCAAGAGAAGTGACTGGAGTTTCCAACACACATTTAATCGTAGTGCTAGTAGCCCCATATCCAAAAAATGCACCGCTTCCACGGCTGACGACACGGCGGCTCCCACGGTAGTCCTGTGATCATCATTTTTGCAGCCTTCGATACAGCACTGAGTCGTGTCGTGCGTAACAATGTGGGCACGTCTAGCATCGCTCAGATTCAACACGAGAGAAGAACGAAACAACGCTTCTAGTAGAGCAACACCTTCCAGCAGCGCAACACCGCGCACTACAATCTGATTGAATAGTGTCTGTGTTCCAACAGTGCGTGACGCAACAATGCAATGACTGCATCCCATAATATGCCAATCGAGGCAGTCGCACACTTCTCCTCTCACCACTCACTCGGGTCTGCCGGCTGCATCGAAAAATTAGAAACAACGCACCTCATCTTCGATGTCGTCACAAGTGGCGTCGCTGCACCGGCATCCGAAAACTGCACTGAACCAATTGCCGCAACCGTTGCAACACTTCTTGCCTGTAATAAGAAGAGGTGCAAGACTAGCAGTCCAGCAATACGTAGTGTCGCTCAGGCTTCTGCGAGTGTCTAATATGCGTCAAGGAAACTCACACTCGCATTGATGACATCCACTGCTCGACGCAACGTGCACACTCAGGGTTCACCGCAAAAACCACTTCAATTTGGCTATGCGCCAGCTTCCTTTCAATAATCCACCATGGCAGCTGTCGCCATATCCATTGAATTTCGCTCCACCTTCTCCAACTAATTCAATTGTGTAAAAATCACTGTGAGCAAATCATTGAACTCGCATTACTTAGCATGGTGTAAAGTAGGTACCTTCCTTCACGGTCTTGCGGACTTCGTTTTCGGCACGATCGCGAGCGGTGCGCACGCTGTCCCGCCCGTCTTGCAAGTAGCTGACTCGGCGTCCCTATGACATTATACGCCGGAAAGAGTTTTTCCCCATCTTACCATCTCGGGGCTCACATTTCTTCATCGCCAGCGTTTGTACCGTCGATGCTCTGGAGCGAGCAAAATAGCACTGCCATGTGAGTCCAGCAAAATAGCACCGCCATGTCAACGCCAGCATCGATTATTCACCGTAAGTCGTCAATTTTTTTCGCGGAGGGCTCACAGTGACGTGCAGTACAATATGGCGCTATCACTCACAACACGGTGAGCTCACAGTGACGTGCAGTACAATATGGTGCTATCACTCACAACACGGTGATTCGTACGGTCATGTCGTAGTAGTCGTCGCGAGCACGCTGCGTGTCCTGGCGATTGGTGCGCATGCGCCACTCGTTGTAGTCGTCCCGCACGGAGCCGGATCGCATGCGACCCTGTTTTTTTTTCAAAACTGAGCCTCGACCATCGGCGTGAAAAGTATCTGCATTACTGCCTGCAACGTGGATGGATGGATGGCCCAGCAAGTGGCAGAGAATGCAAAAATACTAAGATGACAGCCTTCACTTGCACATAGTCGCTTTATGCGGGTTCTGTAAGGGCATAGATGGTGGCCATGACGAGTGCTGAATTATATGAATGCGCAGTGGGTCATCCATCCATCCATGTGGGTACCGCAAACAAAAGTAATGCACCTGACGGCCACGCAAAGCCACGGCGGCAACTTCAGTGATTTCAGTGCACAGCAGAGGCGCTGCCACCACGAAAGAAACTTTCCGAATCAAGCCTGCCATCTTTGTTCCTGTTTGACGTAGGATGTCTGAGAAGTTCTCACAACAAGAAGCACTGCTTAGCTTTCAAGAAAGTGATTTTTCTGTGTGATCTCTTCCGATTGCACACGACAAACCACTTTTTGTAACTCGGGGTAATGATTGCTGAAAATTCGAGCTCAGAGTATGTTCTTTTATTCCAGATTGACCACAAGTCGCGATCATTCGCCGCCGATATTGACCTTTTGCGTCGCAGCTACATCATCCCTGGAACAGTCCCAGATCCTGCTGCACTATCTGACCCTGGTCCCTACGTACAAATTACCTGCCTGCATCATGAGACCAGCGATTTCCGTCTCTCTCGTATCTGGCGCCTGACACCTCGTTTCCAACCCATACTGCTAATGCGCAATGAATGCGTCTTACGTGTCGCTCCAACCCATTTTGTGACAGTATTTTTTTTCCGACCCTGAAGAAACGACAGACCCAGTGACTACTTTCAGAGCTATCGTACGGAGACTTTTGCGTTCCTACCGACACGTTGAAGTGTCCGTTTTTCGTCGCTCTCACTCTCTGATTCACTGTTCCACCCAACTTTCGAAGCACTACCCGCACTGGAACACCTCCTACGAGGGAAGCTGTCAACAACAGCCATCTCACAAAGTAAAGGACGACACGACAGTGGCTCGGGCATCGTCTACGCCTGCGCAGCAGTGCGTTGGTGAGTAGATACGTGTTCCTTTAGTCTACATAGTTGCGAAGCAATAGGTGGCTCACCGCCGCTAGAGCAATCCCGTGTGTCTTTTATATTCTTGAATAGCCACCACTCCCGCATGTGCCACGGCGCAATGAGACCCTCAGCTGCGGTGGCACCACCGATGTCGAGGCTCTAGCGCCACCTCTGCCGCCACCGTATCAACACGCATGTCCAAGCAGTACGTCTACTCCTCCTCGGGGGCCCACACCGGCAAGTTTTCACCGAGCGTCCCTCAGTATTATTCAGAAATTTCATTTCAGCGCTATCCCCTGTGCAAAGACGGCTTCATCTCTGAAAACATGGCCATGACTCACCACTCGCAAAACTTCGACCGTCCTCCACACAGATTCAATCGCAACTGTCATTAGTGCCTCTTCAATATTCTGCTTCAAATCACTGCCGTCGTGTCACGATCCACCAGTGCACTCACGACACAATGAATACCTCTGACAGTACAACTCTAAACAAAGGGAAACATTGCTTGTACTCAGAATCGCTGGCGCATCGCATCCGAGCACCTCGCCGACGATCTTTCCATCCCTGTAGAAGAGAAACGCTGGCTTGCTCTTTGGCTTCGACTCTTTGTACTTCTCCCCCAACTCCGGTACGATCTTGATGTCCTTGTGAAACGAAATATGATTTCTCCTCAACAACGCCACAATTCGCGTCTTGAATTTTCGGGTCTTCAGAAGTACGCTTCGTTTTTCTTGTGCACCCTCCATGACTTGCGAAAATACTCAGTTTCAATCAGCACAACTCTTCCGTCGGTGCTTCTACCACACTCTTCCTGTTATCATCATAATACTTTGCAGAGAAGTTTTGCTTAATCAAAAATTGACAGTACCATCGAGAGGAACTGCCCCCGATTCTCCCAGTAGTCAGTGTTGCCTGCCAACGACTTGAACGTCGGCTCCATCTGTGCGCAAGGACCGTGACGTGAGTCGTATCTTTTTTTATTTGCCGAATACACATATAATATTGTGCTTTCACAAAGCGATATCCTGTAACGCACGCCGACAACACCATCATGTTGAAAGCGAAAGTGCTCTGTGTCATGTGTGTCGCCTTTGTATGACTGAGCGCCGAAGTGTTTTTGACCTTTTTGTGCCGCCTGAAAATCGCAAAAAAAATGAAATTACATATCAACGATGAGCAGCCTCGTGTCCGTCTCCACTATACTCTGGAATTCGTCCTGCAGATGTTTTCCGAAGGAAGTCGATCTGAACAGACAACCACATCAACCGTTCCATGGAATTTTCCATCTACGAAACAATTTTCCAGTATCATCTGCACGCAGAATTCTGATACCGAAGCTTTTCTACCACCATGACAGCGCAGCCAATGACATAGTAGCAGCAAGCCTTTTCCATGTACACACATCAACACGATGAAAAATTACCAATCTGTATTATCACAACGCACCTTGTCCTTGATCCCTCGGATCAAAGCTCCTTTTGCCGCCGCCATCTTTGCCTGGCAGTCGTCTCCCAGACGCCACGACAATCACCGCGACAACGTCTCTCGAGAAGAAAATATCTCCTCCACCTCAATGAAACCCTCACCTATAGCTAATCTTGCGAAGTTCGTGAATCCGGGAAATCTCAACCGCTGCAGCTATGTCGAAGCTATGGCAACGAAATCCTTTACAACATGCCCGCAGCAGTTACCGCGCAGAAAAGAGCCTGAAACTGACTGCGAGTCGAGCACCGCCCGAAGCGCGCGACTCCTTGAGCCACACGCCCGTTTCAATTTCATCATCCGACGCTTGACTACTACCACTGAGTATTCTTTCACTCGAACAACCATGTCGCCTGATCACTCTTCTCTCACAGCGTCACTTTCTTTCGGCGCTCGTCGCTGTACTGTTTGAGGCTCTGTATCTCTCCCATTTCTCTACAGTATTATTTGTTCCAACCCATCCGCGCCCAAAATGAACACTGTGCACGACAACGCGAACCTTCGGCACGACAACGTGCTTGCATCAGTTGCAAATGATGACCACTCTTGCACCACGACACCGCTGAAACTTTTGATACACCGCGCACACCTTTTTCCCTCACCGCCACGGTCCTTGGCCAGAAGTTTTATCAGCCGCCCAAAGTAGTATGCCCCGGTTTCCACACGCCGCATGACAGGCTGATCAATCCAGTTCATCGATCTCCTGAATCAACGGCACAATCGACGGCCCACCTCCGCTGTCCAGAACTTTGTTCACCCCAGCAGACACTTCTCCCATATTTGCCGCATCCGAAGCGTTTTCCTTTTCACTGTCACCAGCAGTGGACGTCCCCCCATCACCATCAGAAGATGCCTGTAGCTCTGCCTTGGCCTCGGCCACTGCTTTCTCTGCCTTCTCTTTCCGCGTCCTCGCCTGCTCTTCCGCCATCTTGTCATCACCATCTTGCATGTTACTCACCATCAAGTCGCAGAACTTCTTGTGCTCCTGTGCGATGAAAGTTTGCATCACGAACGCCATACCGCTGATGCATCAGGTCGCGATAAGCCAGTGCGTCGTCGACAACCAAAACTCTCATGCTTTACACTTTGTGCAGTACGTGACTTCTGCCACCAGCCTACTATCCCCATGCTGTATCACGAAACTGTGCTGCATTATGCTTGCCGAAAGCTCTGCCCACACCCGCAACACTCAAAGCGCAAGAATTTGCCCACAAGATGAACGATGCGAATACGAATAAACTGGAGTGTAGCGCGTAAAAAAGTCCAGCAGCATAATTCTTCACCTTCCAATGCTTGACTTGGCAGTCCCTGGAACAGTAGTACTCTTGCTTGCACCTACTGCATCTTATCGTTGAATCTACGCCACACATCACGCACACCGGGTCGTCCATCCGCGGAAGCTGTACCATGTTCTTCATCATTTTCAGCTCCTCCGGCGTTTCTTTCACGAAAACTTCCCGCAACTGCACCTCAGCCACCTCGTGCCACCGGTCCGTGTACTGGGCGATTAACCTGAGTTCATCACGAAAACACGTTTTTGACACTCACGCCACACCTCATCTCAGTACACCAATGTACTGCGACGCCAACTTACGAGGTACCCACAAACAGGGTGGAAGTCCCGTACGCGCGACAGACATTTGAACTCGTGTCAGTAAGACTGTAGATCGCTGACTGTCTCATTGAAATGCAATTTGCGCAATACACAAGAAATGCCTACGAAAAAACGTACCCATCCCTGATCTCCGCCACCAACTCGACCAAAAACGCTCCACTGATTGTCTCACGCAAATCGGCTGGATGCAGTTTTTCAGACATAAAATTTCGGCATTCTAGGTTACGACATAAGAGCCACTCTTGGATACGCGATTTTCACATACTGAATCAAGCCTGCTCTCAATGACTTGAAATCCACTGAGAGATAAAGATCGATCAGCTCTGACCTTTCTGTCCAGGTAGCACTGTCTGCGTGTATGCCCCTGTGATGCTCAGCTCCTCCAGTGTGCGCAGCAATTCCGTGAGCGGCGGGATCTGGTCAAACGTCACTTCGTTTAGGTACCTTACGGGGCATGGAAGCATAAACGCGTGCGTGGCGAAGGATGGGCGCCGACCAATCTGCCAAATGCAACGAACTACGTCTTTTCTGTCGGAAAACATCGTGCTCGTCAACTTGCGCAGGACACACTTGCATGTCTGCACTTGCGACTTTCGCAATCTTCACGGACACTCCAAAGAACTGAGATTGCGCTCTACCTTCTGAGCCTCAATAGCGAGTCTTTTCGATGGCTCGTCATCTGATACCGAGCTCGGCACTCAGCATCCATCATCAAGTTGTAGACGCAGAGCCACACTTGACACGACGCTTTCGGCAACGTGCAATAGTCGTCCTCTGGTATCTGTAATGGCGAAACGAATGTCATTTTAGATGATAGAACTCCGTCGTGACTGTGGTGTCGCAACTTTTTCAGTCAAAGCATTCATACCAAACTGTTCCATAGAAAACAGACCACGCTTCATACCGCTTTCCATTCATTTTTCTCGAACTTCTCGAAGCGTCCCTTGCGTTTGCGGAGCCACGGCGCTTTCTCGATCAGAGGCACCAACGTCATCAGGATGTCATGCGTTTCCAGCATGCGCGAAGTGATAGTTATCGGCAATGTCTTGCGATGGTCCGTCAAAAAACGGCACACGTTAATCGCGCAGATACAAATCTGGAACTCCATATCCAGATTCCTGTTGTTGACCGTTTTGATATAGCTCAGTACAGTAAGATCTTTACATTTATCTCGAACGGCCGTTCTGCTGCGTCCAACATGACAAGAATCGACAGCACGCACTCACTTACTGTCGAAATTACTCAGCGTGTTTTGCGTGGTGAAGCATCCTCTGTAGCAAAAAAAACGGCACAAATCATCGTACTGATCATCGAGCATTTCCTCGTCTGTCCGTGCAAGCGCCGTTTTTGCGTCGATCAACGGCTTGCTTATTAGCTCGGCGTTGGGCCGTGACACGAGGTACGTCATTTTTCGATACACGTAGTCAATCAAATCCACCAGCGCATCCCCCGCTACCTCGCACGCAGTGCTATGGTACAGACACCTTGGATTTTATATTATGGTGGCATACTGTGGAAGCTAGCTGCGCGAACGTTCATGAAGCAGTCTCCATGCTTTTGCTGGTGGTCGATGTGGAAAATAATGTGACGACAACTTCGTTACTCGACGAGCTTCAAAGACATGTTTTGCATGCAGAAAATCTGATCTTGTAGGAAATGAAAACACAATCGGCCTGAAGAAGGACTGCGCACGTGCCAATTCATGTACATCTGCAACAGCGACAGGATGCTCGCCTCGTTGTACAGCGGTATGTACGACCGCAAGCTCGACATCGGTGCAACCTGTGTGAGTTTGTGTCTAGATTCGAATCAACAGTAAATCAAACACATGCGTCCTACCCTAGCACAACAACGCTCAGCAGTACAAAGTGACTGCAGCGAGCGTCGTCTGAATATCCACGCCGCACTGCAGGCAAGGAGCAGCAACACCTTTCATGCCCCGTACATCACTTCATACCGTATCCTTGACGTATGGGAAGATTTTCTCCTTCCATGTCTCGATAATGATGAGGTTGTGGATCAGGACGTCCACTTTCTCATTCGTGTTCAGCAAGTCCACCACGAACTCGTCAGTCGCATCTTCGGCTTGGTAGTGAGCCTCGTTTTTTGTGTAGCAATCTACTTCGCTGTTCCACGACCCGCCGAAACACCTCTTCGACTCGTTGTACTAACCGTCCTCAGCTCGAAAAGCGCCGTTGGTGAATCTATCATGAACTCGACGACATCAGTCCACATGCCATGCTTGAACTTACTCCATTTTCCATCAGCATAGGTCAGTGAATGACAACAACTTACTACTCTTCCTGGACAGAGCGTTATTCAGATGGCACAATGATTGTCGAAAACTAGCTGCATTGCACAAAAAATGTGATGCAAAAAATATCATCCCGCTGAACAATAAGCTGCACCATGTGCGACAACTTGTCGACTTTCTCGTGCATCTCCAGGAACTTGCGCGTCCCGACATCTTCCAACCCCAAAGGCTCGATGCAATTGATGAAGTGCTCTGCCTCGAACGGCGTCAGATTCAAGCCCCCATCGTCGTCGAACCCGCTGGTGCCCAGCCCGTCCAACGCAACCATGCTTGCGGGTAGCGTGCTTGCCGATAGAAAATGCCAACAACCACCAACTCCAAGTACGAAGCTCTCTGCCTACGATGCGCCTTCGCAAGCTGACTCTCCGCCGTTTGTTTTTGTATCAACCGTGAACCTTTCGTCGCAACGCCTACCTAACGCCCCATGTTGGACCTCTCCCTTTGAAATACGAAGAATGCAATCAACGCCTTCCTTCCGATCCGTCCAACAAACAATGACGAGCGATGTCGCGACCGCGTACTACGATGCACTACTCTAGGACTCACTGCCACACACGCCTCATGGTTGAAACCAACACCTACATCGTTTGCATCTTTTCTGATCCACACGATCCGCTGCATTCGAATGTCCAAACAATCCATGCAGACGCCGTCTCTCGATGCAATGCAATTATCACATGATAAGAACTGACGCGACAAACAAACACACGGCTGCAAGACGTCTTCGCACCAATAAACGTCACGCCTTACGTCCTTATGCAAGATCGACCCCGCACCTGACGAACACAAAGCTCGATTATCGCACCGAAGAATAGACTGGAACGGACAGGACAATTCCAATGTGACACGGACCCTTGAGTCGTACTTGCTTTCAAAACGCAACAATGACCGCCACGCCCTCTAACATGATTTCCTGACACTGCCTGTAATTCATCAGACTCACTCTGTCTCTTCCATGCATATAAATATGATATCTGATCGCCCTGATTCACATGAAAGATTGAAAGTCAGACCTGACTTCGGACCGATTCCAACCATGGGGCTACAATCACTACACGCGTTTTTTGCCTCCGTGTCTTCGAACTGAGTCTACGCCGACGGGCTCGAATACTGACACACATGTGATGCCTCGACACTGACACAACCGCTCCACTATGATCGAAAAATGCTAACGCGGGATCACTGCAATCCACGAAGATAAAGTAAGTATTGCCTGAACGCGCTACACCGAGATCGCTACTAACTGGATCGCCGATTACTCGCGCGATTTATATTCCGCTTCCGACAAACCCGAGAACCCACTTACCCAACCGTCCCATTCAATTGTTCTTGTACTCACTTTAACTCATTTGATCACATCTTGAAGCGCTGACGTGCTCACTTAACGAAACTTACAGAGTCGCCACAACGACGAAACTCCCGCCGCCGGATTTACTTA